>ERZ1034969.340-NODE-340-length-30814-cov-24.593647_pt1 | contig 30814 bp, 25 predicted proteins | sample MGYA00520624_ERZ1034969 | MGnify/ENA primary metagenome ERZ1034969 (study PRJEB33766, sample SAMN09781776) | gut metagenome | biome: gut microbiome | host: Homo sapiens | place: Madagascar | study: EMG produced TPA metagenomics assembly of the PRJNA485056 data...
TTTCTTTTGATGCCCATACTTATTTATTAGTCGCTACGTATTATTTTCAAACTTAAATACTTCATAGCTATGCATCATTTTTTCATGATCCTCAGCAGCGTAATGGATTGTAAGTGGAACTTTTTTGAGTCTTCCGGTTGGCGTAGTATTCTTAACCTCATAATAGGTGTACTGCGGTAAGTGCAATATCGTATCCTCAAATTCAGGATCAAACAGCAAATGTCGTATTTCCAACTTTGTATTCACCTTTGCCAACTTCAATGCCTCTTCAGTGAATTGGTTTAACAATGCTATTTCAGCATCCAGCCACACATGTTCTTCTTCTGGGATTTTAAAGACTCCATCCTCCATTTTATCCGGCAGGATGCGTCCTGAAAAAATCTCGGAAACATCACTTCCTACTTCATGGTTGACAACTACCGGAGCTGGATGCCGTTCATCGATAACATCTTTATGCCGTTCTATTGCATTTCTCCCTTTTTCAGAAAGGTGATTTTCGTCTTCAAGATAACCTTCTTTAAGCAAAAATTCTCTTTCTTTAACAAACTCAATTCCATATGCATATTCAAAATACACCGGAATTTTTCTTCCCTTTCCTTGAATGGAGTCTATCCAAAACAGCATATATACATGCCCCGGCAACAAGCCATCATCATATCGCGTCATCATTTCAATTGGCAAAAGCCTGGGTTCCGGAAACTGCTCTGTTTCTATCAACCAGTTAGAATATATTTCTCTGTCTTTTGATATAAAAGGTTTTTCCGGATAATCACTATAGTATTTTTTGTAAATGTAGTTACAATACGCTTCCGATGCAGGAATTCTTTGCATCCTGTCGATTGCATCCGAATCAACCTTGCTTCGATCAATTAAATGACTTCTGTCTAGCCTCAATTCCAATTGCTTCTCTTCAGAATTCTTCCTTTGAAATAATAAGTCAAATAGTTTCATCTATAAGCCTCGCCATTTTTTTATTTTATCTACTCCGTGAAACCGAGTATTTCATTTTTCTTTCGCTCAAATTGAGATTCCGTAATTATTCCCTCGTCCATCAATTTCTTATATTTTATTATCTCGTCCGCGCCCGAAACAGGTGCTTGTTTTTTTCTCGTCTGGTGTCTTTTCGTTGTCTCAGTAGATTGCTGTTTCCGTTCTTCTTGCTGCTGCTTAGTTGCATTTGTCAGAATCGTTATTATTATTGCGATTTTTCTTACATCCGAAGTTAAAACAATGTGCATTTTGTTTTTAACGTATACGCCTAATCCATCCGGACGCACATCGATTGTCTGAACCTTATCACCGGGAATATCAAAACCATACAATGCGGTAAGCAAGACAAATCTTTTGTTTGTTAAAACAAATCTTCCGGTAGGAGAGCTCTCGATGAGTTGTTCTCGAATGGCTTGTCCTGCAGATCCGCCGGTATGATAGGAAACACCTTTCATAATCTGCACAGACACCCCTTTATTTCTTCCGGTATATCCTGTTGTCACAGTTTTGATATGACCGCCGCAAGCATCGCCGTAATAATAGCAATACTCTCCCTCTTGCAATACAAGCGGTGCAGTTTCAAGCTTGAAGGAGTCCGCCAGTTCGACCGCATCTAGTGCCGGATTACACAAATTCTTTCGTTGATCCTCCGTAAACAAGAACGCATCATCGCAAGTAAGATCGCGTTTCTCTAATGCGTCTGCACAGTTTTTGCAAATATCGCCTTTTGAATCTCTGAAGCCTTCTTGAGGATTTTTGCTTCCACAAATAGTGCAACAGAATTCTTTTTTCTTTTCGAAAAATCCAAACATTTACTTCACCAACCTTCTTTTCATTTCATAACACCGCAATTTACTCTCGTTCTTCATATTCCAATCTTAATTCTTCTGCTAGGTACAGATCGCTCATGCAATGCATATCGGAAACGCCCTCACGCATTAATTGGTAAACTTCGGAACGATAGAATAAATCCAATGCTTCGTCCAGTGAAATGCCTTGCTTTTTGGCAAAACACTCAATGACGCGAGCATATTTTTTCTGGAGTAAAATCGGATTTGCCATCATACTTCCACGCCCCTTTTCTATACTCATCCGAACACTGAGATTGCTTTAATTATAGTATTTATTGAAAAATCCGTAAAGGCAAAAAACGTCGCTTTGTAGAATTTAGGTTATCAAATACCAAAAAGTCCTTGACGGCCGCGGCCGCCTGTGCTAAATTTAGGTTATCAAATACCAAACTTGTTTTTAGGAGGTCAATCATGTTGAAAAATATCGAACCGGAAATTCAGAACCAAATTACATTCGGTGTGCTCGCGTTGAATCGAATGTTTGAACGGGAAACCCTCAACGACGCGCTGTCACAGACGACGCTTTCGGAATCATATGAAACATTAAATACCGCAGTGCGTCCGGAACATCGGGACATTCTCACATTCATCTTCCGCAATCTGTTTGCCGCTGAAAAAGACACGCAGAGAATTCGAGAAACACTGGACACCATCGATGACATCGACGTGCCTGATTCTGTGAGCGCCTACCGGAATCGGGATAATGAAATCCGCGGGTCGTACACAAGCGGAGATATCGAGAAACTCGCCACAGCGGTTTTTGCCCCTTCCGAATCCAAGACCGTAATGGATATCGGCTGCGGCCAAGGTGTATTTCTGACCGAAACCGCAATCCAGGAAAAAGCCGGCGAGCTTCACGGCATAGAGATCAAACAAGAGGACGCAATCGTGGCCCGGATGAAAATGCTCATTCTGAATCGGGATATGAACCACATTCGCTGTGAAGATGTATTCGATATTGATTTTCGCAATCCGGAACTTCCTCAGTACGATGCCGTTTTCTGCCACATGCCGATAAAGCAGCGGCTCGAATCCAAGCAGCTCCTGTCATGCGGATTGTTTGATGAAAAAACAGCAAAGCGCGTTTCCGTTCACTCTTCCGAATGGGCGTACATCCGGGCAATGCGAAAGATGCTGAAGAAAGGCGGCAAAGGAATTGCTTTCATCCGCGCAAGCCTGTTGTATCTGGAATCCGAAAAAGAATTCCGGAAAGAGCTGCTGGAATCGGGAACACTGGAAGGCGTCGTTTTATTGCCGGAAGGCCTGCTCATGAATACCGGCATCCAAATCGCCATGCTGGTGTTGAGCGAGAACAACAATCGCATCAAGATGGTGAACGCTGCTTCTTATTATGAAAAAATAAAATTCCGGAATGTGCTTACGAACACCGAAAGAGACCGCATCTTGGACCTGTATTTTAACGGCGGTGCAAATCTTGAGGACGAAAACCGTCCTTCCGACGACTATATTGAAGTTGCGCCTCGGGCGATTGCGGATAACACCTACTCCTTCGACCCGATGCGGTACGTTCTGGATGAAAAAGTTTGTTTTACCAACGCCCGGAAGCTTTCCGAAGGAACCCGAGATATTTTCAGAGGGGCTCAGATTACGTCCGATAAGCAGAAAGAAATGTCGAATCTCTGCGGCAAGGCGCCAAACGGCTATCTCCTGAATCTGGCCAACATCAGCAACGGCTACATGGATGAAGAACTTGTGGAAGTGCATATTGACAAAATTGAAAAGTACAAGAAATACATGCTTCAAGACGGCGATGTAATTATCTCTGCCCGGGGAACCAAAATCAGCACGGCAGTTGCGGAAAATATCAAGAATCGAAATATTATCGCGACGGGGAATCTCATTGTCGTAAGATGCAACGACACTTTAGAGCCTTATTACCTAAAAGCATTCTTCGACAGTGATGACGGCAACTTGTGCCTCAGCGTTGCACAGACCGGCAGTACGATTTTTGCCATTAACCCGAAGCAGCTCTGTGAATTGCAATACGATTCCATCGACATGGAAAAGCAGAAACGAATTGCCGAAAAAGAAAAAGCGCTCATCGCTGAGTTGCATGAGACCATCGGCCGGATTGAAACGCTCCGTCAGAACATCTCCGGCGTGTACGATGACTTTAGAAAGTAAATTTTGACCGGTTGGCACCTGTCTCCGGATTTTGATAAGCGAGGCTATTTAAGATTTTTGCGGAAAACCGCAAAAATCTTAAATACGATAGTTGTAAATCGGTTCCGGACGAGATATAATCCTATTGAAGATTTTTGCGGTAAACCGCAAAAATCTTCAATAGGAGGTGCTATACATGGAAATTAAAAGAAATCGTTATCTGAATACGCTTATCAGCAAGAAGCATAACGGTCTTATAAAAGTCATAACCGGTATGCGCAGGTGCGGCAAGTCTTATCTTCTCTTTACGTTATTTAAGGAGCATCTGCTGTCAGATGGAATAGATGAAGATCACATCATTGAGATTGCTTTTGATGCTTTCGAAAACAAGAAATATCGCAATCCGGATGTGCTGTACCCCTATCTGAAAGAGCAAATTAAAGATGATGCTATGTATTATGTATTGCTTGATGAGGTACAGCTGCTGGGAGAGTTTGAATCTATTCTCAACAGTCTGATTCGTATGAAAAATGTAGACGTATATGTAACCGGAAGTAATGCTCGTTTTCTTTCAAAGGATGTCATTACTGAATTCCGAGGCCGCGGAGATGAGGTGCATATGTATCCCTTAAGCTTTGCTGAATTCATGTCCGTCTATCCGGGTACAAAGCAGGACGGATGGAATGAGTATATGCTCTATGGCGGTATTCCACTGGTACTTGAATTTACCACGCCGGATCAGAAAATTGCGTTTTTGAAATCTCTCTTTGAGGAAACCTATATTTCGGATATCGTTGGCAGGCATAATATTCGCAACAAAGCAGAATTGGAAGAGCTTTTAAATATTCTGTCCTCCGCGATCGGTTCTCTGACTAATCCGCAGAAACTGTCCGCGACATTTCAAACGGTTAAGAAAAAGAAAATCAGCAATTCCACAATCAAGCGGTACATTGATTATCTTTGTGATTCCTTCCTGATTGACAGCGCAATTCGATATGATGTGAAGGGAAAGAAATACATTGACACACCGGTAAAGTATTATTTTACGGATATGGGACTTCGCAATGCCCGATTGAATTTCCGTCAGATTGAGGAAACTCACAGCATGGAGAATATTATTTTTAACGAGCTGAAAATGAGGGGCTTCAATGTGGATGTGGGTGTTATCATGCAGTATGAAACCAATGAGAAAGGCACCAGCATCCGCAAACAGCTGGAAATTGATTTTGTCTGCAACCAGGGTTCCAAGCGCTATTATATCCAGTCTGCTTATGCGATTCCCGATCAGGCCAAAATGGAGCAGGAACAGAGATCTTTGATGTTGACGGGAGATTTCTTCAAGCGAATTATCATTACCAAAGATACACCTGCACCTTATTACAATGAGTCGGGTGTGTTGATCATGAATGTCTACGACTTCCTGCTGAATGAGAATAGTCTGAATTTTTAAGGGAAATGGGCCGAACAACAATGTTTCTGTTCCCTACTAGGTGTCTCTTTAACGCCATGATTAACGCCATTTTTACCAGTGGCGTTATTCATGGCGTTATTTGCATCCCCCGGTTTCATTGCTGCGGAATATTCATTAGCGATTACCTCTTTTGGAAATTGCTGTTCATTGAAACTTAGCGAAACTTAAATTCACTGTTTTTCTTTTAAAAAAATGCTCTGTAAAGCCAATAATCCACCGGTTCCAGTGCTTTTTTTCCATTTAATTGCCCTCAGGCACCTATATAAGTGAAACTTAGCGAAACTTAAATTATGCGCTTCATATCAGGTTAATTTTCTCACGTAAAAGGATGTTCTTTCTTTTGTGCACACACGTCTGGCCAGGCGAATAGAACTTTCTGCCGATGCTAATCGTCAAAAGTTCAAATTGGGTAAACACTGTTTCCCCAATTGAGCCATGATTTTTGATTATTACCTACTTGTTGAGGTTAAATACTTTTTCTAGTTCTGACTCCAGGTTTCCCTCTTTTGCAAACTGAAAGATGGGATGTAGACAATTTCTTGGACTATTCTAGACGATGAGGGACTATCCAGAAAATTATCCGCACCCCCACCCGATTGAAGAAATCACCGTTTGGGCTCAACTTGTTATTGCAATTTACAATCCAGTTCCAACTACAGAAAGTCCTCCAATTTTTTCTTTTTTGTAGGACTTGAAAGTTTCTTTATAGCTTTTGCCTCTATCTGACGGATTCTCTCCCGAGTGACACCAAACGATTGCCCTATCTCTTCTAATGTTTTCTCAACGCCATCTTCAAAACCGTATCTTGCTTTAAGAATCTCCTGCTCTCTTTTTTTTAATTCATGCATTAGACTTTCAAGAGTTTCTCTTAATGCTCTCTGCTCAATTTCCTCATATCCAACATCATTCCAATAAAAAGCATCTGAATTATTGTCATCGAAAATATTGTCCTGCATTTCATCACTTTCGATGTTCTTCAAAAACACTTCGTAGATAGTATCAAGTGATTCAAATGGCATTGATTGTTGGATTACATCTTCCACCTGATTAATGCCACAATCAAGCCGCTCCTGAATCAACCCTCTCACATCCTGATTAATCCATATATCAGAATCCAAATAGCCATCTTTCTTCAAAATCGGATACATTGTGAAATACTCTTCCTTTTTGTAAGCAGGATAGTACACTGTTGATTTTTGAGTAGGTTGAGTACGTTCTATATTCTGTAATATCCAAAGCGAAGCATATGACATAAAAGAACGACCTGAATCAGGGACATATTTGTCTACTGCAGTCACTAGTCCAATGCAAGCCTCCTGCAAAGTATCCGCAATTTCGCAATCATAGATTTCAGATCTTTGCAATGCAATACGCACAGCAAGTCTTAAATGCATCTGTATCACTCGCTCACGAGCATATACATTTCCTTCTTGCACTTGATATTTTAACTGATCCATCTCACGCACTTGGGGTGGAATAACAGCCCGAACAACGTTGATAAAATTCTCCAAACCGGGATCAAGCTCAACAACTCTATTAAATACAACTTCATAATCTCTTTGTGCATAATCATCGTAATCATCTTCTGAAGAACAAGTTGTATTAGCAACCGAATCCTCATCATATACAAGAATTCCTCGGGTAACAATGGAACTTGAAAGGTAGTCTACGTCTCTGATGGATAGATTCCATTTATCAGCCACATCATAAATATCATCGAATACCAGGAATCCCTTTTCAGATGATAGCTGTATTAAATTTGAAAGAGCACTCTCAATACTATTCTTACTCTCCATTAGCTCTCTTTTCATTTTCGACAAGGAGTTTTTCCAGGGTATATCCGTTTGAATCTACCCATACAATATTTCCATCAATCAAATTTCCTATCAATACTTTTGTAGCCGTTGAGAGGCTTCTAAACTGAACGTTTTCAGTCAAAACCTCATTCTTCATTTTGCCCAACTGCATCAGCTCACGGTGCTTGCTATCTATAGCTGCTGTACAAAAAGAAGTGATATCTTCATTGTATTCAGAGTCTTTATAAACAACAAAACCCTTAGGCTCAACCATTTTTCTAGTAGCGTTTAATGTCTTACTTTTCAAAAACAACAGCGTCCCAGCAGGAGGCCCTTGCTTTTTATCCGGTCTTAAGACTCACTTTTTATTGTATCAGGTACGTCATCAAAAATATCCACTCCTGATGTCAATAGACGGTTTGTCATCCAATCCACGTCATTAAACGACAGACCATCAGCGCCTCTCTCCAAATCGTCAAAAAGCAGATATCCTTTTTTCTGAGACAGAGCCCTCAATTCTGTAAAGGTTCTATCGATATCGTTTTTTTCCCATTAAACCATCGTGCTCTTACTTACGATTTATTGACACACAGGTGTAGGATATCATCTGCGCTGATTTCGCTGTTAAATCGGTCATTAAACTCATCGATGAACTCATAAAGCCTATTAGCAAACGCCTCAGGAGTGCTTTCACCTTCTACAAGCTTTTCATAAAGAACGTCTATGCCACCTCTTACGTAGCTATCAAAACGTTCTTCATCAGCAGGATCTTGGCCATAATGCCTGAAAGCCTTATCGATTCGCTTTTCTTCATCAGGCTCATAATTTGCGTCAAGCAGCATAATCAGCCAGAAGTTATACTGCAATTCATCCCCAGAATAAATTACACGATCACCCATGACATTCTGATTATATACCTGATTGGTCTCCGGATTTTTGGTATCGTCAAGGTCTGCAGTTCTTCCATACAAAAATCCAACCAGCGGTGCATTTGCATAGACATCTACATTACGGTCTATCAGCTTTGCTTTGCTTAACTCATCGAATACTCCTGTGAGCTGCTCCACACGAAGAGCATGTCTACCTTTAAACCTATATTGTTTATCGAACATGCCGCTCCTCCTTATACCAAATTGGTCTCAAACTCATTCTTCTTATCAAACTGATGCCTGCAGCCGATTCTGCCACCCATGTAATCTTCAGCCAGCTCGCCATCTGTATCCTTGATAAAGATGATAACCTGCTCAGCTGTCTCTGGCAAAGCCTCGCATACTGTCTTGATTCTTCTCTTATCAAAAGCTGACAGTGGTGCGTCCATTACCAATGGATACGGTTCCGATGAAAGCAACTTAGCATCGTCATCATTAGTATTACGATTTTCTCTGGCCATTTTGATAATGCCAGTAATAAAAGCAAAGATAACTGATATGCTCTGAGCTGTAGAAGTCTCTACATCACCCTCATAATCATTGGCCTGAACGGTGATATGATATTTTGAATCTATTGTTAATGATAAGCCACCTTCATAAATCTGCTTGAAAATATCATTAATCGTATCTTGCAAGCGATTACGGATTTCTTCTTCACTTGTTCGGTACACATTCTCCAGCTCTTCATAAATCTTTCTGGCATAGGTCAGATACATCTGTGTCTTTCTGTTCTTTTCATCAAGTAAAGTCAGATTCCGTCTCTCTGTATCTGCACGTTCACGCTCTTTCTCAAGACCACCACGTTCTATATTCAACTTGTCCCTATCGGCATTACATTTGTTGATAGTTTTAACACAAATCTGAATCTCATTATTAATGGCACGAACCTTTTCACTGACATCTTCCCCACTCAGTTTTGCTTCAATCTTGTGGAGATCATCAATTTTGTCCATGATATCGTCACTCTGATGGCTAGCAGTCGCAAGATTCTCCTTCATCTGTTCAACCAAATCCTGCAAAGCTCCGGCTCTACGCTTTGATTCCTTCTTAAAATCTGCTACATATGTACTGAGCGACTTTGGCGGAATAACATCTAGCAAAGATTTCACTTTTTCATAAGGTACAGAACCTTCATCCAGATGAGTTCCACAAAGACAGATTTTCTGTTTAAGTAGATACTGAATAGTCTTGTCACGAATAAAAGGGATATCTTTACCCGAATAGTCATGTCTTGATAAAACCTCCAAAGCTCTCATAGTCAAAGAGAGTGAGATGAAGGGACTCATTGAAGTATTGAAATCCTTGCACATCGTCTTATAGACGGTGGCTCTCATACGAGTAATCTCATCAATCTGCTTCTGCAGATTTTCTTTTTGCTTCTGCAGTTTTTCGCCTTCGGAATATTGTTTCAGCTCTATGACTTTTTCAGATTTTCTGGTCTCGGCCACCGCCTTCTGTGCATCAAATTCTTCTAAAGCGGCATCGATTTCTTCCAATCTTGTATTACACTTATCTATTTTAGCAGAGTATTCCTGAATCTTAGTATTACTCCTTGAATCAAAGCTCTTTTCATAGCTACCAATAACGCCATATCTGCTTTTCGGATTAAAGTGACCTATAGCGCTTATCATAGCATTGAGACCCAGTAGGCCTTTTACCGCCTCTGCAAAGTCTGTTGCCTTCTTACCTGTAGAGATGTCCTTACTCATTTTCTCAATGCGCTCTCCATCAAAGAAGAAATATCGGGACAGTTCCTTAGGCAGAATGCTCTTTACCTCAGCCTCACACTGAGACTTTTTAATGTAAGAAGTAATACCGCTAGCATCCTTAACTGCAATGTCAAACACAGTATTATCGCCCTTAACTTTGTTTGAATAATCCTTGCGATATGCCTGCCCTCTTATGAGGGTATAGTCAACCTCACCATGTCTAAGAGCCAAGGTTACACGAACCTTCTCTTCTGAGCCTGGAGTCATTTCGGTGGCTACCATCTTATTCAGAATAATCTTGTCAGAGAACTCTGTTTCTCCATACAGACACCAGAAAAATGCCTGAGCAAACGTAGTTTTACCCGTTCCGTTTTCACCAATGATGATGGTCACGTTTTTGCCACCTTCTCCCTGGGCAAAATCAATATACTCATTGCGAAACTGGCGGAAGTTCTCAAGTTTTATTGATTTAAGTAACATTGCACTTCCTCCTCAATCTTCTTCTTAATCCATGCCACCATCTGAGAATCATTCATTGTTCTCGTTTTCAGATTCATGTTTTCCTTAATGATAATTGACCGCTTTAAGCGCTCAACGACCTTGCTATTAACCTGGATTTCGCCGTTATCACTCAAAATCTTCACCCTCCTTTTCGAGATCTGTATCGTTAAGATGATAAGCCTCCTGGATGTCCCAGATCAGATTGTTTGCCAGCATCGAATTTAATGCTAGTCTACCAAATTCCTTAATCCGAGCAAGCTCATTTTTCACCAATGTCTTATCCCTATTCGCTTGCTCAATCGTCAACCCTGACACTGAGTCAAGCGGTCTAGGAAGAGTAACAAAATCATATATTTCCGCAAATGGCTTATTATCTGCTTTACGGAGCACTCTACCTCTACGCTGTATGTATTCCTTAGGATTCGTTGTACTTGCCAGTATAAAGGCCGTTCGTATACCTGGTATATTAACACCTTCATCCAGACACTTTATTGCTACTATAGCCTGTAGCTTGCCGCCGTCCTGGAAATGTTCTTTAATCAAAGCACGCTCCTCCATATTCTCTTCTGAGGTAAAGCGCGCTACGCTCATATTAAGTTCATTTCCAAGAATCTTGGTAACTGCTTCTATCTGCCTGATTTCATTTTCGTCATCTGATGAAGTATCGCTATCGTCTATCACCCTCGTAGCTCCACAGTACACCAGAATATTATTATCATCTTTGTAAGGAGTGATTTCTCGCTTCAGAGCCTCCAGTTTTTGCATCGCTCCTGCAACAACCCTAGATCTCTTTAGTGCAAGAATTTTTCCACGCTTGTTCAATTTATACTTTCCATGCTTGTCCTTTATCATACACTTAGACATTTCATAAGAAAGCTGCTCATAAGATTCCAACTCAAGCTCACTCAGGTAAACAAGAATCGGATAATACTTATAAGGAGTCAGTTTATCTTCATCAATAGCTCTTTCCAAAGGATATTCAATACATTTCTTTCCAAAAAAGCTACACAAAAGAGCTGTTCCTTCGTCATCTCTGTGTCTTTCAAGTGTTGCTGATAATGCCAGCCTGTAAGCAAATCTGTCATCCAAATGCTTGGCATAGCTTCTTGCCCCAAAATTATGAGCCTCGTCCACCACCAGTAAAATCGGACTCTTAATTTTATCTATTCTCTCCTGAAAGTCGGGACTTGCAAATGTAACATTCGTTGTTACCACACAGAGGAATCTTTTATCTCTTCTGATTTTCTGATCTGTTATTGCCTTGGAGAATTTCTTTCTCCAATCCTTGTGGGCTGGATCACCATAGGCGATAATAGGCTTCATGTTGAATTTGACAATATCCTCAACCCACTGCTCTACCAGATGCTTATATGGAGCTACGATAATTACAGCAAGATCATCATTAAGATCTTCTGAAAGTTTTGAAATGGCACCAAGACCGGTATAGGTTTTGCCTGTACCGGTTGCCATATCAAAAATCCCTCGATAGTTTTCACCTACCCAAGCAGCAATGGCTTTCTTCTGATATTCATGTAGCTCAACATCTGCTGGTATTCTTGCTCCTACCTGAGCTCCAGAAGAATTACTCATCCCTTGCAACAAACTTCCATAAGCAAGGATTCTTCTTTTGAACTGCTCATGATCAATATCAAAATTGGGATCCTTCTTCCTGTATTTCTCAATAAGTACATCGGAAATATTTGGAAATTCCAAAACCTTAAGGCTTGGCTCAACATTATTCCACATGGAATAAAAGGCGTTTTCCTTTAACTTAACTCTATCAGCTTCAGCCTCTCTCCAATCACAGAAGACATCTATAGTCTCATAATTGATGGACATCGCTGTCATAGACTCATTCATGGATCCAGAAAAAGCAACATGATTTCCGTCTTTATCTTCCAGAATTCCCATCTTCTCATGGTACATTCCAATTTCATTGCCCTTATCAGTATAGGCAATGCGAATATCAAGAATCCCATCTGATATAAGATGTGCCAGAAGATTCAAGCGCTCCATAGAATAGTAATCCCCATGCTCATCAGACAACTGACGTATGAGTGCCCCCTCTATTATCTTCTGTCTGTTCTCATATCCTTCCTTGATAGCCTGAATATCGTCATCAGACAAATACGGTGAGGCAACTATTTCAATCTTTCCACCATCTTTAGCCATATCAGCTATTCCCTTTGATATTTCGACAAGGGCTGAAGACGAAAAGAACCCCACCGCGCGCTTATATGATGTTGACTCATGAAGCAGCGGAATATAAAAATCCTGCACCACATTATCAATCAAGGACCGGTATTCGCTTTTTATTCTCTTGTCCTTTAAGCTCACAACAATCCCCCTACAGCTCTGAATCTATATAATCCAAAGCTTCTTCTAACTCTGCAAAATCTTTATCTGTCGTAAAATAATTAACACTGAATCTGATAGTTCCCGCTGGAAACGTTCCCATGAACTGATGCGCCAGCGGTGCACACTGTAGCCCCGTTCTGACAGCGATTCCACACCTGTCAAACACAGGTCCTGCACTGTCGCTACTTATTCCCTCTATGATGCAAGAAACTATTCCCACATAATTACATGAGTCATAATTCCCAATTATTTTAATATAGGAATATCCGCTTAAGAGGTCTATCAGCTTCTTTCGATTCTCAGCTTCTTTTACTCTTATGGCATCGATAGTAACCTGTGCTGACCATACAAGGGCTGCATCTAGTCCGGCTATACCAGCAATGTTCAGGGTCCCCATCTCATATTTCTGAGGTAAATCTTCTGGCATATCCTGATTTGCAGATTCATATCCGGTACCGCCAAATATTACTGCCGGAAATTTCACCGATGGATTCATCACAAATCCAGATATTCCTGTTGGGCCATACAATGTTTTATGTCCTGCAAATACAGCAAAATCTATAGTGGTAAGGCCTACGTTCAAATCTACCAACCCAGCCGTCTGTGCCATATCCACAAGGGTTATGGCTTCATACTTCTTAGCCAGTGCGAAAATATCCTCTACCGGTGCAATAAGTCCAAACACATTGCTAGCATGACTAATAATAACAAAATCAGGTTTAACAGTATCAAACTGATATCTGATTTTTTCCAGGTCATACACCATATCCTTTGAAACAGTCAGCTGTGTGACCTTGATTTTCCCCTGCTCTTCAAAATGATGAAGAGTTCTGGTAACTGCATTATGCTCAAAGGGGCTGATATAAATATTAACAGCTCCTTTTTCAATAATGCCCTGAATAATAATATTCAAAGCTATTGTTGCCGTTGGTTCAAAGACAACCTGCTTTGCCTGGCAATGCAGGAGCTCTTGGATTTTCTTTCGTGTATCTCCAATTAAAGCTCCTGCGCTCTGCGCAAGCTTATAGTTTCCACGTCCAGCATTTGCTCCGCTGGAACGATAAAAGCTATCCATGAAGTCATAGACGCAATCCGGCTTTGGGTATGTAGTTGCAGCATTATCAAAATATGCCACTTGAAACACCTCCCCTTAGCACATCTTCTTTAATATATCCATGAGGATCTGCCTCTTCTCCTGCTCTGAAATAGAATATCCCATGGAGTCTATCTCAGACAGAATGGAATTATACAGAAGCTTTCCTCTCTTACTTGTTTCAACTCTGTCAAATCGTTTTACTTCTGATGAACCGTCATCACTGCGGAATCTGATTTCATAAGTACTTGCAGCACTGTCTTCACTTTCAGACTCACTGCTTTGGAATTCCTCAGCAGTCTTTTTGTACATTTCAAGATTCTCTTTGAAACGTTCTACAGTATTATCATCCCAGTCTTCAACTCTTAGATCCGTAGCAGCTTTTGCTAATCTGGCAACAAATGTCTCTTCATCATTTGTAACTTCCTTAAAAAGTCCCAGGCACTTGTTAGTCCCATTTTCAAAAAGTTGTTCAAATACATGCGGATCCAGTGTTTCACACCAGTCCTTAATTACAGATGATAATGATGTCCTCTTCAACTTGGCCCTGTTTGCAGCGATTGAGAAGATCTCTTTGGTCTGCTTTATCAGCTCAACCTTGAGTTCAGCTATTTTGCCATCATAGTAGTTTTTAGCATTCTCAATATTCTCTGCAAGGCCTTCGTTGAAATCTCTATATCCAAAGGCTTCAGGAAGTTTCTCAAACAACAACTCATGACCGTTAAGATTCAGCTTAAGCAACTTAACCATCTTAAGGTATCTCTTGCTCGATTCCTTGTCACTAATCCCTTTGGATTCCTTAGCATATCTTGGCAGTGACAGATACCAGCGCTTCATTGCAGATGCTACAAAATCATAAGCACTAAGATTCTTTTCTGCCTCAATAACATAATTGCTGAAAATCTCTGAAAGCTTGCTTACAAATTCCTGCTTTTCAGGATTCCATTCAAGGAATGCCAGTGTGTAATCCTCTGGGCATGCATTAATCATCTGCAGAGTATCAGCAGATAATGGGAGCTGTCCCAAATCATTCTGCAGAATAATATCCTCACTAAATTCATGAAAGACAGCTGCAATATATATAGGAATAACTCCACTCCTAATACCTATATGATATTCCGGAGCTGTAAGCACATTATAAAGTTGATCAAAAGATGCCGTACCCTTCTTTTTGGCATCCATGACGAAAGAAACAATTGCATCAAGCACGCCCTTCATCAGCTTATCTGATGGAGCCAGATTGATTCTGGTACCCTCCTGATCATCGAGAAGGACCTCTTTTCTTACAAGTGTGCTTCTCATAATAGAAACTTCCTGGCCAGTTCCGGTGAGCCCAAGATTTGGCTCCAAAACATTTCTGAGAAGGCCTGAAAGGATCTTATTTCTGCTATTATTTGCAATTGAGGTAATCTCATCCTTATTGATTGCCTCATTGTTAATAACTGGTGTCTCAGAGAAAGTATTAAAGCAAATGTCCGATGCAAGCCCTGTCAAAGCAGCCTTACGTAATATGCTCTTCTCTTCGCCGTTGTAAATATATGCAGACTTGTAATCTTCAGGATGGGTGTAACCACTGATAAATTCACTGATTACATCTCTTAAATCTTCATATATTACTTCATACTCTTCAAAAAGAACTGTATCCTCTTTTGCCTTATCCCTCAGTGCACTTACTGCTTCAAACTCCTGCAAAATTTTTCTAATAGCAGTAGCTTTCTTCGGCATTATGAAAATAAATCTATCGCATCCCCGGCTAGACTTTAGGATTTTATTCTTTATTCCTTTAATAGACTCAGGATCCTCACAGACAATAGCATATACCACACCATCTGCATTGATATCTTCTGCCTTTTTTACCCAGTCAATATGACCTTCAAGTTCCTGCTCTTCAATGAACTCAAACTCAAAGTAGCGAATCATCTCTTTCTCATCATTATATTTTGATGGATAGAGGTAGTTATCAGTATTTGAAGCATTCAATGCGCTCTTCAATGAGAATGAAGGAGCCAAAGCTGCGATAGTATCTGATATCTTCTGCTCTACATCCACACCAGATGTCTGCTTCAATTTCAGATAGTCATTACTACGCTTCAGATAAATCACATACTCATCCTTGATAAGATGATCAATTGCAGCCTCAATCTCAGCAGGCTTGTATTCCATGCTGTAGATTCCAACAATCTCCTCTTTAATAGGCTTCAGCTTATCAAACTGCCCCAAAAGATATATCAACGAAATCGTTTTTACTATCTTACCTTCAAGAATCTGATCTTCAATCTGGTCGAGAATAGTCTTTGTCAAAACATAGTTCTTATGAAGTTCTCCTGCAAAGGGTTCCTTCTGCAGAACTGGATCAAAGTAATCAAAAATAAGATCAGGTGTAATGACTCTGAAGTCCTTGTCCTTTAATCCCCTCAAGAATGCTGGTAGAGTCGATGTTCCATCAGCAGACAGGAAGGTAAATAATGTACGTTCATTCTGTGCTACACGTTCAGAAAGTCTTGGAAGAATGAATGTTGAAACCGGATGTAACGGGTAGCATTCATATATTGTTGTCTCCAATTCCTTTTGATCAGTGTCACTGAATATTGCATGCTCAGCATATCTTGACATCAACTGGTCAAATCTGGCTTTATTCTTATCTTGGAAATCTTCCCATTTATCTCTGTCCTTAATGATAACAGTAGATATAATCTCATATGTCTGAGCAAAGTTATTGTTCAAATGAATGTGACGGAATCTTTCAGAAACGCCACGCCAACCATCAACCTTTGCCTTTGGCAACTGATCTATATAGTTGGATATCTCTTTGTGAGAAATCAACAATAAATGCAACTCATTCTCACCACTTCGATTACATTTCTCAGCGAAATCCTGCAACATCTTTGTATCACTAACAGATGCTGCTGTGATGTTAGACTCCAGGAACTTGCTGAATTCATCATAGACAACATATATTCCCAGATATCCACGCTGCTTGAGGCTCTTTACAACACTCTCATACAACTCTACGACATCAAATCCCACAAACGGATTGAATATACTTCCCGATGTAAGTTTAGGATAAACCTCTTCAAACTCGCTGTAGATTGCAGCATTGTAATCGTTTAGTTCAGAAATAAAAGCATCTACCGGAAGACTTATTTCTTTCTTGAATTTATCGTAAGTCTTCGGATAATCAGCTTTCCACTTCTGTATGGCATTGATAGCAGCCCTGTAATTGGTCTCTGGCATGATATCCAAACCATTCTCATCAAGCGTTCTCTGCAATGCAAGAAGAAAAGCCTGCGGTAAGCTGCCACTTGTTCCGTTAATGATAACCGGCAGGATCCTATTGTTCTTATCTGAATAGTAATTATCAACCAGCTGCTTCAGCTCTGGATCCTCATTGATTTTCGGCATCAAATGTGTAAACAAAGAACGGTCTCTTTGCATAAGCATCGAAAGAATGGTAAGTATAATGTGAGACTTACCTTTTCCATATGCTCCTACAAGAACTCGCGCTCTTTCCGTTGCATCAGGAGCTGTACTGCTAAGTATGTCCTTTAACAACGTCAATGCCGATTTTGTCGGTATGAAATTCTTTAATTTGTCATCATTGTTCAGGTCGTATCCTATGTTTACTGAATACTGAAAACCTGACGCAACAGAAATCATTTTGCTCATGAATTTGTTCCCTCTATATCGGCATAATATTTTTTAACGCAGTCAATAAAGCTACGTTTATGTAATACCCGGACAACATCCAATCCTGCTGTACGGATAATCTTAATCTCTCCAAGCTTCTCCACTTCATGGAGCAAGGAAAGCATACAAATCGAATCAAGGTTAAATACCTTACCAATATTCTTCTCAGCGGATAGAAGCTCATTTAATGCAATCTCTTCCCTACCGTTTGACTGTTCTGCAATAACTGCCATAATTACCCAAGGATTAAAGCTTCTTGCCATTGGTATGGACTTCTTGTATGTATAATTTCCTCGCTCTTTACTCAGAATATCAATAAGTCCAAGCTCTCCGAATGGACAATTAATATTATTCTCTGGAGAAACCTTATTTGGATCAGACTTATACCTTGGCACATACGTATTCACAATGCAGGCAAAGTCATCGGTCAATGATCTGATAGCTACCGTTGTACCATCCATCTTCAATTCATTCTGTATCTGAGCAACGAAATCATCCTTACTGAATTCTTTCATAGCAAATTTATTGAAGAAGTAATACCAGGATGGAGCCATCTCTTCATCAGTTACAAGCTTATAGTGGAGAAGATAAAGTGTCCCCAACTCCTCCGTATAAGGATCCTTCTCATGTACCAGCTTTCCGAAATCAGTCAGGGATTGATTCTTCTTACCAGTCTTTGGTTCTTTTGTCAGGCCCACTGCCTGCAGCCAATATCTAAGGGATTTGACCATATTGGCACCGATTCCAAGAACATCCATCGGATTATCATCTTTATCAGTAAAGACATCTGGCTTTTGCGATACATAGCGCATACCTTTACTGAGCCATCCCTTTCTTATAAAGAATGTTTCATGGGCTCGAAACTTCGTAGCCATCCCTCTGTTCCTCCTAATCCTTTGTCCGTAAGTATTTGTCCATCATGCAACCACCTCTAAGATATTTGGCAGTGACGCACATTTTGCAATGAACACATTTTTCCGGATCAATATAATATCTGTCTGCTGAAATCGAAATCGCCCCTGCTTTGCAAAGGGATTCACATTTCAAGCATTTTCTACATGCATTAAATTTCCTAACTTGGTATCCAACCATATGCTGTAAATCGTCGTGGCCCTTAACATTCATGGTTCTGACTTTTACAGCAAACTCGTATCCGCCCTGTTCAAAAGGCTGTACTGACAGAATAGGAACATTCGTCCTTATATCGAGTACCAGCACTTCTTGTAATAGCTTCTGACCAAGCTCAGGAGCCACTCTTCCAAATGGTGTGAGCATATTTAAAAACTCATCATCCATCGGACGTACCAGGCGATAAATCTTTGCATGATCTTCAGTTGTGCAGTTGGTAAAGCGAATTTTCACATCACCCGCTGCAGCAAGGCCATTACCACCTTGTCTTGCCTTCCATGCACCAGAGTCTACATACTCTTCTGCATCTGGCTTTCCTATCTTTCTTGCAAAGTCTATGAGGAAATCTCTCCAAGCCTTTGATTGCTCTGGCATATAAATTCTTGAAAGAAACTGTGCCCTCTGGTTATTGTTAGGACAGCACCAGCATCCAACTCTGTCATAACCCAAGCGGTAAGCATCATTGAAATCAATCTTTTCAGCCAAGATATATAGCCAAATGTCCATGTCCTTCCAGAAGAATATTGGAGATGCTACTGTCTGCTGCTGAATCTTTACTGACTCAGCATCATCCTCAACCCTGTTATACTTGCTTCTACTTACAGACTCCGATTTCCTAATTCCATAGAAGGTCAGAATGCGCTGATCTCTATATAAGGAATTAATTACTCTAGTAATCGGTCCTGTCTTAAACATAGAGCAGCACCATCTCATCATTCTGGCTGGTGGTCCTATATCCTCACACACTTCTCTGAATACCTGCTCATGGTTTTCAGCAATCTTAAAAATAGACTGTGGATGATTTTTTCTATAGCGTTTGGCATACTCAATTGTGAGTGGAAACTCAAGCGTAGTATTCCCAAAAATGTGCACCAGTGATGGATCACTCAATGCTTTTATTGCCACATCTGCAGTTACAGTGGAGTCTTTTCCTCCCGAGAACGATAGGACTATATTCTCCTCCGGAAACTTAGCCGCCGTTTTCTTGACAAATGTATGTGATTCGTCAATCAGATAGTTCAACCTTGTCCTATTCGCCTCGACAAAAGCATCTATGTAACGGTCAAAGGCTTCATAGGAATTGTCTTCTTTATTTCTTTCAAGCTGCTCAATATACTCATCCGCATTTGCTTCCTTAAACAACTTACTAGGTAAAGCGACAGACTTGCCATTTATATAATATCTGTTGTTAGAAGCCCATACGGATTCATCTATCCACTGATGAGGTTTCTTACCCAGTAATATTTCAATTAGTAGCCTCTCTTCCGGGAATACAGGTCTAATATCAGCAGCAAGATATTTCATCGGCTTGCCGCATCTAGGACAGATTCCTTTGTCTGCCTGATTCACTGCCTGCATTACCGGAACTCTGCAATCATCGCACCAGTAAACTTCAGTCGGATAATCTTCAACAGTCTCCTCACCGCAGATAGGGCAATTTTCTTCATTTGTTTCTATATTACAGTTCTTACACCACACAAAAATGCTCCTTGCAGTTAATCTTCCTGTACGTCGTCTTTATCCGGTACGTAATCAACAATGTCGTGAATCTGGCAATCAAGCGTCTTGCAAATCTTGTCAAAATCTTTGTCGATGGTAATTATGACAATTACTAACACATATGCTTGTTTATGCAGATTCAGCCTGTTTATTTATCTATCAATAAACAATTTCTACAATCAATCTTAATTCGTAAATTGCAATGACAATCTGAGTTTTTCGTAACAGACTGCTTTATATGAGGGTACAAGTGTTTTTATTGTAGCACGTTAGCCAATTCTGCTCAAGATTTTCCATTGCAAGTCACATTAACCAAAATCTTCTTTTGATTATATCATACAACGCATCTTTATTTTGCCTGTACTATCGAATAATCTTCGTTTCTATTTTACCCCATCCCAGTCCCGCCGGAAACCTTTATCGGCCACAGACCGCTGCAATGCGAAATGTTTTTACCGTTATGGCCTCTATGCCATGGAATAACCGTCCGTAAATCTGTTCGTTCGTTGAACCTTTCTGCGGCTATAGGTCATCAAATTCGGCCATCTGCAACATGGAATTTGTGCGACATGGAATTTGTGCAACAACCTGTTGCACAAATTCTTGCTGTAAGAAAAGAAGCCCTCTTGTGAGAGCTCCTTCCGGCGAAAAGGTCATCTCTCAAGGAAATGACCTTTCAATAAATTCCTTTTATGTACTAGATAAAGCTTACCAGAACGCCAGCAAGGACACCGGTTACAACCGATACGGAAACGATTCCGGAAATTACAACTTTTGGCTTGTAGAAACTGAGCAGGTAATCGCGGGTTTCTTCCGAAAGGCTGTTCTCCTGTCCAACGATTTCCGCGCATTCATCGACGATTTTAACAGTCAACGGATATCCGTTCAGACATGCAAGTCCGATGGCAAAGATATCCACGAACGGCATTTTCATCGGTTTGGCAAGAACAACACCGGCAACGGCGCATCCGATTACACCGAAGGCAAGGAGTGCGATAAGGGTTGGCAGAATTCCGGCGAAGTCTTTCAGATTGATTGTTACCAGATCCATCAGAATGATAGCGAACATGGTTGCATCGATAAATCCGCCGGAGCCGACCTTGTTAAGGCTGTCTCCATCAATCAGTCCAAGCTGAGCAGCGATGAACCCGATGAGAAGATCCCATACGAACATGCTGATTCCCGTGATTTCACCGATGTAGTAACCGCCGATGCAGCAAAGTGCCAGAACGGCAAATACATAATAGAAGTTGTTTGCCAGGAACTCCGGAACCTTGATTAATTTCTTGGAGTTATCGGCAAGGAGAAGTTCACCGGTGCCCGCAGCAGAGAGACTGCTAAAGCTCTCATCTCCCAGACGTTTTACCATTGCTTTTTTGAGGGCATAGCCGCATGCCGGATAGCCCACCAGAACTTGACCGGTCATCAGAATCGCGATAATGGCAGCAATTTTCTGTTCTCCGGTTTCCTTAAGCTGCGCTAAGAAAATCAATCCGGCCTGAGTTCCTCCGGCTACTTCTACAGAGCCGTATAGCGCCGTTACCTTGTCCAGAACAGTGAATCCGGCGATTGCACCGAGGGCCACAATGAAAACCACTGCGGCGATTGCAATGACGCAAGTTTTCCACTCGCCTTTGAAACTCTTGAACGGAATCGAACCGCCGAAGCATGTAATTGCAAATGGAACGCCGAACCCATATGCGACATCCACGAATAGCGTATTGTTAAATGTTTCTGTCGTAATCAGACCGAACTGTCCGCCAACAATGATGAGGATAATCATCGCAAAAACATATCCCGTTACTTTGTAGGATACCAGTTTGCTGAGTATTTCACCGACGATGAAAACGGCACAAATCATTAATATAGCTACATATGTACTCATCTTGTCCTCCTTAAATTTTCATAATTATCAAATTATCGCAGTGTTAACGAACGACTTTTCCCCATTTCACAACGGAAACCACTCCGTCATGGGCTGCGGCAATATCCGTCAGCGGATTGCGGTCGAGCACGGCAAAGTCTGCGAACTTTCCCACCGCGAGTGTACCGTAGTCTTTATCGATGCCCATAATTTTCGCACTGTTAATCGTTGCCTGTTTGAGGATATCGATTTCTTTCATGCCCCAGAAATCTCTTCGAAGAGCAAATTCTTCGGAATTCTGCCCATGATGCACCGGATCGATTCCAGTATCGGTTCCAAAGCCAAGAGTTAAGCCGGCATCATAAGCCTTGCGAATTCCTGTTTTTACCGCATTCAGCATTTCTCTGGCTTTCTCTCCCATATATGCCGACGATTCGGCAACATCTGCGGTGAGCTTCCATACGATGAGCAGTGTCGGGATAATGTATGAATCGGTATTTCCTTTCAGGAGCTCAATGGATTCATCGGTCAGATAGGAAGCATGCTCAATCGTATGAACACCGGCCAGAATCGCATTGTGAATCGCGGTTGCACCGTGACAATGCGCCGCAACGTATGTATCCTTAAAGGCCGCCGCTTCCACCATTACCTTCAAGTCTTCTAGCGTTATAATCGGCTTGCCGGGTTCCCCGCCCGGGTTCTGTGCGGATCCGGAGCCCATGACCTTGATATAGTCTGCACCTTTTGCAACTTCCTGTCGAACCGCTTTAATAATTTCATCCGGGGTATCGACCTCGCTGTAGAGACCCGGAAGGAAATCGTTTCCAATCTCCGTTGGTGTCAAAATCAGACCGCATGCGTAAATAGTAGGCCCGACAAAATCTCCTTTATTGATGCTGTTGCGAAGATTGATGGCGATATTGTGTGTGGCGCCCACATCGCGCAGAACGGTAAAACCGGCATTCAGCGCATCCTGTGCATACTTGAGCGCATCATATCCTCTCTGCACTCCGGACTTCTCATTATCAATACGCGTATCATTGCCGGACAGTGTCAGGTGCACGTGCATATCGATGAATCCCGGGAGAACAAAACGGCCCTCTTCATCAATAACGGTTTCACTGTCAACGGGACACTCTCCGCATTTATAAATCCCCTTGATTCGCTTTCCATCCGTTAGAATGTCGCATTTTGCCTCACTAAACCCGTCCATCAGTTCCGGCAGAACCGAACAGTTTTTAAACAGAATCATAATCAGGCTCCTCCTTTGTGGTATTATTTAATGAATTTATAGAATAAATATTCCCTCGATGCAAAGCCGGCGATTTGCATTCCAGTGAAAAATAATCTTATTTTTTGTCATTAAAGTAAAATTAATAATTCAAATATATGATGTGCACAACGCATTTTTGAAAACTTGTTCAAAAAGCATATTTTTTTGATTTTAGCGAAAACAACATTTTTCTCTGTAATTGAGATAATCTTAAAGATTTGCTAAAATGCAACAAAAGGGTATTACCGTTTGCTTTTATGTTTTAGAGGACTTAAGGAGGCGAACAGATTATGACCATTAAGGAGCACGTTGGATTAAGGATACACCTGTATCGCAAACAGCAGAATCTCACGCTGGAGCAACTGGCTTTTCTTCTCGACAAGAGCATCTCAACCGTTTCCAAATATGAAACGGGAAAAATCTCCATTGACATCGAAACGCTGTATGCTATTTCAAAGATTCTGCATGTATCCATAGAACAACTCATCGACTACCACGTGGATGAAAAACGAGTGGCACAGGATCTCGCTACTTCCGGATTCTTCACGCAAAAGAAGAAATACTGGATGTATCAATATTTCGCGCCGATGAAAAAAATTGTGGAATGCATCGTTGAAATCATTCCCGATCCCGGAACTGCCGCGGATAAAATCGTCTTATATTACGATGCCCATAATGCAGACGACTATACGGACTCCAGCTTTGTGTACCGGGGATTTATTTCCTATTATGATTCCTATGCAACGATGAAATTGACCAATGCATTTAATGCAAAGGATGAAATTTTTATCTATGCCAAATCGCCATTGTGGATTCGAAATACCACCACCGGACTGATGATGAGCATCTCTCAAACACTTGGAAATCCCTCCGTCGTGAAGGTGCTTTTTTCCACAGAGAAAATCAATAATCAGGAAGCACTAAAGGCCAATTTAGACTTAAACAACAAGGAAGTTCTGAGTGCACTGAAGAGAACGAACCACCTTCTTCTTTTGGACACGTGGGAAACGATGATTTAATACACGGCCGGAAACCTCTGTCGGCCGCGGACCACCATAACGGAAAGAGCTTTGGCCGTTATGGCGGATTCTTTTGCCGCCGGGCATCAGCCCTTTCATTTGCTCGGTGGCGGCAAACAATTAATGCATGGACATCATTTTTCAGCGTTCCTGCATCAGTTTCCCGATTTGTACCGCTGGCCCGGATTAAAGCCGGGCCGGATTCAGATGAAAAGAGATGCACAGAAGGCCCCCGCCGGCCTCCGTGCATCTCTTTCCAATATTGTATTTTCCAAAAGGAAAGAACTGACGACGAACTCGCGCTCTCGCCCCTTTCGGCGTCAATTTCTTCTGCTTTTCCGGAAAGGGCACAAATTAGAGGCCTTTCCGGAATATTTGTGAGAGGGGTCTGAGAGAGAGGTCTGTGAGATGAGTCATTACAACTATTCCATTCCCAGTGCCTTTGAAGCCCAGGCACGATTGATCCGGAACTCGCTGCGGCTTCGAAGATCCGGCAGCTTGTCCCGCACCCCCTCTGCCATATCCTCGTACATACCTTTTGGAATCGGGACGGTACCCAGGGCGCCTTTGGAATTCACAACGACAAATAGGGATTCTCCATCTTCTTCCAAGTAGTAGAGGTTGGCATCCCTTAGGTCCGGGTTCTTGTCTGCAACCGCATCGCTGATGATCCGCTTCACCAGTTCGACAATTCGTTCGTCCTTGCCGGCATCGAAGATTCTTATTTTTTCCATCAATTCTCGCTGAGAACCCACGATGCGGTACAGGTACGAATCCATGTCCTCCTTCAGTACCTTCGTGAGCTCGGTTTCCGCGCCGCCAAAATCTCCTCGAAATTGTTCTTCCACCATTTGGATATCCTCTTCCTGCACCACGTAATAAATCATGATTTGATCCTCCATCTGGTGGTAAAGCATCGGATAATCGATGTTGAACGACTTCCCACAGTTTGGGCAGATGTATTGAAACAATGCTCCGCTTAGGAGCTGTTCTTTCTTCTCCGGATTCAACACGGTATTCACACTCTTCCACATTTCAAACTCACCGGTAGTTCCGCAAACCGGACATTGGATTTCTTCTTTTTCGCACATGGACATAGGGCACCATCCTTTCTGTATCTGTATATCCCGGCATCAATGATTTGCTTAATGATATTGTACCGTACTGCAGAAGTGTTCGAAATCGGAAAATCAAAAACAGCATCGCAACGAGAAGACTATTTCCCATTGCGATGCTGTTTTAAATTATGAACGCAATTTGTATTGTTTTTTGAGTGCATTCATTTTTGCATCATTATACCCCACTATGCCATCCTTTTGCAGCCTTCCCAGCACAATCCCCGGATCTCGGTGAATGCTTTTTGAAAAATCTCTAATTGACTGCGGAGAGAAAATCTGATGAGAAATAAATTCATCGTACTGTTCTGACGGAATTAATCGATTTCTTGCATATTCATCGGCTAGCTTTTCATTTTCGCCCGGTTCCATGTCAAAAGAAACACCATAATCACCACTCAGTATATGTCCGATTTCATGAAATAGCGTAAACCAAAATGTATCTGCATACAATCTCCTGTCATTCACCATCAATACGATGTTATCACCGACTTTTTTGGTCGCTCCGTTTATTCTAGAGCCCGAAATATTCGGCAGTATTACAAAGATCACACCTGCGTTGAAAAATGCTACCTTAATCTTGTCATAGAAATCCGTATGACTTTCTGTGAGAGTCAGTGCATAATCAACAGCTTCTTCAAAATCTTTTTTGTTGAATTTAGGTGCATCGGCATGGAGTGCCTCATTCGTTGCAATCTGCATCATAATATTCGCTTTGATTGTATTCGCCTCACTCAAGTTCTCCGCACTGCTTCTGAATCGAGCCGCCATATCCGGTCTCTTAAGAACAGTCAGCGTTGCGATATCCAAGAATTTCCGTATACATTCAATTTGTTCATCAATCTTTCTTGGAAGATTCGGCAGCATAAAATTGTTTCGAAAGTACTTATAATCAATTTTTTCGAAAACAACCCGCTCCTGTTCCAGTTCCTGATCGGACTTGAATTCCACAATCAATGCATCGTAAGCTTGTTGTAGATTCAACCAATACGCAGCACCGGTTCCCATCAGACGCGACAATTTCATCGCCATATCGATTGACAGACTCTGCTCGCCTCTAACCAAAAGGCTCAAATTCTTTGGTGTCGTACCGAGTCTTTTCGCAAAGTCTTCCTGTGTTAGTCCGCTTTCTTCAATAATTTCTTTAACATAGTAGCCCGGATGGAAGGCCACTTTTTCTTTATATTCAATATAGTTACTCAACTTTCAATGCAACCTCCGTTACAATCATATTACCTTTTGGGTAATCTGATTGTAACACCATATTGGAAAAGAGTCAATGCCACTGGGTTTTCACAAAAAGCAACAAAGAGGTCGCCCACTCGCCCGTACGTAAACCTCTTTCGATTGCAAATTGTTTTTATGAAATTGTTTTTATAAAACTAATTCTGCATCTCGCTCTTCATTGCGCGGAAGCCGATGACCACGGCCCACAAGTAAGCGCAGGTTTTTGGAATCATCAGGGCGCCTATTACCGGGATTGTTTCGGCGAGGAGAACTACCGGAAGGTAGCAGCCGAAGCTCAGCACGATGGTGAACCACATCCAGCGGAAGGCGCGGTCGTTCTGCTCTTTGGTGCTGCGGAAGTAGAGCACGATGATCAGCAGGCCCAGCAGGGCGAAGGGGATGTTCCGGTAGATGCCCCAGGACAGCGGCGGATTGGCGGCGGTCCATTGGTTCTGCGGCATCATGCACAGGGCGATTCGGATGCCCGCCAGCAGGTACACCGAAACGGTCAGGTTTTTGCGGCCGGTGATGTGGTAGCGTTCCCTCCATACGTAGTAGATCAGCACGTAGAAAATCGTCATGGTGACGGAAGTGATCCACTTGCCGATTCCCAGTGGAACCGTGTAGTCCCCGAAACCGGTGGTGCACAGGGCGATGATACGTGGCACCAGATGGAAGGAATCGCCGGCACCCAGGATTACAGCCATCCATCCGAAAAGGGTATACTGGCGGGACTTGCCCCCGCTTCTGCGGATCATTTTAATTCCAATGGTGATAACGGATACGAGATAGGCCACGTCAAAAATTGGCTCCATAATTGCTTGCATTCTACGCACACTCCTTTTTTATTTTTTGCTGTCGATATGCGGTGGGTTGAGTTGGCGCCGACCTACTCTTCCCCTTGCAGTTTGTCTTTCTCGAAAAAACGAAATCCGGTGATGTACTGGACGCCAAAGAGAATTCCGGCCAGAAGCAGAGCCGCCCCCAGTCCGGTGTAAAACACCGCGATGAACCGTTCCGGGGCAACGCCGCTGGCGCGAAGTCCGATTCCGCCGGACATCATGAAGGCAATGATGATAAAGGCTTTGCGGTCGAAGAACTTCAGGAAGAAGTGGTATTCCTCTTCGTATCCGCGAATTCGCTCCGTATGCTTGTCTACCAGCTTGCCGAAAATGAATTTCTGAAAAATAATAAACACCACCAGGGTGAGCAGGAAGTTCACCAGCGCCATGTAGGATTCGTAGGACGCCAGGCCAATTCGATGAATGTTTCCTCCCGCCGCACTCCATACGATGCATGCCAGTAACAGTAATGTGTTTCTTTTGACTTTCACAGTTTTGCCTCCTTGCAAATATAATTCTTTGCTGCACGTAAGGCAGCTCCCTCTAGTTGAACATTGTTCATTTTATCTTCTAAAGGAATCTCCCACGCACGTGGGAGATTGGATAGTCGGTACGGGCAGCGTTTGGTTCATGGCCAGTGCGAACGCCGCCTTGGTTGCGGCCGGTGCGAACGCCGCGCTTTATGAGCCTTCGGCCGCTAATATATCGTGCGCCGCAACACTTCCAACACCGGTGCCGGATTGTAATCCTCTCGAAGCAGTGCCGCCAGCATCAGCGAGAACAGAACGTTGCCGAAAACCTCCGGCGTGAACGCCTCATTGAACGCATCCTTCCGAATCCGCGAATCGTTCTTCAGCACCTGAACCAAACTGGCTTGAATGTGCTTCTGCGTTTCATTCATGCGCCGGATATTCTCTTTCTTCCCCTGCTCCGCAAGTCCCAGAGAATGCAGCGCCACAAAACCGGGATATTCCCGGCTCCCGGCTTCCATCTGCCGGCACATCCAAGTGACACAGCCTTCCGTATCCTCGTACACTGCCGGATTATTCGGATTATGGAAGATTTCAGTCCAGATGCTTTCCACCGTAGCCGCCAGCAACTTGGTCTTGGACCCAAAATAATTATAAATGGATCCCACGGACACGCCGCAAGCCCCTGCCACGGACCGGATGCTGATGGCCTGACTGCCTTCTTTTTTTACCAGCTCCCGGCTCACGCTCAAAATCTCTTCTCGAGATGTTACTTTCTGATTCATTCATTCACCTCAACTTGAACAGCGTTCATTATAGCCGCAGATGAATCCCCTGTCAAGTTTTTTCCGGGACTCGTGCATCACTTTTTAAAAAATTGACGATAAAAGCAGAATATTCCCGCCGCCGGAGCAGCTCTTCACAACTTCTTTCCTATACCTGCGCGCCCAGCGCCCGGGCCTCCGCCACCTTGGCATTCCCGGAAATCTCACCGCCTCCGGTCACCCCTCCGCAGTACACGGTACCCTTCAGGGTTGTTTTACCAAAGCAATCCAGCCAGCCGGTCAGTCCGGTCTCCGCCTTTTCGAAAACATCATCCCCTTCGTCCGCCGCCGTGGCCAGAAAGTACACGTCCCGGAACCGATAGTCCTTCGGATACATAGGATTCATGCGGTCGATGAGGGTTTTCATCTGGCCGGACATCTCGAAATAGTAGATCGGCGTGGACCAGGCCACCACGTCCGCCTGAAGCACGGCGTCCATAATCGGGGCCACATCGTCTTGGATGATACATTTTCCGGTCTGATGACAGGACAGGCAGCCTCTGCAGAAGCGGATGTCCTTGTCCTTCAAGGTGATGAACGTCACTTCGTTGCCGGCGGCCTCCGCCCCTTCGGCGAAGGATTTTGCCAGCAGCTCCGAGTTGCTGTTCGGCCGGATGCTGGTAGAAATTACGGTTACTTTTTTTGCCATACGTCGCTCCTTTCGATTACCCGTCTTTTGCTTACCAAGCGTTTGCTATCGAGTTTCTTATGAGACAGTATACCCCCGCGAAAAGGAAATGTATATATCCTATTTTGCCGGTTTTCGGTCCACCACCAGCACGCACCACAGGGTGAACAGCAAAGAAAGCAAAATGGCCACGTGGTAGGATGTGACGTTCGCAATCACGCTGCCCAGGATTTTTTCGCAGACGGTCACAATGGCCGGTGTGGTGAACTGGGCGATGTACAGTGCCACGGAAAGGGCCGGAATGACGGTGGTCGCCGCATTTCTTCCGGCTTTTGCCGATGCCGTCGAGATAAAATACGGCACGCCGATTCCGTTGGCGGCTCCAATCAAGAAGGACCCCAGCAGCGTTCCCGGCATCGTGCTCCGGAACTGAAGCAGCAGATATCCCACCAAAAACATCAGCGGCGCCACGACTTTGGTGTTTCTGCCCAGTCCTTTTTTCAGCTTCGGATAGGCCAGTCCGCCCAAGAAGCCGAATACATCCCCAAAAGCCATGATTACGGGAATTGCCGCTTCCGACACGGTTCCCAGGCGGGAAGATTCCATGGCAAAGTTGGCCGGATAATTAAAGAAAATCACCATCAGGAAAAACATCCCCACAATAAAAGAATAATAATTGCGAAAGACCCCTGTGGATTTTTTCTGTTGTCCGGCTTCAATGATTCTTTCGTTCGGCATCCACAGCGCTACCGGGATGATGCTGACCACACCCAGCAAATACACCAGAAAACTCATTCGCCAACTAATCATCGCCAGCGCGCCGGCAATCAAAGTGGCAACCACGCCGCCCAGCATGTTCATGGCCGAAGAATAGCCCATCAGCACATCCTGCTTGTCCCGAGTGAAATAGTACGTAATCAATCCGGTAGACATCGGCATGATAATTCCCACGCCTACGCCCACCAGCGCTCTGCACACCAGTACCAAATAGATATTGCTGAATAGGCCGGCACCGCATCCGAATATGATGTACATTCCCAGACCGATCAGCGTCAGGGGTTTCGCTTTGCAAATCCGGCACAACTTCTCGAAAAACAAATTTGTCACGGCAATGAACACCGCCGGCATGCTGATGATCAACTGTACCATCATTTTCGATTCGCCACTGAAATATTCCTGTATCACGCCCAGCGCCGGTGCCACAGCGGCGCCGGCCATTACCGTCAGCAGCGATAGTGTCAGTATCGCCACCATTAATTTCCATCTTCTATGTTTTTGCAGAAACATTTTGACCTCCTTATAAAAATAGGCTTCACTTTTCCCAAATTTCCGCGCCGGCGTCCGGGCCGCCTTCTTCCTAATTTCAGGCCCGGGGTTCGCGCATGGAAACCGATTTCATTGGCTTTGCCGGCACC
>ERZ1034969.341-NODE-341-length-30805-cov-8.910081_pt1 | contig 30805 bp, 27 predicted proteins | sample MGYA00520624_ERZ1034969 | MGnify/ENA primary metagenome ERZ1034969 (study PRJEB33766, sample SAMN09781776) | gut metagenome | biome: gut microbiome | host: Homo sapiens | place: Madagascar | study: EMG produced TPA metagenomics assembly of the PRJNA485056 data set...
GAGCGGGCGTGAACATCCAGCCCGATGCTGGTGCGATACGGCATGAGAGCCTCCTTTTGACTTGTGGCGGAACTTTGCTGGCAAGCATATTTTCGTTCCGACCCACGCATCCGTCATCCAGGGGGCTATTTCACACCCTGGCTCTCATATCGTCTAATGAAATCATAAGGCCCTTTCTCTAGCATTGACATCGTTTCAGCACGTCAGTGCATCGTTTAGGGAAAGGGAATGCTCATGGAAACCAACACTGTGCAAGCCGCGCCGACCTCGCGGCCATCGAAATCGGGGCTGGGAATCGCCGGTTTCGTTTTGGGAATCATCGCCTTGGCGACGTCGTTTCTGCCCATCATCAACAATTTCTCGGCATTGCTCGCCGCGATCGGCTTCGCGCTCGCGCTCATAGGCACGGTGCTGTGCGTGAAGGGGAGGAAGTCGGGCAAGGGCCTGTCCATCACCGGCGTGGCGATGAACGTCATCGCCTTCGTCGTGGTGCTGGCCACGCAAAGCATGTACAGCTCGGCTATCGACGATGCCTTCTCGGGCACCTCCGTGGCTCCGCAGCCCGCAGCCCATCAGCCCGCGACTACGGCCCCTGCTTCCGATGAGGCCGCCGATGATGCTCAGGCTGCTGCGGCCGGCAGCTCCATCACGCTCAAAAACGGCCTGGTGCTCACGGTCGACGGCGTGGTGACCGGGCTGCAGAACTATGACGGATCGCCCATCACGCAGGTGAGCGTGACCTATCAAAACAACGGCAGCAGCCAGGCGTCATTCAACCCTTACGATTGGAAGGCCGAAGACGCCCAGGGTGCCCAGCGCTCGCAAACGTATTACTCCAACGGCGAGAACGAGCTCAATTCCGGTACCCTTGCCGCCGGCGGCACGGTTTCCGGCAACCTATACTTCGAAGGCGACGTGGTGAAGGTGCTGTACCAGAACGCCTTCATCGGCCGCGGTTCGGATGTTTCCTGGGATATCGTCTAACGATTCCGAAGGTTTGCGCCCATCAGGCGCGGTGGGTTGCATCACCGCGCCTGATGGGCCTCCTCTTTGCTACTATGGAATCAAGGAAACGAAAACCGGCGAAGCGGAGAAGGAAGCGGCGCGTGAAAGAACCGATGACCGAGGATTTGCTCAACGAGCTGCTCGATTCGCCCGATCCAGCCGTATTCGCCAGCAAGCACAAGCTTGCGTGCCGCAGTTTGCCCGACTATCTTCAGCAGCTGCTTGATGAGCGGGGCCTCAGGCGTCCCGAGGTGGTTCGCCTTGCGGGCATCAACCCCACGTTCGGATATCAGATCTTCGTCGGCCAGCGCAACCCCTCGCGCAACAAGCTGCTGCAGCTTGCGTTCGCCATGAAGCTGTCGCTGCGCGAGACGAACCGCCTTTTGCAGGCGGGGGGCTGCAACGAGCTGTATTGCAAGAACCGGCGTGACGCCATCATCATCTTCTGCATCACCCACGGCGAAACGCTGCAAACCGCAGACGATCAGCTCTACGCCTTCCATGAGGACACCATCACCGAGTAGCGCATATTTCGAGCAAGGTGCGCCGGCCCGTTCGCTGCTCTCCGACGTTGGCACGTCGATTCATCTGCTACCATCATCGTTATGAACGAATCCCTCCGACAACATCTTGACAGCCTTGCGCGCGATGAGTGCTATCGCGTCGATGCCGTATTGAAGGAAGGCCGGTACGAGCGAACGGAGCGCGTCTTCTTCGTCGGGGCCAACGGTGCCGAGCAAGGCCCCTACGTACGCAAGGTGTTCGATGCCGAATCGGGGCTGGGCGGCGCGTACGCTCGCGTGCTGGCAGCACAACGTCGGGGCAAACGGTTTCTGCACCTGCCACGCATCGTCGACTGCTATTCGCTCGGGGAGCAGGATGCGGTGGTCATGGAATTCGTGCCTGGGCGCACGCTTGCCGATGAGATCTACGAAACCGGTCCATCGCTTGACGTGGCAAAGCGGCTGTTCCCCGGCATATGCGATGCCATTGCCGAGCTGCATGGCCGCTTCGACCCGCCGCTTATCCATCGCGATATCAAGCCGTCGAATTTCATGGTGGACGGGGATACGGTCTTGGTGATCGACCTGGGCATCGCTCGCACGTTCGACAAGGATGCCGCGTGCGATACCAGCCATTTCGGCACGCGCGCCTATGCGCCGCCCGAGCAGTTCGGCTACGGGCAGACCGATGTGCGCAGCGATGTGTATGCCTTGGGCATGCTGCTGTTCTACCTGCTGTGCGAGGAGACGCCCGTTCGTCGACGGTTCAACGGCGCTTGCGTGCCCATGGGGTTCCCGAATCGGTGCGCGACGTGGTGGCCCAGGCGACGGCGTTCGACCCTGCCGATCGCTTCGGATCGGTGGCGGCGATGCGCGCAGCGTTCATGTATGCGACTGGATGCCGGGTCGAATTTCGAAGGGAAGCTCCTGCTACTGGAGCGTGGTGCCCACAGGCTTCCGGCGATCTTCGACTGGGAGTGTCTTCTGCCGATGCGGGTTGCGTCCAAGATTCCGGACCCGAGCCGAGTTCCGGTATAGATGGCGCTTCGCAGCCTTGTGACGCTGTGCGTGCCGCCGATTCGGTTCGCGATTGCGCCGCGCCTTGTGAGGTGGAGATGGTTCCGTCGGCTGCGGTGATTAGCGCACCCGGGTCGCGTCATACCAAGGAGCGCGGCGGTTTTGCGGCTTTTGCGCATGGCGCAATAGTCGCCTTGCGGTGGCTGTGGGAGTTTTCGTCCGGCCTTGCGCATCGCCTGCCTTTGGGCGTGGGGGTGGCGTGGGATGTCCTTTTGGCAGCTTGGGGCGCGGTCATGGTCTTCGCGTGCGTCGCCTCCTGCATGAATCCGCAGGGGGACATGGCTCGCTTGCCCGCCTTCGCTTGCGCGGTCGGCTATGTCTGCGTTTGGCTGGCCATGGACTGGCCGATCCCGTTGCTCGTCGATACCCGGCCGCTGGAAAGGCTGTTCGACTGGTTTGAGCGACCTACGCTCAAACAACGGGCGATTGTGGCGGCGGGTATGATGGGCGCCGCATTCATCGTGCTCACGCTCATCGGCATCCTGTTTTTGCGCGAATCCTAGTATTTGTTACTGCTATCCAACCATTTTTTGGAAATATCGCACCGTTTATCGAATGGGGCCGCATCAGATTACGGTTCGGGTACAATCAATGATGAAATCACGTGGAGATGGATGGGTCCTGGTGGGCCCCGCGGCCTTCAAAGCCGTTGTGAGGCGCGCAGAACGTCTCGGGTGTGTTCGATTCGCACGTGTCTCCGCCATATAAGACGCAAAAGGAGCCCTTTGGGGCTTCTTTTTATATGTACTGGTTTTACTTGAGGAGCATTGCGGGTTTATGTGTTGCATAGCCTGTTCCCCTTCGGGCTTGAAAACGGCAACGCCTCCCTTCCATGCTATAGGGAAGGGAGGCGTTTTGCGTATGTCTACCCTGTGCTCGAGTAGAGGGTAGGCTTGGCGACGGGTGGCCGCCGAATCGGTTTGCTGCGACCCTGATGGGCGCCTTCGGCCTAGCTTGCCAGCTCGCGCATGTCGCCGACGCGGCGCGTGACGTCCGCATCGTCGAAGTGCTCGAGAACGGGGATGGCGTGTTTGCGGCTCAGGCTCATGGCATCTTTGAGGTCGGCCGCGGAAGCGGGGCCGTTCGCCAATGCGTCTCGAACCGCCTGCTCGAGCGAGGCAAGTGCGTCGGCATCGAAGTAGAACTCCTCGCTGGCCTTGACGGCGCGGCCTTGCTTCTCAAGCAGCCCAAGTGCCTTGTATCCCTGCTTTGGTGCAAGGTCGGCCTGTTTGAGCAGGTCGGCAACCGCGGGCGGCTTCGAGCTTGCCGCGGCCAGCAGCTCGGCCAGCTTGTCGGCGTTGCCTTCCTCCAGCTTGCGGGCGCCGGCTCCGGCTTGCGGGTGGCTTATCATGCCGCCATCGGCAACGGCTTTGCCTTCCGCGCAAGCGCGCGCGAGCACCGCATCGAAGGCGTCGGGCGCGCATCGGGGCATGCAGGCTTGGCGCAGGGCGTCTTTCGACATGCCGGTTGCTGCGGGGTTTGCGCTATGGAATCGCAGCAAGGCGTTCTCTATCGCGCCTAGCAGCTTCTGCAGCATGCGCTTGGTGGCGAATCGGGTGTTCGCGCCAGCTGCCCCTGCAAGCTTCTCGGCGGCGCCGGACGCGGCAAGCGCTTCCAGCTCATCGGCGGTTTGCGACAGCGCAAGCCCGGTTGCATGGGCGATGTCGGCGGGCGTAGCGGGGAACTCGGCCATATCGAAGGCGGCGCGCACCGCTGCCGCGGCATCGCCTGCGCGCAGCGTGTCGAGCAAGGTCCGGTCGCCTTCGCTTACCGTGGTCGTGCGTCGCGGATGAGCGCGCAGCACCACGCCGCCGCCGATCACGTGCACGGGGGAGTAGGAGCGGATGACGAACCGGTCACCGTATGCAACCGGTAAGTCGTTTTCGGTGCGGATCTGCGCTGCGGCCGTCTGACCACGGGAAATGCTTTTCACGCCGTCCATGAGCAGCACGCGCCCGATGCATTCGGAGGTGCCGTGCGCAACATGCACGCGGCAACCGGTTTCAAGCGGCTTGTCCTGGTCGGGAATCCCCAGGTAGGTGATGTCGACGTCGAAGTGGTCGGTGGGCGTGACGGCGTCGGGGGTGCAGATGAAGCTGCCCGGCCGCACATCGTCGGTTGACACCGCGTTGAGGTTCAACGCGGTGCGGTGGCCCGATGCGGCCTGCTCGACCGCCTGGCCGTGCACCTGGATGCCGCGGATGCGCGTGCGCAGGCCCGAGGGCAGCACCTCCACCTCGTCGCCTACGTGCGCGATGCCGCTCCAGAGCGTGCCGGTCACCACGGTGCCGGCGCCCTTGATGGTGAAGCTGCGGTCCACGGGCAGGCGCATCGCCTCCTGCTCGGCGCGGCCGGCGGTGGCGCGGGCGGCAAGCTGTATGGCTTCCCGCAGCTCGTCCAAGCCCTGCCCGGTTCGGGCGGAAACGGGCACGACGGCGGCCTGGGCATACGGCGTTGCGGCAAGGCGGGAGCGCACCTCGTCTTCCATGAACAGCGCCCATTCCTCGTCCACCAGGTCGCATTTCGTGAGCGCCACCACGCAGGTGGGCACGGCCAGCAGCTGCAGCACCGCCAAGTGCTCCTCAGTTTGCGGCATGATGCCGTCATCGGCGGCGATGCACAGAAGGGCCACGTCGATGCCGGTGGAGCCCGCGATCATCTGGCGGACGAAGCGCTCGTGGCCCGGGACGTCGACCACGCCCATGGCGCTTCCGTTGGGCAGCTTGAGCTCGGCGAAGCCGAGCTCGATGGTGATGCCGCGCTGCTTCTCCTCGCTGAGCCTGTCGGGGTCGGTGCCGGTGAGCGCCTGGACCAAGGTGGATTTGCCGTGGTCGATATGGCCTGCGGTTCCGAGCACCAGGTCTCGTTTCGATTCGGTTGCCATGGCGCGCTACGACTCCTTTCGCCCTTCGATGGCCGCGAAATAGCCGGCTACGGCACAGGCGATCTCGGGGATATCCTCTTCGGTGATGGTGCGCGCGTCGAACAGCACGCATTCGCGCTTGATGCGCGCGATCACGGGTACGTCGCGGTTGCGCTGCAGATGCTCCTCGCAGCCCTGCGCGTCGCCGGCCTCGAAGCGCATGCGCACGCAGAACGTGGGGATGTCGCACATGGGAAGCGACCCTCCGCCTGCACGCCCCGTCTCCTCCACGATCTCCAGCTGCGCCTGCTTGGGCGTCACGCGCTTGGCCAAGGCCTCCATCAATGCTTCGGCACGTTCGCGAACCGTTTCGGCATCTTCGGTGAGCATGCGCAGCGTGGGGATGCGGGCAAGCGCATCCTCGGGGTCCAGATACAGGCGCAGCGTGGCCTCCAAGGCGGCGAGCGTCATCTTGTCCAGGCGCAGCGCGCGGGCCAGCGGATGCTTCTTCAGGCGGTCGATGTAGTCCTTGCGGCCCACCACGATGCCGGCCTGTGGCCCGCCGAGCAGCTTATCGCCCGAGAAGCTGACCAGGTCGCATCCCTCGGCAAGCGATTCGCGCACCGTGGGCTCGGCGTATTCACCGAACACGTCCAGGTGCATGAACGCGCCCGAGCCCTGGTCCTCGTAGACGAGCACTTCGGGCCAGGCGGCGCCCGCAGCGCCGCGGCGGGCGTTTTCCGCATCGGCGATGCGGCGCAGGTCGGTCTTCGAGACGCTTTCAGTGAACCCGATCATGCGGTAGTTGGAGGGGTGCACCTTGAGCAGCATGGCCGTGTCGGGCGTGATGGCGCGTTCGTAATCGAAGGCGTGCGTCTTGTTCGTGGCGCCCACCTCCACCATGCGGGCGTTTGACTGGGCCATGATGTCGGGGACGCGGAAGCTGCCGCCGATCTCGACGAGCTCGCCTCGGCTGACGATGGCCTCGTGGCCGGCAGCGAACTCGGCGAGCACCATCATGACGGCTGCCGCGTTGTTGTTCACGGCGATGGCCGCCTCTGCGCCGGTGAGCGCGCAGATCAGATGCTCCACGTGATCATGACGGCTGCCGCGCGCCATGATCTCGATGCTGTATTCCAGCGTGGAGTAGCCGCGCGCCGCCTCCACCACCGCCTGCACGGCGGGCTCTGCCAGCACGCTGCGGCCGAGGTTGGTGTGGATGACCACGCCGGTCGCGTTGATGACGCGCCTGAGGCTTGGGCGCAGCGTTGCGAGCGCGCCGTTGACGGCATCGGTCAAGATGGCCTCGCCATCGACTGCATCCGCCTCGCCCGCCAAGATGAGCCGACGTTGCGCATCCACGGCCGCGCGGGCGCGGTCGACGAGCATGGAGCGGGGGACGATGGCTTCGAGCGCCTTCATGGGTGCGGCTTGCATCAGCTCTTCGACCTGGGGCAATGCGCGTAACAGATCGGTACGTGGTTCGGGCATGGGTCCTCTTTCCCTATAGCGTGCGGCGGCGCCCCGCATGCGGGGCGCCGCGGGTTTTCCGTAGCTCAATATAGCAGTCATGGCATATGCGGCCCCGGGCAAGGCGGCGAGTGCGCCAAATGTCCGGCAAATGTTATCGCAGGCGGGTCAATTCGCGCCGTTCACGCCAACGCGGGCGTTTCACGCGTGCAGCCATGCAAAAATTACCGTGTTTTTCCAAAAGACGAGAGATCGCGAACAGGGGGAGGTTTCCATGGCAATGGATCAATCGGATGTGAAGGCGCTGCGACCCGATGCGCTCGGCCCCGCCGAGATCGAGGCGAAGGCCGAGACGCTGGCCGAGGGCAAGGCCGGCATGGCGGGCGCGAAGTGCTTCGTGCTGGCGATGCTCGCCGGTGCGTTCATCGCGTTCGGCGCAACGTATTTCCTGGTGTTCCTGGGCGACTCGGCCGTGCCGTTCGCCGCTCAGCGCATGGTCGGCGGCATCTGCTTCAGCCTGGGCCTGGTGCTTGTGCTGTGCTGCGGCGCCGAGCTGTTCACCGGCAACATGCTCATGGTCACGGGCTTGGCTTCGGGCAAGATCAAACTTGGCGGCCTGGTGCGCAACTGGGTCATCGTGTGGCTGGGCAACCTGGTCGGGTCGCTGATCGTGGTGGCGCTCATCTACTGGTGCGGCGTCGGCTCGATGAACGGCGGCGCCGTGGGCGACGCCATGGTGTCGGTGGCCGTCGGCAAGGTCACCCCCGATTGGCTCGTGCTCATGGCCAAGGGCATCATGTGCAACGTCATGGTGTGCCTGGCGGTGTGGATCGGCTTTTCCGCGCGCACCGTGGTGGACAAGGTGCTCGGCATCATGCTCCCCATCAGCTTCTTCGTGGCAGCCGGCTTCGAGCACTGCGTGGCGAACATGTTCTTTTTGCCTACGGGCCTGCTCATGAAGTCCGCCGGGTTCGGCGCTGCGGTCGCCAATGCCGGCGCGCTTGATGTCACGGCCATCCTGTACAACCTTTCGGCCGCCACGGTCGGCAACATCATCGGCGGCGTCCTGGTCGGTCTGGCCTACTGGTTCGCGTATGCCAGGAAGAGCGCGAAGTAGCGCGAAGCCCGGTGTTCCGGCCCAAACGATTTTGCGAACGGCACTTGCGGATTGCAGGTGCCGTTTTCTTTTTGCGCGGCGGCGCGGTTGGGCGGCGGTGCTATAGTCGGTTAAAAGACGCGCCGTTTTCTGCCATCGGGCGCGCTGGATTCTGCACGCGCAAGCATGCTTGCGTCACTTGCGCATATCCTTTTGCGCACGCATCATCACAGACGAGAAACGAATAGAGGCTTCCATGTTCGAACCCGCAAACGAACCGGCGGTGCCCGTCGACCTGCCCGGCATCTACGATACCTTCGACGAGGCGCGCCGCGCCAGCTTCGTCAACGCCATGAACTACAAGCAGGAGGGCGGCAACCTGTGCGGTTACCTGTGCTCGTACAGCCCGCTTGAGCTGGTGGACGCCGCGGGCGCCGGCGCGGTGGGCCTGTGCGGCATGAACAACGAGACCATCCCCGATGCCGAGACGGTGCTGCCCAAAAACCTCTGCCCGCTCATCAAGGGCACGTACGGCTTCGCGCTCACCGACAAATGCCCTTTCACCTACTTCAGCGACATAATCTTGGGCGAGACCACGTGCGACGGCAAGAAGAAGATGTACGAGCTGCTCGCCGACATCAAGCCGGTGCACGTCATGCAGCTGCCCCAGGCGCGTAACCGCAGCTACGCCGGCGATATCTGGTATGAGGAATGCAAGCTGCTCAAAGAGGAGCTCGAGCAGCGCTTCGACGTCCAGATCACTGACGAGGCCCTGCGCGAGGCGGTCTGCAAGCGCAACCGCGTCCGCCGCGCCATGATGGATCTGTACAACCTGCAGCAAAACGAGCCCCCCGCGATGAGCGGCGTGGAGCTTATGGCCACCTTGCTGCGCGCCACGTTCGGCTTTGATGTGGATTCCTATGCTCAAACCCTTGAGGACCTGGCGCAGAAGCGCCGCAGCGCCTACGAGGCGGGGGAGCGTCCGGTGCCCGCAAGCGCCAAGCGCATCATGATCACGGGCTGCCCCACGGGCGGCGTCATCCAGAAGGTGGGCATGACCGCCGAGCGTGCCGGCGGCGTGATCGTCTGCATCGACGACTGCTCCGGCGAGCGCACGCAGGGCATGCTCGTCGACGAGGACGCGCCCGATATCCTGCGCGCCATCTCCGATCGTTATCTGCAGATCAATTGCTCGGTCATGTCGCCCAACGAGGGCCGAGTCGAGCATATGATGGACATGGTGGGGAAATACAAGGTGGATGGCGTCGTTGAGGTGGTGTTGCAAGCTTGCCACACCTTCAACATCGAGGCGGTGCGCGTGCAGCGCGCCTGCGAGCAGGCCGGCGTGCCTTACATGAAGCTTGAAACCGATTACTCCACCAACGATGCCGGCCAGGTGGAAACCCGCCTGGGCGCGTTCATCGAGATGCTGTAGCCGATCGTTTATGCACATGCGGCGCTGCGCCGCGGAAAGGAAACGCTCATGGAGAAGCTCGATTGCAAGGGGCAGGCGTGCCCGTTGCCCGTGGTGAACGCGAAGAAGGCCCTTGCCGGCATGGGCGAGGGCGCCCTTGAGGTGGTGGTGGACAACAAGACCGCTATGCACAACCTGGAAAACCTGGGCAAGTCGCTCAAGATCGAAACCGCCTCCGAGCAGCGCGGCGAAGCGGAGTTCGCGGTGACCTTCACGAAGGGCGCTCAGGCTGCCGCCGAGACATGCGAGGAGTGCCAGCCGCTCGTGCCGGCGGGGCAGAAGGTGGTCGTGTTGTCCAGCGAGCTGATGGGCTCGGGCGACGACGAGCTGGGCGCCACGCTCATGAAGGCGTTCGTGTTCGCGCTCACCCAGCAAGACGAGCTGCCGGCGGCCATCCTGGCCTACAACGGCGGCGTGCATCTGACCGTCGAGGGCAGCCCTGTGCTCGAGGACCTGAAAAAGCTCGCCGAAGCCGGCGTGGAGATCTTCAGCTGCGGAACCTGCCTCAACCATTTCGGGATTGCCGACAAGCTTGCGGTGGGCGAGGTGACCAACATGTACGTCATCGTCCAGAAGCAGCTTGAGGCCGGCGTCGTCGTACGCCCCTAGCCGTTGGCGGTATGTAAGATGCAGCGATGCAAAACGCCGCATGCGGTGGTGACGTTTCATAGCACGGCCGACGCGATGGCCGTGCAGGCCGCCGCGGCCGGCGGCGGCCTGCCGGGGCGGGTTATCCCGGTGCCCTCCGAGATCTCCGCGGGCTGCGGCCTGGCCTGGAGCGTTCCCGCCGAGCAGCGCGAAACGCTCGAGGAAGCGCTCGCGCACCGGGGGCTTGCCTTCGAGGACATCACCGTTGTGGATCTGTACTGAACGCAAGGGGAGCCGTCGTCCGACGGCTCCCCTTGTTTTGCGTATGGCTTATTGCGACCATGGATGGCAACGGTTCGGCCGGTGCCCTGCGATGCGCCGGTCTGCGCGCTTACCAGTTCACGAAGATCTTGCCTGCCGGCCCGGCTTCGAAGGCTCCGATGCGGGAGGGTTTGCGTCCCTGGCGCTGCTCGCACTCCGCCTCGAAGCGGCTTGCGTTTTCCGGCGGGATGGCCACGAGCAAGCCGCCGGAGGTCTGCGGGTCGCACAGCACGCCCATGCGGTCGTCGAACTCGAAGTCGTCGATTTCGCCCTGCTCCACGAACGAGCTTGCCCAGTCGATGATGCCGAACGTCTTGCCGGGGCGGCAGTAGTCGCACGACAGCTCGTAGACACCGTCGAACAGGGGCAATGCGTCCCAGTCCAGCCGCGCCGCGCATCCGGACGCGTCGAGCATCTCGTGCAGATGCCCGGCAAGGCCGAAGCCGGTGACGTCGGTGCAGGCATGCACATCGCATTGCAGCATGGCCTCGGCGGCGGCGCGGTTGAGCTCCATCATGCCGTCGATGACCGGGCGAAGGTCCTCGTCGCTGCGCAGCTTCGCCCGCAGCGCGGCGTTCATGATGCCCGTGCCGAGCGTTTTCGTGTAGTACAGCGCATCCCCCGGCAGCGCCCCGCCGTTTCGTACCATGCGCTCAGGGTGCACCAGGCCGAACACGGAAAGGCCGTATTTGGGCTCGTCGTCTTCGATGGAATGGCCGCCCACCACGAACGCCCCGGCCTCGCGCACCTTGTCCGCGCCGCCGCGCAGCACGTCTCCCACCACATCGGTGCCCATGCAGCTGGGGAAGGCCAGGATGTTGAGCGCCGTGACGGGCCTGCCGCCCATCGCGAACACGTCGGACAGGGCGTTTGCCGCGGCCACGGCGCCGAACTCGTACGGGTCGTCGACCACGGGCGTGAAGAAGTCAAGCGTCAGCACGGCGGCGTTGTTTTCGTCCACCTGCCAAACCGCCGCGTCGTCTGCGGTGTCGAAGCCAAGCAACAGGTTCGGGTCTGGCACGGCTGGCGCGATATCGCGCAGAATCTCGGAGAGGTCTCCCGGACCCCATTTAGCCGCTCAACCGCCTTTATCGGTGAGCGTGGTCAGGCGAATGCGATCGCCGTCGCACATGGCGCCGCTCGCGGGGTTGTCCGTGCTCATGCGCGGTCCTTTCTTATGGGGTCGGGTCGGTATCATTGCCAGTATAGTATAGTCGCAAGTAGGTATGCATCTTTTTGCATCAGGCGCGAAAGCGTTTGATAGGGTGCGGTTTCATGGGCTTGCAACGAAAGGCAGGGAGCATCGGGTATGGCGGGCATCGGCATCGACATCGGTTCCACGGCTACGAAGGCCGTCGTGACGGATTCTTCGGGCGCCATCGCGTTCAAGCTGGTCATCCCCACCGGCTTTTCAAGCGTCGAGGTTGCCGAACAGGTGCGCAGCGCGCTTGCCTGCGAGGGGTTCGATGCGGGCGGGATGCCGGTGGTGGCCACAGGGTACGGCCGTGTGGCCGTGCCGTACGCGGACAAGGTGGTCACCGAGATTACCTGCCACGCCCGCGGCGCCTCGGCGCTGTTTCGCGAAGACGGCACCGTCATCGATATCGGCGGGCAGGATACCAAGGCCATCGGCCTTGCTGGCGGCAAGGTGCGCAAGTTCGTCATGAACGACAAATGCTCTGCGGGCACCGGGCGCTTCTTGGAGATCATGGCCGACCGTTTGGGCGTCAGCCAAGCCGAGCTCGCGCGCTTGGCGGCCGCCGGGCAGCCCACCGTCATCTCCAACATGTGCACCGTGTTCGCCGAATCCGAGGTCATCTCCTTGGTGGGCAAGGGCGAGCCGCGCGAGAACATCGCCCGCGGGGTCATCGATTCGGTCGTGGCGCGCGTGTGCACGCTCGTGGGGCAGGTTCCCGCGGCGCGATATCACCTTACCGGCGGGTTGTGCGACAACGATTACGTCCGCGCGCGTTTGGAGGCCGAGCTGGGCGCGCCGGTGGGTTCTTGCCCCGATGCGCGTTTCGCGGGAGCCTTGGGCGCGGCCGTCATCGCAGCCGAGATAGAGGCTGCGGAATAGCGGTTTGCGCCTTCGCCGCCATTGTCTTTGCGGATGGGCCGTTCGGCTTTCTCCATACGGCCCGCTTTTCGCCGCTTTGAGGGCATATCTTCCCTTCATCTATTCCCCGTACGCATTCACGGTGCCGGTGAAAATCGGTGACCGTCATCATCTTCGAACGATTGGGTACAAGCCATGATCTATCTGGACAACGCAGCCACCACCATGCACAAGCCCCAGGCCGTCATCGATGCGGTGTGCGGGGCCATGACGTCGTTCGGCGGCCCTGGACGCGGCTCGCACCAGGCCGCGCTCGATGCGAGCATGGCGGTGTTCGGGGCGCGCAAGGCGGTTTCGGACCTGGTCGGGGCCTGGGGCGCCGGCAGCGTGTCGTTCGCCTTGAACGCCACCATGGCCCTCAACATCGCCATCGACGGCCTGTTGCCCGCAGGCGGCGTTGCCGTCACCACGGCCGCCTCGCACAACTCCGTGCTGCGCCCGCTCAACCGCGCGCGCGACGAGCGCGGATGCCAGGTGCGCGTGGCCGGCATCCTACCTGATGGCTCGCTAGATTGGGAATCCTACGAGCAGGCCCTTGCCGGTGCCAGCCTGGTCACGGTCACGCACGCCTCCAACGTCACCGGCGACGTCTACGACATCGAGCGCATGGCGGCCGCCGCGCATAACGCAGGCGCGCTGTTCATCCTCGATGCCGCCCAGACGGCCGGCGCGTGGGCGTTCTCGGCTTCGGCCATCGGCGCAGACGTCGTGTGCTTCACGGGCCACAAAAGCCTGTATGGGCCGCAGGGCACCGGCGGGCTGTGCGTTCGCCCGGGCCTTGATATCGCCCCGCTGGTGGAAGGCGGATCGGGCGTGCACAGCTTCGATGAGCGCCATCCACGCTTCATGCCCGAGGCGCTCGAGGCCGGTACGGCAAACGCGCACGGCTTGGTGGGCCTTGCGGCAGGGTGCGCCTGGCTTGCAAAGTGCGGCGTGGCCGATGTGCAAGCGCATATCGAGGGGCTGGTGGCGCGCTTCCTGGAAAGGGTCGCCGACATCGATGGCGTGCGGGTGCTCGGCGGCGGCTCCGGTCGACGCTGCGGCATCGTCGCCGTCAACGTCGGCGATGCCGATTCCGGCGAGATCGCCGATCGGCTGGCGCAGGGGTGGGGCGTGTGCGTCCGTCCGGGCGCGCATTGCGCCCCGCTCATGCACACGGCGCTCGGCACGCAGCAGCAGGGCGTCGTGCGCTTCAGCTTCGGGGCTATGAACTCGTCGCAGGATTGCGATGCGGCTCTTGAGGCCCTGCGCGAAATCGCCTGCTCGTGACCCGTTTCGTATGCTTCCGTAACCCAACGCCATCCAGATCCCGAAAGGACCTCCATGCGCATCCTCTGCATCTCCGCCCAAAAGCCCGATAGCACCGGCAGCGGCGTGTACCTGGCCGAAACGGTGGCCTCTATGGCCGCCGCCGGCCACCAGGTGGCCGTCATCGCCGGCATCGACAAGGATGACTCCCCGCAGCTTGCCAGCGGCGTCGAGTTCCTTCCGGTGCGCTTTCGCACACCTGAGCTGCCGTTTCCCGTGTGCGGCATGAGCGACGTGATGCCTTACCAGGCCACACGGTATCGCGACATGACGCCGGAGATGGTCCAGGCGTTCCGCGCTGCGTTCGGGAAGCGCATTCGCGAGGCGGTGCTGGGCTTCCGGCCCGATGCGATCATCTGCCATCACCTGTATCTGGTGTGCTCGACGGCTTGCGATGTGCTCGATGCTTTTGCCGGTGAAAATCGGTTACCGGACGTGAATGGGGAAGTGGCGGGCCGAAAGGGGCGCCCGTGCCCGATCTGGGCGGTTTGCCACTCCACCGACCTTCGCCAGCTACGCAACCACAGCCTGGAGAAGGAGCGCATCACCGACGCCGTCCGCTCGCTCGATGGGGTCATGGCGCTGCACGAGGCGCAGAAGGCCGAGATCGCCGAGCTGTTCGGGCTGCCCGCCGAACGCATCCGCGTCGTGGGGACCGGCTACAACTCCCAAGAGTTCGCTCCTCGCGCCGGTTTGCGCCCATCCCGTCCGTTGCGCGTGCTGTACGTGGGCAAGCTCTGTCGCGCAAAGGGCGTGGAAAGCCTTGTTCGCGCCATGGACCTGCTGCCCTTCGACCCGCAAGACGTCGAGCTGCGCCTGGTCGGCGGCTATAGCGACCAGGCGCAGTACGACCGAATCGTCGAGCTGGCCGGCCGTTGCCGGTTCCCGGTGGCGTTTCGCGGCCGCGTCTCGCAGGATGACCTGGTGCTTTCGTATAACGCAAGCCATGTGTTCGTGTTGCCCTCGTTTTTCGAGGGGCTGCCGCTCGTCACGGTGGAGGCGCTTGCAAGCGGCTGCCGGGCGGTCGTCACAAGCCTTCCCGGCGTCAAGCCCTGGCTTGACGCGTGCCTTCCCGATGCCCCCGTCTCGTTCGTGGAGCCGCCGCGCATCGAGGGCGTCGACGTGCCCGTGTCCGAGGATCTGCCGGCTTTCGAGCAGCGCCTTTCTGATGCGCTGCTCGAACAGCTTCAAGCGGCGGCGGAGCGACCCCTTGAGGGGACCGGGTTCGACGCCACCGCCGTGTCTTGGGATTCACTGGCCGCCCGCATGACCGAGCTGATCGGCTAGAATCTGCGCGAATCGCATCGGCGGGCGGGGAATGTGGAACCTGAACAGGGGACGGAGGTGTGTTCGCGCTGCGTTGCCAAAGGTGCGGAGATTGGCTACGTGAACGCACCTCCGTCCCCTGTTCACCGTCCAAGGCTTCAACGTGGTCGTCAAGTTTCATGACGAGTAAAGCAAAGCCCCGCCGAAGCGGGGCTTTTTGCTGTCCATGCACGGGACATTTCGCTCGACTACCTTATCCCAGCTGTATCCCAAGTGCCGAGTTTTCACGGATTATGTGGGAGCTACGGGCGTTACGAGTGCATAAAATGCCTGTTCTAAGCGTTGTGGGCGTTACAAGACGCTATTTCATTTAGTTTTTCGATATTCGGGGTTGTCAAACCGCGCCGGTCCGCATAAACTGCGAACAGTTCCTTTAAATGCGGTACAGAGAGACCGACAAGGTAACACCCGAATCGCTCACATTCACAAGAGCGGATCTGAGATGAAGCCTTTGTCAGCCGCAAAGGCGTTTTTTATGCCTTGCGACATGGCGTCAAGGTTCGGGCGGGCCGAAAAACTCGGCGGCTTTCCCGATAGACGTGTCTGTCTGTACGCACTCGACTAGAGAAAGGGTGTGTATGACTGACGCAGGGACGGTCAAGAACGTCTGCATGGATGCAGACGAGATCGAGCGCTCTCTGGTGCGTATCGCGCATCAGATCCTCGAGACCAACAAGGGCGCGGACAACCTCGCGCTCGTCGGCATCGTCACGCGCGGCGATCTGCTCGCCAAGCGCCTGGCTGAGAAGATCGAGCAGATCGAGGGCACGAAGGTGCCGCTCGGCAAGCTTGACATCAGCTTCTATCGTGACGACTTCGCCACCCACTTCGCCCCCGAAGTGCATTCCACCGAAATCGACTTCGATATGGACGGCAAGGACGTCGTGCTCGTAGACGACGTGCTCTTCACCGGCCGCACCATCCGCGCCGCGCTCGATGCGCTCATGGACATCGGGCGCCCGGCTCGCGTGGAGCTGGCAGTGCTCGTGGACCGCGGGCATCGCGAGCTTCCCATCCGCGCAGATTACGTCGGCAAGAACGTGCCTTCCGCCGCACAGGAGAACGTGCGCCTGTTCCTGGAGGAAGTGGACGGCAAGTCCGAGGTCGAGATTCTGGAAATGTCCGACGGCGCGCACATCGGCGCCGCACCGCTGGGAGGTGAATAGGGAATGGCTTTCAACCATAAGCATCTTATCGACATCACGGAGTATTCCGCCGATGACATCATGGCCATCCTGGAAACGGCCGTGAAGTTCAAGGAGGTCAACGAGCGCCGCATCAAGCAGGTGCCCACGCTCAAGGGCTTCACCGTGGTCAACATGTTCAACGAGCCGTCCACCCGCACGCGCTCGAGCTTCGAGATGGCCGAGAAGCGCCTGTCCGCTGCAAGTCTGAACTTCGGCGGCAGCTCCACCTCCTCGGTCAAGGGCGAGAGCCTGGTGGACACGGTGGAAACGCTGTGCTCCTACAAGATCGACATGATCGTCGTGCGCGACAAGCACGCCGGCGTGCCGCGCAAGATCGCCGACGTGTCCGGCGTCCACGTCATCGACGCAGGCGACGGCAAGCATCAGCATCCCACGCAGGCGTTGCTCGACCTGTACACCATCTGGCAGACCAAGGGCCGTCTCGACGGCTTGAAGGTCGGCGTCGTCGGCGACATCGGGCACTCCCGCGTGTGCGGCAGCCTCATCCCGGCCCTGAAGATCATGGGCTGCGAGGTCACCGCCATCGCTCCGCCCACGCTGCTGCCCGCACGCCCCGAGGTGCTCGGCGTCGATCACATCTCGCACAACATCGACGAGGTGCTCCCCGAACTTGACGTCGTGTACATGCTGCGCATCCAGCGCGAGCGCCTCGAGGGCGCGCCGTACCCCAGCCTGCGCGAGTACAACATGCTCTACGGCCTCACCGAGAAGCGCAACAAGCTCATGCGCCCCGACTGCATTGTGTGCCATCCCGGCCCCATCAACCGTGGCGTCGAGCTGGATTCCTTTATGGCCGACCACCCGGAGCGTTCGGTCATCCTTGACCAGGTCTATGCCGGCATCCTGACCCGCATGGCCGCCCTGTACCTGCTGCTTGGAGGGAGCGAAGATGGCATTACTGCTTAAGAACGCGCATGTGATCGACCCGCAGGTCGGTCTGAACGAAACCGCCGACATCCTCATCCGCGACGGTAAGATCGTCGAGATCGGCCAGGGCATTTCCCTGGAGAAGGGCGTTGAGCGCGACTTGGCCGGCAAGATCGTCGTCCCGGGCCTGGTTGACATGCATGTGCATCTGCGCGAGCCGGGTTTCGAGCAGAAGGAAGACATCGCCAGCGGCACCCGCGCCGCAGCCCATGGCGGCTTCACGGCGGTTTGCGCCATGCCCAACACCAACCCGGTCGTCGACAACGCCGTCGCCGTCGAGTATGTGAAATCCATCGCCCTTCAGGCCGGTAAATGCCGCGTGCACGTGTCGGGTTCCTGCTCGCAGGGCCTGAAGGGCGAGACGCTCTCCGAGATGGGCGACATGGCCGCACACGGCGCCGTCGCGTTCACCGATGACGGCCGTGGCATCCAGGCTGCCGGCATGATGCGCCGCGTCATGGATTACGCCAGCCAGTTCGGTCGCGTGGTCATGAGCCACTGCCAGGACGAGGATCTGGTCGGCGACGGCCAGGTCAACGAGGGCGTCGCCTCCACGCGCCTTGGTCTTCTGGGTTGGCCGGCGGAAGGCGAGGAACTGCAGATCGCTCGCGACATCGCCCTGTGTCGCCTGACCGGCTGCAAGCTGCACATCCAGCACATCTCCACCGCGCGCGGCCTTGATATGGTGCGCGCCGCCAAGGCCGAGGGCCTGCCGGTTACCTGCGAGGTCACCCCGCATCACCTGTTCCTCACTGAGGACAACATCGGCGACGATTACTCCACGGCCCTCAAGGTCAACCCGCCGCTGCGCACGGCTGCCGATGCCGAGGCCCTTATCGCCGGTGTGATCGACGGCACCGTCGACGCCATCGTCACCGACCATGCCCCGCACACCGCATGGGAGAAGGACCGCGAGTTCGAGCTGGCGCCGTTCGGCATGATCGGCCTGGAGACCAGCCTGGGCCTGGTCATCACCAACCTGGTCGCCACCGGCAAGATCTCCTGGGAGCGCATGACCGAGCTCATGGGAGCCAACCAGCGCACTATTCTGGGTGTGGAGCGCGTGGCCCTCGAGGCCGGCAGCACCGCTGACCTGACGGTCATCGATCCTGAGGCCGCCTGGACCGTCGATGCCGCTGATTTCTGCAGCAAGGCGAAGAACTCCGGCTTCATCGGTGCCCAGCTCACCGGCCGTGCAACCGACGTGTACGTCGGCGGCTACGCTACCATGGAAGACGGCAAGATCGTCGAATAGCGACGAGCTTTACCAGCGCATATAACGAAGGGATGCCTCGGATTCGATCCGGGGCATCCCTTTTTGCATTCGCGGTGGTCAATTTGTCTTTGGCGGGTGCCGTGTATTCGCGCTACTTGCGCAGCGCCTTCGTTGCGAAACCGGGGATCATGAACACCATCGAGATGGCGAAACCGACCATAAGAACGGTGCTCAAAGCCAAGGTGTTGGCGATGGTGCTCATGGCGATGCTCACTACCGTGGAGCCCACATAGCCGGTGAAGTTGATGAGCGATACCACGCTGGCGCTGTCGGCGGGGTCGCTGTAGCTGATGAGCATATGCATGCTGGCGGACAGGAGGATGCCGGTGGAAACGCTGAACACGCCGTCGGCGATCAGGAACGGCACCGTCATGCCCTTCGTGAGCGTAACCCACAAGATCGCGTAGCTGACGCACAGCAGCGCCGTGCCGCCGTATACGGCGAATCGCGTGGTGGTGCGGGCGGACATGGGGCCGCCCAACGCGCTCGGTGCCATGGCCAGCGCGAACATGAGCGCGGGGATTAACGGGTCGGTCGATTTGAAGTACGCCACAGCGGCAGGGGTTGACAGCGATTGGAAAAACACGCCGGTGCCCCAAGCCGCGATATAGCATCCTGCGGCAAGCGGGAATACCGGGCGAAGGTTCTTCGGGATATGCACGAGCGGTTTGATGGCCTTGCGGATGGTGATCCGCTGCGTGACCGTTTCCTGCGCAAGCGGAAGAAGGACGGCATTGAGCATCATCAGCACGATGAGCACGGCGAACATGGGGATATAGTTGCGCGAGAACGTGGCGTAGATACCGATGCCCAAAGACCCGATCATCATGCCGATCAAGCAGCCGGTGCTGGCGATGGTGGTGCCGAAGGTGCGATAGCGCTGCGAGGTGCAATCAAGCATGAAAGCCGAGGTCGCGCTCATGGTGAGGCCGCACGAAACGCCTTGCACCATACGGGCGATCTGCAAGGCGGCTCCGTTTGGCAGCCAGATATACAGCGCGCAGGCTAGCGAGCCGAACAGCAGGGCGGCGGCCACGAGCGGCCTGCGACCGAGCGCGTCCGAGAGCGAACCTCCTACGAACAACGTGGTCAGAACGCCGGTGAGATAGGAAACCATGGTCAGCGAGATGTCGGCATCGGTCAGCCCCAGGGCTACCTTGTACTCGGCGTACAACGGCACGGGCACCGCCACCGCGGCGAAGGTCAGCAGCATGGCGCACGCCGCGATGATGGCGCTTCTCAGGTCTTTCGCATTCGATGCGTGGCAGTTTTCGGTCATGTCCCCTCCTCGTCATTGCAAGCTCGTCGCGTTGCATCGGGGTAGCGTCAAGGCGCGTGCGCCCCGGAAACGACGTGCTGTTCGCTAACTGTTATCGTTGATGTTTAGCCATCGATATGCATCCCGGTACGATCGAGATGGCGGCGAGAAGCGCGATGAAGGCGTACACCGTTGCCAGGTCGAATGTGGCGGTGAGCCCTGTTTGAATGGTCGACACCACGGTCGACCCTACGTAACCGGTCAGGTTGGCAAGCGTTACCACGCTGGCGTTTTCCTGCGGGGTGGATGCGCTGATGAGCATATGCAGACTCGAGGATAGGATCATGCCCGTGGTGACTGCGAACACCACCTCGAGCACCAGATAGGGGACCAAAAGCCCCAAAACCATGCACACCCCTAGTGCGATGATCGTGTCGAACATGATGATGTAGCCGACGATCATAGAAGATCGCGTTCCCATGCGCGCCGAAACAGGCCCTCCTAGCGCACTCGGTGCCATGGCCAAAGCCAGCACCAAAGACGGGATGAGCGGATCGGTTGCCCCGAAGTAGTCCACCGATGCCGGCGTGGAAAGCGATTGGAAGAAGAAGCCGACCGACCAGGTGGAGATATAGCCGCCGGCCACGATAGGGAGCAGCTTTCGAAGATGGGGCGGCACGTGCACCATCGGCTTCACGGCTTTTTTCCAGGTGATGCGGTTGTGCACCGTTTCAGGCGTGAAGGGAAGGGCGAGCATCGTTGCGAGCATGATTACGGCCATCACGGCGAATACCTGCCAATAGGCGGTGGAAACGGTGGCGAAAAACCCGATGCCTAGCGATCCCACGGTAAGCCCGATCAGATACCCTGTGCTTGCGATGGTCATACCGAACGTGCGATGGCGCTCCGAGGTGCAGTCGATTACGAACGCAGAGGTGGCGCTCATGGAGAGTGCACAGGAAACGCCCTGCACGAAACGGGCGAATTGCAGCATAGGGCCGCTTGACAGACCGATGAACAGCAGGCAGCCGGCAACGCCGCAGGCAAGCGCGGCGCCCACTGTGGGCCTGCGCCCGGATGCGTCCGACAGCGATCCGGCGAAGAACAGGACGGAAAGCACGCCGAACAGGTACATGACGATGGTCATGGAAACGTCGGAGGCGGAAAGACCCAGCTGTTGCTGCCACGTGGCGTAAAGCGGGATGGGCGCGGAGGCTGCCGCGAACACCGTTACCAAAGCCACCGTTCCCACGATGGCGCCGCGCATCGCACCTGGAGGTTGGCTTGTCGCCTGTTCATCGATTCCCATCGGTTTCCCCTTCCCGATTCCGGAATATTTCCCCGTATAGCAGACATCCTACTACGTATGGGAGGTTCCCCTCAATGGGAAAGCGGGCCGAAATCCGCGTCCCACCAGGGGTTTATGTGCGCCTGCACAAAATCGGCAGCCGATTTCAATGCATATTACGTTAACAACAGGTAATAAAACTGCATAACACAAAGTAAAACAGCTATTCAGTTGTATACTCCTCCAAGTCCTTTAAGGGCGGTACGGAGAGACCGAAAAGGAATATGGCGGGCGATGGCCGGCTTTGATTGCATAGTGTTCGGCCCACGAGGTCGGGATTCGGCCTTACGGAGTCGGTGCGCGCTTGCCATCACGAAAGGAGTTGCATGTGAGCAACATCACAGAACAGCTGCTACGCGGGACCTCGAAGGGGGTTGGCGCGAAGGCGGCTTTAGCTTTAGAAGATGGCACCGTGTTCTTCGGCACGGCGTGCGGCGCTGCGGGGGAGGCTTTCGGCGAGATATGCTTCAACACCTCGCTCGAGGGGTATCTCGAGGTGATCAGCGACCCCAGCTATGCGGGCCAGATCATCACGCTGACGTATCCTCAAATCGGCAACTATGGCGTGAATCTACAGGATGCGCAATCGGGCAAGCCCGCACTGCGAGGGCTGGTGGTGCGCGATATGTGCGCAACGCCGAGCAATTGGCGCAGCGGCATGTCTGTTGGCGAGTACTTGCAACGCAACGGCGTGGCGGCCATCGAGGGCGTGGACACGCGCGCGCTCGTGCGCCACGTGCGCGACCATGGTGCCCAGCGCGCGATCATCTCCACCGTCGATGATGACGTGGAAAGCCTGGTCGCGAAAGTGCGCGCGAGCGAGAGCATCGTGGGGCAAAACCTTGCCGCCACGGTGTCTCGCGAACGCCCTTATGAACATACTGCCGACGATGTGCCGAATAGCGTGCTTTTCGCTTTGACCGAGGCCCCCTCAGCCCGTTTCAACGTCATTGCCTACGATTGCGGCGTGAAGCGCTCCATCCTCGACGGGCTCGTGCGCGCTGGATGCTCGGTCACGTGCGTGCCGTGGGATACGCCTGCCGAGGACGTTCTTGCGCAGCATCCCGATGGCGTGTTCTTAAGCAACGGACCCGGCGATCCAGATGCGGTCTCGGGCACGTATTCCCAGGTTGAGAAGCTGCTCGGTAAGGTGCCGATGTTCGGTATCTGCCTGGGTCATCAGATGATGGGCAAAGCTGCCGGCGCCGATATCGAGAAGCTCAAGTTCGGTCATCGAGGCGGCAACCATCCCGTGATGAACCTCCTCACGCGCCGCGTGGAGATCACGGCGCAAAACCATGGGTTCGGGGTGCTGTTCCCCAGCATGGGCGAGCTTGTGCCGGAGCTGTCGGGCGGGCATACCGAGCATCATGACGACCTGCGCTTTTGGGTACGCGCCGGCATCGCTCCCGTCGTGCAAAACGACCGCTTCGGGCGTATCCGGCTAACCCATGTCAACCTCAACGACGGCACGGTGGAGGGCGTGGCGTTTCTGGACGTGCCCGCGTTTTGCGTGCAGTACCATCCCGAGGCCGCGCCGGGCCCGACCGATGCGCACTATCTGTTCACGGCGTTCGTGCGCTTGATGGAAGGACGCAAGGATTATCTGGACATCGACATCGCTGCCGACCGCTTGGCGGGTTGGCGGTTCGGCGCCGAAGCAGCGAAGGAGCTCACGAATGCCTAAACGCAACGATATCGAAACCATTCTGGTCATCGGCTCCGGTCCCATCGTCATCGGTCAGGCGTGCGAATTCGATTACTCCGGCACGCAGGCGTGCAAGGTGCTCAAGGACGAGGGTTTTCGCGTGGTGCTGGTCAACTCCAACCCGGCGACCATCATGACCGATCCCGCCATGGCCGATCGCACCTACGTCGAGCCCATCACCGCCGAGTTCATCGAACGGGTCATCGCTCGCGAGCATCCGGATGCGCTTCTGCCCACCTTGGGCGGGCAAACCGGTTTGAACGCCGCGGTTGAGCTGGCTGAATCCGGCATTCTGGAGAAATACGGCGTTGTGATGATCGGCTGCGACCTTGATGCCATCAACCGCGGCGAGGACCGTAAGCTGTTCAACGAGTGCATGGCAGAGCTTGGCATCGAAACGGCCCGCAGCGATTATGCGTATCGCGTCGAGGATGCGCTGGCCATCGTGGAAAAGCTCGGATATCCGGTGGTTTTGCGCCCGAGCTTCACCATGGGCGGCGCCGGCGGCGGTATCGCGCACAACGAGGATGAGCTGCGCCTGATCGTGTCGCAGGGCCTTGAGTTGTCGCCAGCCGGCGAGGTGCTCGTTGAAGAATCCATCGAAGGCTGGAAAGAATACGAGATGGAGGTCATGCGCGATAAGGCCGGAAACGGCATCATCGTCTGCTCCATCGAGAACCTCGACGCCATGGGCGTGCACACGGGCGATTCCATCACCGTCGCCCCTGCTCAAACGCTTAGCGACGTGGAATACCAGCGCATGCGCGCGGCAAGCCTCGCCATTCTCGAAAAGGTGGGTGTGGAGACGGGCGGGTCGAACGTGCAGTTCGCCGTGAACCCGCAAAACGGCCGCATGGTGGTCATCGAGATGAACCCGCGCGTATCGCGCTCGTCGGCGCTTGCTTCCAAGGCCACCGGTTTCCCCATCGCCAAGGCCGCGGCGCGCCTTGCCGTCGGGTATACGCTTGACGAAATCGTCAACGATATCACGAAGGCCACGCCTGCATGCTTCGAGCCTTCCATAGACTACTGCGTGGTGAAGGTTCCTCGCTTCGCGTTCGAGAAGTTCCAGGGCGCTGACGACGTGCTGTCCACGCGCATGAAGGCCGTCGGCGAGGTCATGGGGATCGGGCGTACGTTCGAGGAAGCGCTCGGCAAGGCCATGCGCTCGCTGGAAAACGGGCGCGCCGGCCTGAACGCCGACGGTAAATGCAAGGATGTGCTCGAGCAGGACGGCTTCGATGAGCTGGTCGGGCGCCCCACGCAAGACCGCATCTTCTATATGGCCGAGGCGCTTCGCCGCGGGTGGAGTACGCAGCGGTTGCACGAGGCCACGGGCATCGATCCGTGGTTCATCGACCGCATGCGCGATATCGTCGTCATCGAGGAGAACCTTCGCGGCATGTCCCTTGAGCAGCTCGATGCGGACGCCTTCCGCCTGCTGAAACGCATGGGCCTGTCAGATATGCAGATCGGACACCTCGTCGGCGCCGATGAGCTTGAGGTACGTGCTCAGCGCAAGCGCCTCGGCGTCGTGCCGGCGTTCAAGACGGTCGACACCTGCGCCGCCGAGTTCCCCGGCACCACGGCATACCACTACAAAACCTATGATGCGGATGAGAACGAGGCCGTTCCCACGCCGGGTCGCAAGAGCGTCATGATCTTGGGCGCCGGGCCGAATCGTATCGGGCAGGGCATCGAGTTCGATTACTGTTGCGTGCACGCCAGCTATGCGCTTCGGGACGCTGGCTACGAGACGATCATGGTCAACTGCAACCCCGAGACCGTGTCGACCGACTACGATACCTCCGACAAGCTGTATTTCGAGCCGCTGACCTTCGAGGACGTTATGGACATCGTCGATGTCGAGCAGCCCGAGGGCGTGGTGGTCACGTTGGGCGGGCAGACCCCGTTGAAGCTGGCGGCTGCCCTGCAAGAAGCCGGCGTCAACATCATGGGCACGAAGCCCGAGGCCATCGACCTTGCCGAGGACCGCGACCGGTTCCGTGCCGTATGCGACGAGCTCGACATCGCCTATCCTGCCGCTGGTCAGGCGACCACCTTCGAGCAGGCGCGAAAGGTTGCGGCAGACATCGGCTTCCCGCTGCTCGTGCGCCCGAGCTACGTGCTCGGCGGGCGCGGTATGGGCATCGTCTACGACGATGCCCAGCTCAAGCGCTATATGGCGGAGGCGGCCAAGATCACGCCGGATCACCCGGTATATCTCGATCGCTTCCTCGAGGGGGCCGTGGAGCTTGACCTTGACGCCCTGTGCGACGGCACCGAAACCTACGTCGGGGCCATCATGGAGCATATCGAGATGGCCGGCATCCATTCCGGCGACTCGGCCTGCTGCACGCCACCGTTCTCGCTCTCCGATGCCATCCAGGCGCAGCTGCGCTCCATCGCGCGCCGCCTGGCGCTTCGCTTGGGCGTGGTCGGTTTGCTCAACATACAGTTCGCCATCAAGGACCAGGTCATCTACATGATCGAGGCCAATCCGCGAGCCAGTCGCACCGTGCCGTTCGCCTCGAAGGCCACCGGGGTTCCCTTAGCGCAGGCCGCTGCACGCATCATGGCGGGCGAGAGCATCGCCGAACTTCGCCTGCCAAGCGACGAGCGGCGCTTGGACCGCTTCAGCGTCAAGGAGGCCGTTATGCCTTTCGGCCGCTTCCCGGGTGCGGACACCATCCTCGGTCCCGAGATGAAATCGACCGGCGAGGTCATGGGCATCGCGGAGAACTTCCCGTGCGCGTTCGCCAAGACCCAGCTTGCCATCAGCTATAAGCTTCCCGAGGGCGGTACGGTGTTCGTGAGCGTGTGCGACCGCGATAAACGCGGCATCGTGCCCATTGCGCGCGACATCGTGCGTCTCGGCTTCCGTATCGTGGCTACCGCGGGAACGGCGCGTACGCTGGGAGCTGCCGGTGTAGACTGTACACCGGTCAAGAAGATCAGCGAAGGCGAGCCCAACGTGCTCGACATGCTGGTTGCCGGCGAGATCGCGTTGATGATCAACACGCCGTTCGGTCATGCCACCCGCGACGATGGCTACGAGCTGCGAACCGAGGCGGTCAAGCACGGCGTCACGCAGATCACCACGCTTGCAGGCGCCCAGGCCATGGCGGCAGGTTTGGAGGCCATGCGCGCGAACGGGTTGACGGTGATTGCGCTGCAAGATCTTCCGCAGCATCCTTTGCCGCTAGAGGGGGATCCGGTCAAGTAAGGCGTATCGCCCTGCCGGTGCGAACCCGCGGGGGATAGGCGACGGGAGCGCGTTTCGCGCGGCGGCGGTTCGCATGCTGCGCGAGGCGCCGTCCCCGTCGCCGTTATTTCGCCCGTTGCATCCTTTCTGCCCTTGCGTAGGGTATCTCGGGCGCGCTCGTGGGCCGTTTGCGTTCGAACTGTCGGCATTTGCCCCTGCTAGCTGCTGCAATGGTACAATCGCTCCCAACGTAGCAAGGGCCGCATCGCGGCCATCGTGACGGAAGGAGCCCTGTGGCGCTTGTGAACGAGCGGGTCCGCATTCTGGAGAACGAGTGCGTCGGCCTGAATCTGTATCTCATGACGCTTTCCTCGCCGGCCATCGCGGCCGCGATCGAACCCGGTCAGTTCGTGCATATGAAGATCCCCGGAATGGAGGGCCACGTGCTGCGCCGTCCGTTCTCGGTGTATGCGGCCGATGCGGCTGGCGGTACGCTCGATGTGCTGTATCAAACGGTGGGTTTCGGCACGAACCATCTTGCCGCGCTCGCACCTGATGTGGCCAACGAAATCGAATCCGCCGAGCTCATCGGGCCCGTCGGCCGCCGCTGGCAGGCGCCTGCCGGTACGCAGCGCGCACTGCTCGTGGGCGGCGGCGTGGGCGCGGCCCCGCTGTTCATGCTGTGCCAGGAGCTTGTCGGTTCGGGCGTGCACGTGGACGTGGTGCTCGGCGCGCAGACCGCCGATGCGCTCGTGTGCCTGAAGCGCTACGAGCAGCTCCTGTCGCGCGATGTTCGCGTGGCAACCGACGATGGCACGCTCGGTCGTGAAGGCTTCTGCACCTCTTTGGTCGAAGAGGCCCTTGCCGCCGGCGTCGACGGGAAGCCGTATCAGTACGTGGCGTGCTGCGGCCCCGAGCCCCTCATGAAGATCGTGGCGGGCCAGGCGGCCGGTGCCGGCGTGCCGTGCCAGATCTCCCTGGAAAAGCGCATGGCCTGCGGCGTGGGCGCGTGCCTGTCGTGCGTGGTCGACACGGTCGACGGCAAGAAGCGCTCATGCGTCGACGGCCCGGTTTTCGATGCTGAAAAGGTGGTGTGGTAGATGACTGCAATCCCCATGCTTCCCGCAACCGCGGCCCCCACGAACGTGAACATGGCCGTCAACCTCGGCGGGCTTTCCATGAAAAACCCCGTGACCACGGCATCCGGCACCTTCGCTGCCGGCCGCGAATACTCCGACTTCGTGGACGTCTCCGCCCTGGGCGCCGTCACCACCAAAGGCGTCTCGCTTAACGGGTGGGAGGGCAACGCCTCCCCGCGCATCGCAGAGGTTCCTTCGGGCATGCTCAACTCCATCGGCCTGCAAAACCCCGGCGTCGAGCACCTGAAGGCCTGCGAGCTGCCGTGGCTTGCCGAGGTCGGCGCAACCACCATCGTCAACGTCTCAGGCCATAGCTTCGACGAATATGTGCAGGTCATCGAAGCGCTAGAAGCTGCTCCCGTCGATGCGTACGAGGTCAACATCTCATGCCCGAACGTCGATGCCGGCGGCATGACCATTGGCACGCACGTGGAGTCCGTCGAGAAGGTGGTGGGCATGTGCCGCCAGGCCACTGCCCGTCCGCTCATCGTGAAGCTCACGCCCAACGTCACCGATATCTCCGAGATCGCCCGCGCCGCCGAATCCGCCGGCGCCGACGCCATCTCGCTCATCAACACGCTCATGGGCATGGCCATCGACGCCGATCGCCGCTGCACGCTCACGTCGCGTCCCTTCGCCGGCTTCTCCGGTCCCGCCATCAAGCCCGTGGCGCTGCGCTGCGTGTGGCAGTGCCACAACGCGGTGAAGGTGCCGCTTCTGGGCATGGGCGGCATCTCCAACGGCACCGATGCCGTGGAGTTCATGCTCGCCGGCGCCACCGCCGTGGCGGTGGGCACCGCGAACTTCGTCAACCCCCAGGCAACCATCGACGTCATCGACGGCATCGCCGAGTATTGCGAGCGTCATGGCGTCAAAGGCGTAAACGAACTGATTGGAGCGCTGCAATGCTAACCACGTTTTCCGATATCCCCGAGCGCGACCGCGTCATCGTCGCCCTGGACTGCGACATCGAGGAGGCCTTTGAGCTGGCCGACAAGCTGCAGGGCAAGGCCACGTGGATGAAGATCGGCATGACGCTGTTCTACGCCAACGGCCCCGCGGTGGTGTACGCCCTGAAAGAGCGCGGGTTCAAGGTGTTCTTGGACCTGAAGTTCCACGACATCCCGCATCAGGTCGAGGGCGCGGCGTATTCGGCGGCCGCTAGCGGCGCGGACATGATGACGATGCATACCATCGGCGGCGTCGCCATGATGAGCGCGGCGCAAAAGGGCGCCGAGCGCGCGGCTGCAGAGTACGGCTTCGACGTGCCCATCACCTTGGGTATCACCGTGCTCACCTCCATGAGCCAGGCCGCCCTCGCCGACACCGGCGTCACCCGTCCCATGTCCGAGCAGGTCAACGTGCTTGCCGAGCAGGCCAAGCGCTCCGGCATCTCCGGCGTCGTGGCATCCCCGCAGGAAGCCGCCATGCTCCGCGAGGTGCTCGGCCCCGAGGGCTATATCGTCACGCCGGGCGTGCGTCCCGCCGGCAGCGCCCTGGGCGATCAGTCCCGTGTCGCCACGCCCAAGCAGGCCTTCGAAAACGGCGCATCGCACATCGTCATCGGCCGCCCCATCACGCAGGCCGCCGACCCGGCTGCTGCCTTCGATGCCATCGTGGCCGAGCTGGACTAGTGGGAATTTCGCGCGTTCGTGGCATAGCTGGCATCGTTCGTGCATAATGTGTTGTCGCTGAAGAAGGGCGCTTTTGCGTTGGATTCGAAAGAATCCCAGGTGCAGGGCCATTTTTCCGCGAAAACTTTTTTGTGATTTGGGTAACTGGTTGTTGTCGATGTCGGTTGACGTGCTAGTATCACGACAACGCTTGATTTACACGAAGGAGATTACTGATGGCTATTCCCCAACTCAGCCCTGAAGATCGTCAGGCGGCCCTTGAAAAGGCCAAGGCCGCTCGCATCAAGCGCGCGCAGGTCCGCGATGATCTCAAGGCCGGCAAGCTCACGCTTGCCCAGGTGGTCGACATGAAAGACGACCCGGTCATCGGCCGCATGAAGGTCTCCACGCTCATCGAAACGCTTCCCGGCTACGGCAAGGCCAAGGCCGAGAAGGTCATGAAGGAGCTGCAGATCGCCGAAAGCCGCCGCCTGCGCGGTCTTGGCGAGCGTCAGCAGGTCGCGCTCCTCGAGCGTCTGGGCTAGGCAGTGCGTCGCGGCAATCTGTTCGTCATCTCCGGGCCATCAGGTGCTGGCAAAGGCACGCTGGTGGCCCGACTTGTGCAGGCGGTTCCCGATGCGTGGGTTTCGGTTTCGGCCACCACGCGCAGCCCCCGCGCAGGCGAGGTCGACGGCGTTCATTACCAGTTCAAAACCAAGGAGCAGTTCCAGCAGCTCATCGAGTCCGACGGCTTGCTCGAATGGGCGGTCTACGGGTCCAACCATTATGGTACGCCCAAGGCCAGCGTTCTGCAGCATATGGCCGCAGGCCAGCAGGTCATCCTTGAAATCGATGTGCAGGGGGCGTTCCAGATCAGGGAAAAGGTGCCCGAAGCCCACCTGATCTTCATCGAGCCGCCTTCCATGGAGGTGCTCGAACAGCGCCTTCGCGGACGCGATACTGAAACCGAGGAAGTCATCCAGCAGCGTCTTGCGGCTGCTAGGGTGGAGCTTTCCCGCAAAATGGAGTATGATATACAGCTTGTGAACGATAATCTTGACGAAGCTGTTTCGCAGCTCGTCTCATACGTGAACGAACAAGCCGAGAAAACGCGAGGTTAACTACCCTATGAGCATCATCGAACCCAGGATCACCGACCTTCTGGACGCAACCGATAACGACCGTTTCCTGCTGTGCGCCCTGGCATCCAAGCGCGCCCATGACATCAACGACATGATGCGTGGCCAACGCGATCGCGCCATCCAGCTGCAAACCGCCGTCGAGATCGCTAAAGCTGCAGATAAGAAGCCGCTTTCCATGGCCTTCTCCGAAATCGCCCGCGGCGACGTTTCCTACGATCCGGAAACCATCGACGCCGAGAACCACTAAACCTTTCTACGCCAAGCAGTTTTCGTTTGACGTGTGAACCCTCTGGCGTCCTGCGCCTGTCTACGCTGATTATTTGCCGCATTGTTCGTGCGATGCAAGCAGCGTAAAGGCTTGCAGGACGGCAGAGGGTTTGTTCCGTTTACCCGCTTACCGTATGTTTCGAAGGGTTGTTCATATGACCGAATTCCAGCGCATTTGCCTGGTCCACTATCACGAAATCGGGCTGAAGGGCCACAACCGCTCCACGTTCGAGATGCGCCTGCTCAAAAACCTTGAGGCGCTGCTCTCCGATTTCGATGTGGTGACTATTCATCGCATCTCCGGCCGCCTTTGCGTGTTTCTGCGCGAGGGCACTGATTGGGAGACCGAGAAACGTTGCGCCGACTTCATCCGCAAGGTGCCCGGTGTTGCCCGCGTATCCTCCGGTTACAAGTGCGAGCGCGATTTGGCGCAAATGGAGCAAGCAGCGCTGGCGGCCATGGCCGACGTCGATGATTTCACCAGCTTCAAGGTGCAGGCTCGTCGCAACCACACCGACTTCGAAGTCGGTTCCATGGATATGAACCGCATCATCGGCGCTGCGCTGT
>ERZ1034969.342-NODE-342-length-30803-cov-19.286035_pt1 | contig 30803 bp, 51 predicted proteins | sample MGYA00520624_ERZ1034969 | MGnify/ENA primary metagenome ERZ1034969 (study PRJEB33766, sample SAMN09781776) | gut metagenome | biome: gut microbiome | host: Homo sapiens | place: Madagascar | study: EMG produced TPA metagenomics assembly of the PRJNA485056 data...
GAATACGCTATAACTTTAAAAATTAAAAATAAAATAGCAACAACAGACACTAGTTGCGTCCAAAAAAGTGGTTGTTTAAGAAACTTTTTCATCAATTATTCTCCTATTCAGTTTTTACCGTGGTTCAGTATTTGCACAATTATTTATTCTTTTGCCATAGAGGCGATAATGATTTTAGCAACGTTTTCTTTCTCTTTTTCGGTCATCGGTGGCTCGTTAGGGTCAGCTACTGAAAATTCAATAGCGTGCCACTTACCGTTAACTTTAATCCATTCTCTGCGTCTGTTGCAATGACAATCTAAGTCATGGCAGATAACTTCCATTGGTCTAGTTTCTTCGTTCATTCTTAACACTCCCTATAGACGTCAACAACTTCGCCGATTGTACGAATATCATTTTCTTCAGAAAGTTGAATGTCATCACAATCTTTGTTAAGTGACTCTAAGCGGTCGCTTTTTAGTTTCTTGACGTAGTTTTCACCGTCAACTTTAAAGATACCGATTTTGTTTAAATCAACTTGATTTTTCAATTTAATGAAAAGAAAATCACCATTTTTGATTTTAGGCTCCATTGAATGACCAACGACAATTGCGATAGTATCATATTCGCTTTCGTCTGGGATTTCGTCCTCGTAGAAATCTACCATAGTGTCGTAATCGTCTTCTTGCCAGTAGCCAGTGCCGGCTGAAACCTTACCGGGAGCAGGTAAGCTCACACGCTTTCTAGTTTCGTATTCGGCACGTTTTTCGCAAATATCAACGACCCTACCGTCTTCCTCTGCCAAAAGTTTCTCGGAAACCTGTACAAGCTTATCCTTGCGATTGTCGTTTAACTTATTGTAGTTAGACAGTAAAATCGCTTGACGAGGGTCAAAGTTGATTTTAGATGAAATTGTTTTCTTAGTAGCTTTAAAACGTGGGTCAATATCAGATTTTAGAACTCCGAAAAAATCAGCTATTTTTTCTACATTTCCTGGAATAGGAAGAGAAGTTCCTTTTACATATCCAGTAATAGTTGAAGGTGGGATTTTAGTCCCTCTTGCGATATCAACTTGTTTCTTGTTTTGTTCGTTCAATAATCTGTTTATATTACTAGAGATTATTTTCATATATTCGATATCTTGAGGTGTTAATTTTCCTCTTCCTCGTGCCATATTGTACCTCGTTTCAATTTTTCTAACTATATAATATCGTTTTAATTCGTATTTGTAAATAAAAAAAGCATAAAAAATACGAATTTTTCCGTAAAAACTATTGACATACGATTTAATTCGTATTATAATAAACTCGTAAGGTTGAGATAGACCTTAACAAAAACAGGAGGAAGAAAAAATGGATACTGAAGAAAGAATTACAATTCTTGAAAAAGAGAATGAAAAAAATGTAGCTCTTATCAATTACTTGCAAGGCTACATTAAAGGAATTGAGGAACGTGTTTTCCTATTAGAAAAAAACTAATCATTTTTAGAAAATTTTTGCGACAACTCTATCATTCTATCTGGGTTTTTCAAAAATTCAGGAAGGAGGAGTTCTATCATTTTATCTTCTGTTGAGCTAGCACTTTTGGAATGTTTAGCAATTTGATTGACAACGAGGTCAATAGTCTCAGCGTTATTTTGACGCACTAAGTCGATTATTTCATCTAGTTTGCTATGTAGAGAAAGTATAGCATTTGCATCGATATTTTTTTCGGCGCGAGGAGTTGGAATGTGTTCTTCTTTTGATAAGAGATCAACCGTCTCAGATAATCGTTCTTTAATAATCTCCACTTTGTCTAGGTCATTGGTGACATACTTGATTGTTCTTAGGGTTGCAACATCGAATGGGATTGATTCGTTTTCTTCGATCATTGGAATAAGAGGTAGGTTTGTGGCCTGTCTGTATCCAAATTCGTAAAAAGCATTCGCATTATGCTCGGTCATGTCTGCGATGACCAGTTCGGCAGTTTCTAAATACTCAATGATTGTGTGGTCAATTCTATCAACAGTTTTTAACTGATCTACTCGGACGACTTCATAGCCAAACTGTTCACAGACTGGCTTAATGATGTGTTTTAAGATGACATCTGAACGCTTGCGGGTCTCGGAATTATCATCACCAATAGGGCATACGACAAAACAGGTTTTCTTATCCAAAAGAATTCTCCAATCGTTTTTTTGATTTTATTATACCATATTTTAGAAAGGGGTGAGAATATGCAAAAAATGACGTTACGTGCTTTACGCACAAATTATAGCTTAACGGCTAAAGAAGTAGCTGAAGAAATCGGAATCCATCATCAAACTTTGCTTAAATATGAGCACGACAGCACAAGAATTCCGGTGAATCTATTACGAAAACTTTCCGATTTCTACGAAGTAGACCCTGATCTTATTTTTTTAGGGAAAAAATACGAATTAAATCGAAATAAGCATTTATCAGTAGGTTAGAAAGGAGTAGAAGATGAGACCCAAACGATATCCGTATAGCGGACAAAAGAAAAAAGAATCTACTTTCAAAACAATAGACGTGATGATGGACGGCGACTATTTTGTAGAATCTATCAGAAATAACAGACTGGCGCAAATTTATGGTTTAGAAAAGGAGGGGAATTAATGAATATCTTTTTTGTAACAATTATTGTCAGCTCCGTGACAGCAATGTTAACTTCTATGATTGCTATGAAATTTCATTTAATTATGTTAAAAAAATGGCTTTCCGATTTTTTCGACAAGCAAGATCTATGGTTACATGATCATTTTGAAAAATTAGCACAAAAGTTATTCCGATAGACAAATATCATAAAGATAAGACTTAGAAAGGAGCAAACATGAAACCAAAACGATATCCATATAGCGGAAATAAAAAGCAACCTGAAAAACAGATTGCTAAGTGTAAAGTTGATTCTAACGGTGTTGAACTCACCGCTAGAAAGATTGATTTTAAGGGGGATATAGTCCCCATGAAAGATGTTGTTGTAGGTAATTTAGCTACCGCTTTGCAAGCAGTCAAGACAAATGTTGACGTACTTGATAAAAGAATGAAGCACGCAGAAGAATTACTTGAAAGTTAAGTATCCATCGTTGTTGTCTTCAACTTCGTAACCTTGTGCAACTGCCTCTGAAATAATTTCAGCTTTTGGCATTTCGTATAAAGCAAGTTCGATAGTTGCAGAAGGATTGTTGTTGGTATTCTCTTCAAAAACCGCCTTCAACGTAACATCTAAATCACTCCAAGTCAGTTTTTTAACACTTGTTTTAGGCTTTGGACTTAATTTTCCCATAGAATTCTCCTCCTTTCTAGAAATATTTGACTTGCGATTTTCATAAGGAGGTAAGAGGTCCTATTTAATCGTTTGTCATGAATCAATTATATCAGAAAGGATAGAATAACACAATATGTTGTGTTTTCAATACAATCAAAAATTATATATTGTGTTTTGGGATTGAGCATGAAAAAAACTTTAAGCAAGTTACTTATTGACAGAGGAATGACAGTCACAGAGTTAGCTAAAAAGACTGGTATCAGCTATAACACGTTGATGAACATCGGAAAGAGAGACCTTTCTTTCAGTAGAATGGTCAAAATCGCTGATGCTTTAGACGTTAGCTTAGACGAATTCAGAAAGGATAATACATGAAAGAAATAGCATTTTAGATAGGTGACAATATACACATTTCCAGCTAGGTTGCTACGGTTCTAGCAGACAACCTCCTTAAAAATTATAGATAATTGACGTGTTGAAATGAAGCTCCATTAGGTCTGCTAGGGCTATACCAGCCTAGCTGGAAAACAAAAAAAAGAAAGGATATGACGTGAAAAACCAAAGTATTATCGTTTTTTACAAAAAAGGCTTCAAAAGAATATTTCTTTTTGAAGCTGACAGCATCGATGATATGTACCAAGCCTTTAAATACGATACGTTCAAAGACAAAGAAGATAAAGCATATTTTTTGGTTGATGGTGTTGAGATTAAATTAACAGAATAGGGGGATAAATATGGCTACAAAAGAAAGAATCACTGAATTCACAGAAGTGTCATTCACGTACTTAAAAGAAGTCATTCAGGAATCTGATAAAAAAGACCCAGAAACTATCAAAGCAGTTTCTGAGTTGATTAAAACAGTAAATGATTTTATTAAGATTTACTGACTTTCGAGATGATTATAACAAAAAAAGCCACTGAGAAATCAGCGACTTAACAAAAAAACTTACTTACAGTATACCAGAAAAGAGGCAAAAAATGAATGATATTGCTGAATTAATTGAAGTTAAGATTGACGCAGTAGTAACGTCAATTTTAGCGAATAAGCTTGATTTTTTGGATAGAGACAAGCAATTCAGTCCACTGATGACGCAAAGCGAAGCAAGAAAATGGCTTGGTATTGGCGATGACACGTTGAAATATTACATCTTAAAAGGAATGCCTGTCATTAAGAAGGACGACAAGATTTATCGAATTCCAAGAGATGCAGTAAAGGAATGGTTAAAAAACGAATGGAGGAATATATGACATCATTATTGATTATCGGCGTAGTAGCGATAGCACTTGCAGAAATTATTTTATTACCATTTATTGGAGGACGTACAAATGATTAAGAAATTTTGCTTTAACTATCTTACAAAACGCATTAACAAAAATAAACGCATGAGCATTCAGGACAAACAAAAACTGACTGGATTCTTACGCATCATCAACGGGCAATTAGACCTGCATTAGGAGGCTAAACAATGACAGACAGAGGTTTTAGCATGCAAGGGCTACTGGACGAAAACAGCGCTCTTAGGGACGAAAACAGACGGTTAACCAACGAGCTAACAGACAGCTATACAGCCAATGCAAAGGCAAAATTACTGGATATCATTATCTCAGATGGCTACATACTGCAATCAACGCTTGATAAATGTATCGGTAAACTGGACGAGATAGACCAGCTAGAGATAAAAAAGGACGCTATGAGCGAAAGAGAGGAAAGGAATCAATAATGTACACATACGAATACCGATGCTTGGATTGTGGTGAGCGCTGGGAAATTATTGATAGTTACCCACCGATTGAATGTCCAGAATGCGAAAGCGAAGATATTTATCAAATATGGAAAGCGAGGGCATATGAATGAGAGTATATGTAAATAAACGAAAAAAAATGATTTTAGCACCAGAAGTTTTTGAAAAATACGGTGGTGTTAGTAACGAAACTATTCAAATTAAAGATGGTGAATTTACCGCTGAAATTGAAAAAGAAGTCAACGAAGCTATGCAAAAGATTATTGAGCGTTGGCAACCAATTTTTGACAACATCCCAACAGAAGCACTATTTGCTGAAAGACAAAAGCAAATTAAAAACTTTAGTGATTTTGAAACAGTGCTAACAGAGATGGTCGAGGAGGAACTTGGGAAATGATTTTTGTAAAGCAGTATTTTGACGGTGTTAGCTATAATGCTACAGAATGGTTAAACCATGAAATTGAATTGAATAAGCATTGTTGGAAGCATGAAATCGTTGGTTACCAGCTTGGTATGGAAGATGTTGCTACTATTCTTGTCGAGTGGGTTGGGTTAAGCGGCAACGATTTTAAGGAGTGGCAACATGAAGATTACTAACGCAAGTAATATAGAGCTTACCAGGAATTGGCGCATCCTCATTTATGGGAAACCAGGTCTTGGTAAGACGACATTAATTAAACAATTGAAAGGCAAAACACTGGTGTTATCGCTTGATAATTCGCAACGTGTTTTGGCAGGTAGTGAAAACATTGATGTTGTAGAATTTGATAAAGAACACCCGACAGATTGCATGACTAACTTTTTGAAAGAAGTCGATGAAATTCTTTCAGAATATGACAATTTAGTCATTGATAATATTTCAAGTTTTCAATCAGATTGGTTCGTTGAACAAGGGCGAAAATCCAAAAATGGTATCAGCAACGAATTGCAACATTATTCGCAATGGACGAATTATTTCTTACGAGTGTTGGCGGCCATTTACAGCAAGCCAGTCAATATATACGTAACCGCTTGGGAAGATACTCGTGATTTAAATTTGGAAACAGGGCAAATTATCACGCAGTATGTTCCGCAAATCAGAGAGAGCGTTTTAAACCAGCTTTTAGGGCTTACAGATGTCGTTGGACGAATTATTGTAAATGAGAAAACAGGTGGGCGCGGTGTCGTTTTAGAGGGCTCTGAAGGCACGTATGCTAAGAACCGTTTAGATAAACGCACAGTCTGCTCTATTGAGGAAGTGTTTGAGTTTGAAACTTAGAGACTACCAAGAAGAATTAGTAGACGGCATTAAACGGTCTATGATTGCAGGTAACCACTCTATCATTGTTCAAAGCCCACCACGCTCTGGGAAAACAGTAGTAATGGCGCATATTGCAAGAGGTGCTACTGATAAAGGAAACAAAGTATTATTCTTTAGCCACCGGAAAGAAATTAACGAACAGGTTTATAAGACGTTCGAAAATAACGAAGTAAACATGGATTTAGTAACTATTGGCGGTGTTCAATCGCTAGTTAGAAAACTAAATAAGCTTGATGAACCAACAATCATATTGATTGACGAAGCTCATCACAGCAAAGCAAGTAGTTACAAGAAAATCATTGATCACTTTCCAAATGCTTATAAACTACTTTTTACAGGTACACCAGTTCGGTTAGACGGTTCAGGTTTCGACGATATTGCTGAAGATATTATTTTAGGCAAATCCGTCAAATGGTTACAAGAGCACGGACGAATTGCACCTTTTAAGTATTATGCGCCGCTAATGATTGATGTCGCCAGTCTTAAAAAGCGAGCGGGAGAGTTTACGAAGCAGTCAGTAGATGAAACTATGAAAACAGTGATTTATGGTGATGTTATCAAACATTATGAAAAGCTAGCCAAAGGTAAACAAGCTATTGTTTACACACATAGTGTAGAAGCTTCTGAAAATGTCTCTAAGGCATTTAATGACGCTGGCTATAATTCGGCTGCGGTTAGTGGTAAAACGCCAAGAGAAGCGCGTGAAGCGGCAATGTTGGCGTTTAGAAACGGTGATTTAAAAATCATGGTTAACTGTGAATTATTCACCGAAGGCATTGACTTACCAAATGTTGATGTTTGTATCATGTTACGACCAACGCAATCACTATCGCTTTACTTACAATTCGCTATGCGAGCTTTAAACCCTCGTGAGGGTAAAACAGCAATCATTATCGACCACGTTGGGAACGTTGAGCACTTCGGCTTACCTAACCAAGACCGAGAATGGTCGTTGCAAGGTGTGGTTAAGAAAAAACAAACCGCAAAGATTGGCGAGCCAACTGTCAGAACGTGCGAGCGATGTTTTGCGACATTTTGGTCTAAAGAACGCATATGCCCCGAATGTGGTTTTGAAAACAAACCAACGGCAAAAGAATTAGAAATTATGCGAGAAGCTGAACTCGCTGAAATTAATGAACAAAAACAGCAAAAAATAAAAAAACGTGTTCAGACTTATGTTTCGCCAGATATGTGCCGAAACATGGATGAACTTAAGGAATATCGTTACCAGCACGGCTACAAGAATGGCTGGGTTTGGTACATGGCTAAAAAAATAGGAATTTTGAGGTAGAAAACATGTCAGTATTTGAAATTGATTACTCTAAAGCACAAGAATTCGCAAAAATTACAGACGGTACTTATGAAGTAATTGTCGATAAAGCTGTTCAAAACGCCAGCCAAGGCGGGACTGATTTCTTAGATATCCAATTAAAAATCCGTGAAGATTTCAACCAACCTTTTAAAAACAATCGTATCTTCCATAAAATCTGGATTAATAAAGAAACCAAAAAATATCCAGTTGGACAAGTAATGAACCTCGCTAAGCAATCTGGTATTCCAGATGGAACTAAATTCAACAGTCTTGATGACTATTTAAATATGTTGGTTGGTAAACCGCTTAAAGTAACTGTCAAAAACGAAACATCTGAATATAACGGTAAAACATACGAGAATTTGAAAGTTAAGCGTATCGAGAAATCAGAACTTTCAGGTATGCAAGCACCAGAAGTGAATGATATTGATTTGCCGTTCTAATTATGCAAATGGTGGATTATGCACTTCACTATCAGCGTAATGGATTTTCAGTTATTCCTATCTCACCAGATAGTAAGAAACCGCTTGTTAGTTTTGCAGATAAACCACCAGCCGACGAAATCACAATTAAGCGATGGTGGCGAGATTATCCAAATGCTAACATAGCGATTCGAACCGATTCGTTCTTCGTCATTGATGTAGATATGCACGGTGATGTTAACGGATTAGAGAGTTTAAGACATTGGGAGCACGCAAGGTTGATACCAAAAACCTTGCAGGCAACCACGCCTAGCGGTGGACGTCACATATTCTTAAAAAAACGTGATGATATTAGTATTACTCAAAATATTGGTTTCATTGACGGCGTGGATTTAAAAGCACACGTTAACAACTATGTGTTAGTCGCTCCGTCGAGCACCTCTAATGGGCAATACAAATGGGATATGGTTCACTCGCCAGAAAACGGCGAAATGACTGAAGTTCCTTACGAGTTAGTGAAAGTTTTGAAAGATTTAAAACCTGATATGCCGTCGTATGACTTTTCCAGTTTTGCGGATAATGGCTATCAAGGAAGTAACAAAACAGCTAAATTGTTCGAACAAATCATCTTTGGTTTTGGTGATAATGGCGGACGTAATAATGCGCTTGCTGAATTTGTCGGTGGTTTGTTATTAAGGAATGTTGATATACAAGCTACTTATGAATTAGCTAAAATGGCAAATAACAACACACCCGAGCCGTTACCAGAAAATGAATTTGAGCGAACATTTAAGAGTATGTTAGATAAGGAGTTAAGAAGGCGTGGTGATTGATTTTGACTTCTACCGTGAAAGATTTAAAGAATTAGATGACGTAGGATTTAAACCAAGTAAACCAACAAGTTGGAAAACATTAAAAAATAAATGCGTCGCTTATCGAACCGAGTGGTTGGAAAACGCCAACGCTCCAGAAACCGATAGCGATAAATGGAAAATCAAAAACCTAAGCGAGCTAGCAGTCGCGCAGGGAATTGATAAACTCTGTCACGTCGTTACGCTGCCAAATGGGAAAGTGGCTATCTACGACCCCGATAAGGGTTACTACCACAAAGACCCTAAATTTGCTTACAAAATTATTCATCTCTTACAGCCAACATTCAATGAAACAAAATGCCGCAACGTGCTATTTATGTTGGCAAGTATTGACCGTGAATATGAATTTCAAGGTATGTACTGCGACTTTGAACCAGAATACAGAGATGTCAGACGATTTATTCTTGTTAAAAATGGCATTTACGACAGACAGAAACATAAATTGCTGCCGTTCGATTATAAATTTATTAATTTCAGCACCATTGAAACCAAGTTAGTCCTAGACGCTCCACTTCCAACCATTGACGGTTGGGACGTGGAGTCGTGGCTCTTGGATTTAATGAGTGGCGATGAAGACCTTGTAAAGTTACTGTGGCAGGTGATTTCAGCGTCATTAAATGGTAATTACAGTTATCGAAAATCTATTTGGCTGGTCGGCAATGGTAATGACGGTAAAGGAACATATCAACAATTGATTACTAATCTAATCGGGAACAGTAACGTTGCACCTTTGAAGCTGAACCAATTTGCAGAGCGGTTTGGCTTAGCGATTATCGAAGGTAAAACAGTGATCATCGGTGACGATGTCCAAGCAGGTATTTATGTTGATGAATCGTCAAATTTTAATAGTGTAGTGACTGGTGAACCAGTTTCTGTTGAAAAGAAAGGCGAAAATCCTTACATGGCTGTATTCAAAAAAACAGTTATTCAGTCTACTAATGGTATGCCGTCGTTTAAAAATAAATCAAACGGTACATACAGACGTATTATTATCATCCCATTTTTAAAGACGTTCAGTGCTAAAGATGATAACTGGTCGATTAAAGATGATTACATTAAACGTCCAGAAGTACTTGAATACGTTCTTTGGAAAGCTATTAATCTTGATTTTGATAGATTTAGCGAGCCAAAAGCGACTGAAGAACAAATGAAGGTGTTCAAGAAAGATAATAATACTGTTCTAGCCTTCGTTGAAGAATGGTTTGATAATTTTGAATCTACAGCATTGCCAACACGCTTCTTGTGGTGGCTATACAAAGAATGGTGCAAAGAAAACGGCTATACATCCTTAAAGAAAACAACGTTTGAAAAAGAGTTAGCAAGTAATATTTCTGATGAGTGGGTTTTGAAGAGTTCTCGGGTAAAAGGCAAATTCTTCCCAGACGAAGATGCACCAACTTATTACAATACTTTTCCTTGGAACAATGACAAAGATCCTCAAAAAGTTTTTAAATGTTACTGCAAAGAGTGATGTTACTGGTCTGTTACCTGTACCAGTAACAGTGAAATCCCTTGGAGCACAAGGTTTTTCACTATTCTTGTTACTTGTAACCTTTATTTTCTAATATTAATAAAAAATAAAGTAAATATATATAGAGAGAAAAGCGAAAAATGCCGTTACAGGTAACAAAAGAGTCTGGAAATGTTGATGTTATGCGGTATGTGGCTGTTACCTGTACCAGTAACAAAAGCAGTAACCAAACCTAGAAAGGTGGTTTATGACAACAGAATCATTAATTCAAAGTAAAATTCGTGTGGCTTTATCACAAGATGGACACATAGTGTTTCGAGCGAATGTCGGTAAAGTAAGAATGACAGACGGACGTTTCTTTGACACTGGTTTGCCAAAAGGTTTCTCGGACTTGTTTGGTTTTAGAAAAGATGGACAGGTATTTTTCATTGAAGTAAAAAACGAAACAGGTCGTGTGAGACCCGAACAAAAACAGTTCTTGGAAACGATGAGAAGCCTCGGGGCGTTAGCTGGAGTGGCTAGAAGTCCAGAAGAAGCATTGAGGATAGTGAGAGATGAGAAGTAAGTATATGAATAATTTAGCGGCGAAACATTGCGTGATTTGGTATGAACATCACGGAGAAACACCGCTTGATATATTAGGGAAGTTCATTGAATGGACGGAAGAAAAAAATATTAAAAGCTATATTGAAATTAGTAAGATGTTACATACGACACCAAAAGAAGCGAACCGATTGCTAAATCTTGCAGTATTGCCAGATGACAGAATTGTTAAACGAATGAAAGAGGTGATGAAAAATGGGTAACGCGAATTACAAAAGGGAAGTTATTATCTATGATTTGATACTAGATGGCAATATAGTCTTTACAGGAACAGTTAACGATATTGCTGAAAAGCTAGGTATTTCACCAGTTACTGTATATACTAGACAGCGGAAAGGTATTCATGTTTTACAGGAGAAACGCAGAGAACTGCGAACACTAACACGCAAACCCCGAGAGGAGAAAGAACGCCGCAAGGTGTGGGTATATCAATTATTTAAAGATGGCGAGTGGTTGTTCACTGGCACCCGTGAAAAATGCGCTGATTTTTTAGGTGTGAAATTGGGATATCTTTCACAGTACGAACAAAGAAACGGCATTGAAAGAGTAAAATTACACATGGAAGAAGTTAGCTGTGACGAAGAATCGCCTGAAGACAACATCGAGGTTGCAGATGTTGTATCTGATAAAGAAGACAAGCAACGTATACGCAAGTATATCACGATGAAGGCGGCAGCATTATGCGGATTGTGATTACTATCATTTTAGTTTTGTTGATTAAGTGGCTAGGAGGATAAACATGGATAAAAAACCAGTGGTGCCGCAATACGTGGCTGATTTCTACGAGTCTATCGAAGACGATTTTGAAGATGGAGTGTATGGACTTTGTGCACAATTTTATGAAGAAGAAAGCGAATTAAGTGACGGGCTTTATTGGTGGTTTAAACACGATGATAACAAACCAATTGAGACACTTGTAAAGATGAAACTTTTCGGCTATGAGGTGGAGAAATGAAAGATGAAATGGCATGCTATCAAGTCGTTGGGTTTGAGGATGCTGGTCCAGTGTTTTGGTTCACAGTAACGGCGAAAAATTTTAGTGAAGCGCTGAGGGAGATAGAAAAAGATTATTATATGACCGATATGGATTTTTGCAAGTTAGAAATAAGAAAGGTGGAACAATGAAACCAAAAACATTAGGCAGGCGTCTAAGACGACTAAGAAAAATCAATGGAGAAACGCAAAAAGAATTTGCTGAGAATTTCGGAAGACATTACAGAACTGTCCAAAATTGGGAATTAGACTGTTCAGTTCCTGACGTATTCACGGCAATGGCGCTGGCTGAATATTATAACATGAGCGTGGAAGAATTAGTAAACGGAGTAGATGACTATGACAGAGAGTTTTGAAAAAGCAACAGAGAATTTTCATGAATTGATGAAAAAATTCAACAACAAATTTATTGGAATAGAGGGACAAATTTTACCAGATATCGATGCAGAAAAATGTAAAGATAACAAAGACAACATAAAAAGCCCACACCACTACGTTAGTGAAAGTGGTATAGAAGTGTTTGACGTTCAGGAGGCTTTTATCCATGAACTAAAAGGGATGTCAGCTAGTTACTGGTGTAATGTAGTAAAATATATCCTACGCTTCCAAAGAAAAAACGGTGTGGAAGATTTGAAGAAAGCTAAGTACTATCTTGAAAAATTGATTGATGAGGAAGAATGAAATTCTACAGAGTAGCCGTTTTTGATGAAGACTGTCTTTTGTTTTGGTTTACTGTAATGGCGAAAAACAAAAGCGAAGCACACAAGGAAATAGAAAAAGAATACTACATGAATGGCATTGCTTTTTCACATTTTGAAATTACAGAGGTATAACAATGAATAACGTTTATTTTTTAATTTTAGTTTTTTTGGCGTTCCCAATGTTTGTGTTTTACGACAATAAGAAACGAGTAAGATTTTTGATGTGTGGTCTACTTTACTATCTCATTGATGCAATTGAAAAATATTTTAATCAGAAAGAAACAAAAGGTGAAGATGATGAATAAACAAGAAGTGATTGAACGATTAGAAGAGAAGAAAAGCAGTTTTAATTCGTGGGAACACTTAGTTCGCAATCGTGCTTTCGATGATGCATTAGATATTGTCAAACAAATAGACGAGCCAGAGAAAACTGTAGTGCCACGATGCGTTGCAGACTTTATTACTAACGAACAACGTTCGTGCTCTACGCTCTCAGAAGCGATAGACAACATGGATATGAGGGATGAGGGAGAGGTAACGAATTGGTTTTATGATAATTCTGAAACATTCGCTAAAGCTTGGATCTACGGCTATGAGATTAAAAAAGAGAAGTTGTACACTGTTGAGATACCGAACCCCGGATCTCCTCTCCACTTTGTACTCTGTAAATACGGAGAAGGTGAAGTACGTATCACTTATTACAACTCAGACAACTGGCGAGATTACAAGTGCGTTCAACTAACTGAATCAGAAATCAAGCAAGATTTCGAATGGGCTTGGAAATTTAGAAAAGAGGTGGAAGAATGAAAATGAACAAAGAAAGAAAGGTGAGTAAATGAAGTATGTAATCGTAATAATCTGTATAGTTAGTGTGGCATTTGGAGTATTACTCGGATATTTTACAAACAATCGGTAACCCACAACGGTATCTAGCAAGGTTCGACTCCTTGCGGTGGGTATAGCCTAGAATTTTAAAAAAATAGAATGGAGGAACTCCTTTGCTGTTTTCTAAAAGTACATCAGTCAGTTGGTTACTAGGCGCTGCTGGCAAGGCTGAAATTTAAAATAGAAAGTGAGGATACCTTTCTAGACTTAAGTTACTTCTACAATCTAACGCAGCTCTATCAGTCGGCTGTTATTATGCAAGGCGAGAGCCTGAAAAAAAGAAAAAGCCCTACTCACGTAAGGACCTCCAATGTTATATTCACTTTTAATATTATAACATATTTGGAGGTTGTGAGTGGTGGCTAAAAGTAAAACAGAAGCAGAGTATTTATTGGAGGAACTAAGACTGATTCCTAAAATAATCAAACAATTAAAATTAGATGTTGAAGCTACTAGAAGCTCGCTGCTCACGTCTCCGAAATGGTCTGATATGAAAGTGAGCGGGGGTATTCGACAGTCACAGACAGACAAAAACGTCTCGATTATCGATGCGTCAGATTATGGACTGGCAGAGATTGACCGCCTTATCAAAAGGCGAGAGGAAATTATCGGGATAATTATGAAGATACCTGACGCAGCTCAACGCCATGTTTTGTTAACGACTTATTTAAGATGTGAAACGTTCGATGAAGCGATTGATATGCTAGAGTTAAATAGAAACAAATATTATACAATCAAGACTAAAGCAGTTAAAAATCTTAACATTATATTAAATTGTGACAAAATCATACTGAATTAGTACAAATCTATACTCAAAAATACAATCTGCTATGCTAATATAGTAGTATGAAATAATGACGAAGGGAGCTAAAAGGTAGCTCCTTTTGTTATGCAAAAAAGGAAAAGGAATATGAAACCCCAGAAGCTTACTGTTGTTGGTGGGAAGCGAAAGCAAGTGGACTTTGATAGTCGAAGCGAAGAGTACAAAAGTTATAACAAAACTAGATGGAACTTTGATAAGAAGCTGACAAGGTTTTACAATAGTTCTGCTTGGAGAAGTACAAGTAAGTTAGTATTACTTCGTGATGATTATGTCTGTCAAATGTGTGGAGGAGAAGCAACGATGGTTGACCATATAATTCCAATAAAAAAAGATTGGAAAAGAAGATTAGACTTGACGAACCTTCAAGCAAGCTGTAAAGCATGCAACGATGCTAAAGCTAATCGTGAAAATTATGGCAAAAAATAGCATAGAAAAGGCGAATTATCCCACCTATAACGGGTGTGAGGTGGTATAAATGTTCGGGAATCCCCCTTAAATTTTTATCGGGGCACTGTATTGTTCGGATATAACAACGCCGCCCTCTTCCGTGCGCAATTTTCCCTTTTTGAATTTTTGAAAGCTAAAAATTTTAATGTAAAGGAGGTGTAAAGCTTGGGACGAAAGTTAAAGGTAGTTGAGAATAACAAAAAACATTTGACTAAAGCTGAAAAAGCTGTACGTGTTGAAATCCAAAAATCGGCTGGTGACGGTTTAATTGAGCTACAATTAACACCTCCTGAACATTTAGGAGAAACAGCGAAAGTTGAATATGCTCGTATTGTTGAAGATTTAAAAAGTTTGCCAGTCCGTGATTTAGACAGGGCCGTTTTAGAAAACTACTGTACATGGTACGGTATATATGTCGAAGCAAGTCAAAAAGTAAATGAAATAGGTATTTCTGTTTTTAGCGAAGATAAAGGAATGTGGATTCAGAATCCATTAGTTGTTACGCTTGAAAAAGCGACAAACAATATTAAATCGTGCGCAGCGCAGTTAGGTTTGACTGTCGACAGTCGTATGAAAATGTATGTACCTAAAACAGAAGAAAAGAAAGACACAATGTTTGATAAGTTTGGGAATTAGTGAAAGGAAATAAAAAATGAAGCGAGTGAAAGAATTCTCTATTAAAATAACAGAAGGCGATAGCTGTCCAATTGTGAAAATAGACGGAGAAGAAGTGCCCCACATTGCTAAAGTAAAATTTTGCTTCGATTCCGAAAACGCAATCGATGCACCGTGGGAAAATGGATTCTTTATTGAATTTTTTGATATTAATGATGGTAGAGGATTCAAAAGAACTCTCGGACAGTCGTTCCGTATTTAAAAAAGAGAGGAGGTAATCAAAATAGCTTACGATTATTTGGAAATTCCTGAGCAGTACAAAGATACTGCTTTTTATTATGCGCTCGATGTAGTCGACGGCAATATCAAAGCTTGTCAGAAAGTAATCAAAGCTTGTCAAAGGCATTTGGATGATTTAAAAAACATCAGCAATTCTAATTTTGAATTTGATTATTTCCCAGAGAAAGCCCAAAACACTATCGACTTTCTAGAAATCTTGCCAGATGTTAAAACAGGCAAAACTTATCCGCTTGCAAGGTTTCAAAAATTCATCATCTCCAGCTTGTATGGTTGGCGAAAGAAGAAAGACCACTCTGTCAGACGCTTCCGCAAGGCTATGGTTTCAGTTGCTCGTAAGAATGGGAAGACCATTTTAATCGCTGGTATTTTGCTATATGAGTTTTTATTTGGCAAGAACCCTGCATTAAGTCGTCAGTTGTTCTGTACGGCTAACGACCGCACGCAGGCAAGAATTGCTTGGACAATGGCTAAGAAGCAGTTAGAAGCGCTTAGAGCTAAGGATAAGGACATCTTCAAAGCAACTAAGATTGTTCGAGACGAGTTGACAAATAAGCGAGATGAATCATATATTCGAGCATTAAGTCGAGACACTGGTGCTGTCGATGGTTTTGAACCATATGTTGGCGTACTGGATGAATACGCAGCAAGTAAAACAAATGAAATGATTGAACTTTTGGAATCTGGGCAAGGTCAGCTTGATAATCCATTGATTTTAATTATTTCGACAGCTGGTCTAGATTTAAATGTACCAATGTACACCATTGAATATAAGTACGCTACTAAGATTTTAGGTAAGAAAACAGTTGATGATTCGTATTTTGCTTTCATCGCAGAACAAGATGACGAGAAAGAAATTGCTGACGAAAGCAATTGGATTAAGTCAAATCCTATTTTGGAAGTGCCAGCATTATACGAAAAAATCATGGATTATTTGCGAAAAAGGCGTAAAACTTCGCTTGAAACGGGTGAAATTAACAAAGTTTTAGTCAAAAACTTTAATATGTGGCGACAATCAAGCGAAGCTTCGTATATGGATAAACAAACGTGGGAAGATGCGCTTATTGATAAGCCTGACACGACTGGCAGACGCGTCTGGATAGGTGTCGACGTTGGACATTCAAGCGACTTATTTTCAATCAGCACAATGACGATGATGGATGATTATTGGTATGCTGACAGTTTCTCGTTTATTGCTACTAAGTACGGTCTAATAGCGAAAGAAAAACGAGACGGCGTTTCTTATACGAATTTAGAGCGCATGGGCGAATGTGAAATTACCACACTCGAATCTGGTGTCATTGATAATGAGCGAGTTATGGAGAAGCTCGAAGAAATGGTTATCGAAAACGATTGGGAAGTCCAAGGAATTTACTTCGACCCGTATCAATATGGTGCTTTGCTAACCATGATTGAGAAACGGCACCCAGAATGGACACAAGTCCAAATTCCACAAACGACTATGGTCTTGAATATGCCGACGAAGCAGTTCAGAGATGACGTAAAAACGGGTAAAATCAAACATTCAGGCAATAAATTGTTAACAATGGCTGTTAATAATGCTTATACACGAGTTGATAACAACGGTATGCGTATTGATAAGAATAAAAACAGCAACAAGATTGACCCGCTAGATGCACTTTTAGACGCTTATGCGGCTTGTTATCTCGAAGCATTTGACGGCGCAGGTTATTGGACTGATGAGAAAATCTTTGAAAGTGGAGGTCTGTTTTGAATTTTTTTAAAAATAACATTCATACATTGCTACTGTTAGCAGGCTTTGGTTTGATTGATTATTCATTTTTTAGATTGGATTTAACAGCTGGCTTTATGTGTTTGGGTTTGATGTGTACATTTTTAGGTTTATACATTGATAAAACCATGCGCTAGAAAGGAGGTGAGAAAATGAGCTTTTTTCAGTCGTTAGGAGATTCAAAGCTTTCCTATGACGATTACGTTTCCTCGGTATTGTCTGGTAATGATAGCGCGCAGTATGTCGGAGTTTCTGCATTAAAAAATAGCGACGTACTGACAGCAACATCAATCATAGCTGGTGATATTGCTAGATTTCCGTTAATCAAGAAAAACATCAATGGCGACATCATTCAAGACGAGGATGTCAATTATTTGCTAAATGTGAAATCGACTGGCAACGCTTCGGCTCGAACGTGGAAATTTGCAATGGCAGTCAATACGATTTTAACAGGTAACTCCTATAGTCGTATTCTGAGAGACCCACGAACTGGCAAGGCGTTGCAATTTCAGTTTTATAAACCATCTGAAACTCGTGTGGAAGAATTAGATAGTCATGAACTTATCTACACTTTCGTTGATAGCTTGACGGGCAAAGAGGTCACTTGCGGAGCTGATGACGTCATCCATTGGAAATTCTTTAGCCATGACACAATTTTAGGGCGTTCCCCGCTGCTGTCTTTAGGCGACGAAATCAGTTTGCAAAACAGCGGAACAAGTACGCTTTTAAAATTCTTCAAAGACGGTTTTTCAAGCGGCATTTTAAAATTGGAAGGCGCTATGATAAGCGGCGAAGCTCGCAAGAAGGCTCGCGAAGAATTCGAGAAAATGCGAGAGGGCGCAAAAGGTGGTAGTCCACTAGTATTTGATAATACAATGTCCTACGAGCCACTCGAAATTGACACTAATGTCTTGCAGTTGATTACAAGTAACAATTTTTCAACAGCTCAAATAGCTAAAGCTTTGCGAATACCTAGCTATAAATTAGGTGTAAATAGCCCTAATCAGTCCGTAGCGCAGCTTACTGAAGACTATGTTACAAATGACTTACCGTTCTATTTTGACGCGATAACGAGCGAATTAGGGCTTAAAATTTTTAGTCCAAAAGATAGGCGGGAATGCCAACTTGAATTTGATACACGTAGCGTTACAGGTCGAAATGTTGATGAGATTGTTAAGCTTGTCAATAATACATTGTTGACACCTAACCAAGGGCTTATTGAGCTTGGTAAGCAACCGTCTGACAATCCAGACATGGATAGATATCAAACAAGTCTTAACTATGTCTTTTTAGACAAGAAAGAAGAATATCAATCATTGAAAGGAGGTGAGGAGAATGCCGAAACGAATTCAGATGAGGGGTCCGCTAATTCCGAATAACAGTCAAGAAGCTTATGATTATTTTGGAATGGAAGCAACAAGTGCTAAATCAATCGCTGAAGCACTTCCAGAAGACGGTTCAGATGTTGTAATTGAAGTCAATTCAAACGGTGGCTTGGTGACAGTAGGCAGCGACATCTATACAGCGCTGAAAAATTATTCTGGGCACGTCACAGTTGAAGTAACAGGAATGGCAGCAAGCGCTTGTAGCGTGGCAATTATGGGAGCTGACAAGGTTGTCATCAGCCCGACAGCTCAAATCATGATTCACAAAGCATTGTTGAATTGGGTGTCTGGTAACAGCGATGACTTCGAATCAGCCGCTAACGCTTTGAAAGCTAGCGATAAAGGCATTATTAATGCTTACAAAGCTAAAACTGGCTTAAGTGAAGATGAATTGCTTGATCTCATGAAAAACGAAACGTATATGAGTGCTGATGAAGCTGTTGAGAAAGGTTTCGCTGACGAAGTGATGACATTTGACGAACAGCAGGCAGTTGCAAGCATTGGCAACGGATTATTGCCGCAAGCAGTTATTGACGACTATTTTGCAAATCATGGCAACAAGCGAAAACAGGAAATTGAAGCTATGAAACGTGAAATCGAAAAAGAAGAAATTTTACAAGGACTTTAAAGTCCTTTTTATTTTGCACAAAAAAGGAGAAAAAACTATATGTTTGATGAAAAAATCAAAGAATTAAAAGCATCTATCAACTCGCTTTCAATTACTATCGCTGATAAAACAGCGCAGGTTAAAAACGCTCTTGAAGCTGATGACCTTGAAAAAGCTCGTACAATCAAAAACGAAATTGACACAGCTAAAGAAGAATTAAAAACAGCTAAAGCCGACCTTGAATTATTCGAAGCTACTAAAGTTTCTGGTGGTGCTGAAAACAAAACAGGTCGTGAAATTGAAACAGATGACATGACTTATCGTGATAAAGTTAACGCATTCTTGCATTCAAAAGGTACTGTTGTTAACGAAGGGCTTCGTTTTGACGGCAAAGATGAAGTGCTTATCGCAATGAACGAAATTACACCAACAACTGACGGTGTTAAGAAAACAGACACTACTAAAGTTACTAGCGAAGAACTTGTAACAACTCCAATCCGTGAAATCAAGACGACTGTTGACTTGAAACCATTCACAACAATTTATCCAGCTAAAAAAGCTTCTGGTAAATATCCAATTTTGAAAAAAGCGACATCAAAAATGGTTAGCGTTGCTGAATTGGAGAAAAACCCAGCTCTTGCTAAACCAGAATTTGAACAAGTAGATTGGACTGTTGAAACTTATCGTGGAGCTATTCCAGTTTCACAAGAATCTGTTGACGATGCAGATGTTGATTTGATTAGCATTGTTGCTGAAACAGTCGGTCAAATTAAAGTCAACACAACTAATGCAGCTATTGCTGACGTACTTAAATCATTTACAGCTAAAACAGTAGCAAACGTTGATGACATTAAGAAAATTCTTAATGTCGACCTTGACCCTGCTTATGACGTGGCATTCGTGGTTTCACAAAGCTTCTACCAAATTCTTGACACCCTTAAAGACAAAAACGGTCGCTACCTACTTCAAGATTCAATCACTGCAGTAACTGGCAAAGTCTTGCTTGGCAAACCAGTATTCGTTCTCTCTGATGAAATTCTTGGTGCATCTGGAGAAGCTAAAGCGTTTGTTGGTGATTTCAAACGTGGTGTCTTGTTCGCAGACCGTAAAGACCTTGGGCTTCGTTGGGCAGATAACGAAATTTACGGTCAATACTTACAAGCTGTTCTTCGCTTTGGTGTTAAGAAAGTTGATGCGAAAGCTGGCTACTTCGTAACGTTTACACCCAGCGAAGCCTGATTCGGAAAACGTAAGCGTTCCGACTGAGGCGAACACAGTAACAGAGATTAAAGCTTACTTAGATAGTAAAGGCATTAGCTATACAAGTAGTATGACTAAAGCTGAATTATTGAACTTAGTAAATTCTTAAGGAGGTAGCTGAATGGCAGTCTCACAAGAACTACTGGAAGCAGTTAAGCTCTATTGCAAGATTGACTTTGACTTTGAAGATAGCATTTTGGAAGAAATGATTGAAGCTGCGCAAGAACAGATTTGCTTTGCGATCGAAGCTGGTTCAACACCAGAAGATTTTGCGGGCTACAAAAAATTCAATCTTGCTGTTAAGAAACAAGTCAAAGAAGATTATGAGCATAGAGGCGTAACTGCCGATAGCGACCGTTACCCACTGGCGAATGGTGTGATAAACATCATTCATCAGTTGCGTTTGAGAGGTGATGATAATGCTGACACGTAAGATGAATGTGCGTATCACTATTTTTAAAAGAGAAGGTGGGCAAAACGAAGATGGCGAAGTTTTAGATAATGTCAGAACAGACATCATGAGCTGTTGGGCTGAAGTGTCTAAGACGACTGTTAAAGATTTTCGTGAGAATACGACAGGCAAACAAGCTGATAATGCAACGTTGACTAAAACGAGCGACACGAAAGTTTTTTTAATTCGCTATATGCCTAAACCACCTTTCGATAATTCAATGTTTGTTGATTTTAACGGGCTTGAATATAAGATTGAAAAAATGGAAGTTGATTACGCTAACAAGGAAATGATTATGATAAGCGGGGTGCGTGTCGAATGACATCTGGACTCGATGAAATTTTATCTAATCTTACGAAATTGCAAGTTAAAGCACCTAAAACAGCAAAAGAAGCGGTAACTGAAGTTGCTGAAGAATTTGAAAAACAATTGAAAGCAAACACACCTAGAGAAGGCAGATCTATCGAACATTTGCAAGAGGACACAGCGATTAGTGGCTTTAAAGGCGCTAGTGAAGGAATTGTCTCGAAAGAAATAGGTTATGGTAGTGCTACTGGGTGGCGTGCGAAGTACCCAGATTCTGGGACGATTTACCAACGAGGACAAGAGTTTGAAGAGAAAACAATCAATCAAATGACCCCTGTTGCTAAGGAAATTTTTGCAGAAAAGGTGAAGGAGGGCTTAGATTTATGATTGCCGAAACGACGGCGTACAAGCTATTAAGTAACGATGTTCAATTGAATGAGCTGTTCGACAGCTATCGTGGAGGGAAGTTTGGGGGCGGTTTTAAACAAGGAATTTTCACTTATGACATTCCAGAGAAACCCACCAACATGAAGAAAAAAGAACTAGCTCCATTTCTGCGAATTAACACGATTTATGATGCGCCAAATGCATATGCTGACGATGGCTATATTGGCACGGAACAGCGTATTGTCATCAATTTTTGGTGTCAGACGGCTGCTCAATCGGAAGTGATTGTAAAACGCATCGATGCCATTCTAACCGAAGCAGGTTTTGAATGGTACACAGCTAATGAAACTCCTCGATATAAAGACAACGATATTGACTTACTGATGAACGTAAGAAAATATCGTTTTTTTGATTGGGGCAATTAAAAGAAAGAAGGAATTAATACATGGGTAAAGTAAAATTTGGACTTAGTGGTTGCGAATATGGCATCTTGGGTGCCGATAACAAAATTAAAACTGGTGGACCCAAAAAATTGCCAGGTTTGACAAGCGCAAAACTTGAGCTAACAAACGAACTAAAAACACTTTCAGCTGATGACGGACCATACGTCGTTGTTTCTGGTGGCATTACAGAAGCTAAATTAACAATTGAAACATATGACTTGACATCTGATGCACGCAAAGATTTCTTTGGTATCAAAGTTGAAAAAGGTGTTGAAACATACACTAAAGACTTGACACCAAACGATGTAGCCATCATGTTCCGCACTAAAATGGACGATGGCAAAGCCGTCTGGATTGGTCTTTTGAAAGGGAAATTTAATCTGCCTGGCCTAGAAGCGTCTACAATTGACGGTGCGCCAGATCCAAAAGCAGACTCAATCGAAGGTTCATTCGTGGCGCGTGGCGGCGAAGACGGTGCAGTTCTTTTGATTGGTCGTGAAGACGCAACAGACTTTGACTTAGCGGAATTCAAGAAACTTGTATTTCCATCAGACGCCGTCGCTGCAAGTTAAAAATAATTAACTAGCCGACCGCATTTTTGCGGTCTTTTGTTTTATGTGAGGAAAAAATATGTACGAAATTAAATTAAAAAAAGGTGGCGTTGAGAAAGAATATTCAAAAGACTATATCAACGTTGAAGACAACCTTTTAGCCGTTGACCACAGCGCACGTCAAAACGCTTTTATTTCAAATGATAAAGCTGCTTTCGATTCGAAACAGACACGTAAACTTAGCGAAGCATATCTTCAAATGTTCGTTGATATGTATGGCAAGCAATTCACTGTTGCTGATTTGAAAACTGCAGATGTTGAGACATTGAACGTACTTGACAAGCTTTATGTTGATGCTTTGGGTCGCGGCGAAAACAACGAAGAGGAAGATGCCGAAAAAAAGGAATAACACCAGAGCAAGCCAAGTCTAACTTGTTAAAAATGATTCAATCGCTTTTGAATAGCGGCTACACCATTCTTGATATTAAAAAAATGCAACTATCAGATTTTGAGCTGATGGTGGAAGCGTTAGAACAAGAAACAGTAGCAGAAGAAACTGAGACAACGTTAGATAAAGCTTTTCCTTTCCTATTTGGTTAGAAAGGAGGATAAATGGCAAACATAGGTAAATTGGTGGCCACTGCGACGCTTGACATAGCGCCGTTTCAAACCAACACAAAACAATTGAAAACTTACATGCGTGGCATCGACAGCTCTTTGAAAGCCGTTGAAAAATCTATTAGCGGTCAAGGAAGTAAAATCGAAGGTTTGCGTTCTGTTTACAACGAAACAGGACAAGCTTTAAAAGGCTACCAATCGCTATTAGTACAGCAATCCCAAAAATATAATGCTTTGAAGTCTGAAATAGGTGATTTCTCGACAGCGACAGCAGCTCAAAAAGACGCTCTGATTGGCGCACATACCGCCATGATGGACACTGCAGCAAAAGTCAGTGAACTTCAAGGACGTTTGCAAAGTTTGGCTACTGAGATTAACGTATTTAGTCGAATGGGCTCGGCGATGACCAGCTTCGGCAATACCTTGCAATCGGTCGGTGGTAAAATGACTGGTCTTGGGAATACGATGACAGTTGGTGTGACAGCGCCGATTGTAGCTGGTGTCGGAGCGGTTGTTAAATCTGCGATGTCTTGGGAAAGTGCCTTTGCTGGTGTTAAAAAGACCAACGATGAAGTGGTTGATAGTAACGGTAATGTGGTTTACTCTTATGCGGATTTGGAAAGCGGCTTGCGTGGTTTAACAGCGCAATTGCCAGCTAGTCACGAAGAAATTGCAGGAGTTGCTGAAGCGGCAGGGCAATTAGGTATAAAGTCACAAGACGTTGTTAGTTTCACTAAAACAATGATCGACATGGGCGAGTCAACTAACTTGTCAGCCGAAGATGCAGCGTCAGCAATTGCCAAAATCGCAAATATCACTGGTTTAACATCAGATGAATACCAACGCTTTGGTAGTTCGGTAGTAGCTCTCGGAAATAATTTCGCAACCACTGAACAAGACATTGTCGCAATGGCTAACCGTTTGGCGGCTTCTGGAACGCTTGCAGGTTTGACTAACCAAGAAATTCTAGGTCTTGCAACCGCGATGTCTTCTGTCGGTATTGAAGCAGAAGCTGGGGGAACTGCAATGACCCAAACTCTATCAGCTATCGAATCTGCAGTAGCTGATGGCGGGGAAGACCTACAAAAATTTGCTACAGTCGCTGGCGAATCTGCACAAGAATTTGCTGATAAATGGAAAAATCATCCAATCGAAGCTATCCAAGATTTCATTCGAGGTCTTGGGAAACTTGACGAAAAAGGCGAGAGTGCCACTATGGTGTTGGACGACATGCAACTTTCTGGTGTTCGTCAGTCTAACATGCTTAAATCATTAGCACTTGCCGCAGACACGATGACTGGCGCAGTTGACTTATCGAACAAAGCGTGGAGTGAAAACACGGCGCTTACTAACGAAGCAAGCACACGTTATGAAACGACTGAATCAAAGCTTAAAATGTTAAAAAACCAAGTGGTCGATATGGCTATCGACTTTGGTGGTCCGTTCGTCGATGCATTGAAAAATGGTCTCGAGGCATCTAAGCCACTCATTCAGACGTTGTCTGACATGGCCAAGAAATTCAACGAACTAAGTCCAGCTCAACAACAGCACATTATGAAGTGGCTAGCTATTTCAGCAGCTGCTGGGCCAGCGCTTTCGATTTTAGGAAAACTAACAACCGGTCTCGGCAGCATGTTTAAAGTCTTCGGTTCAGTCAATAGTGGAATTGGAAAACTTGTCGGCAAGCTCGCACCAATGGCTTCTGGCTTAACTGATGTTGGAAGTGCAGCAGGTGGTGCGGCAGGTGCCGCATCTAACTTCGGTGGTGCCGTTGGACTGTTATCAAATCCGCTTGGTTTAGTTGTAGGAGGTGCAGCAGCACTTGCTGGTGGTTTGGTTGTATTAGCTAATGCTAAACAACACGCTACTGAACAGGCTCAAAAATACGGAACAACGCTTTCTGGCGAAACAAAAGGTGCACTTGACCAGTTCGGAACTGCAGTAACGAACACTAAGATAGCTATGACTAACTTTGAAACCGGCGCAGTGCAGTCTGCTGATAATGTCAAGACAGCAGTGGCAGATATGATGAAACAAATCACAGATGGTGCCAGTGACACCAAAACTCGAATAGATGAGCTCGCTCAAAAATACGGTTTTACCGATGAGCAGGTAGCCGCAGCGAAAGCTAAACAAGACCAGATTGTTTCGAATTCGCAAGCGATGGCAGATCAAATCACGTCAATTTACGAGAAACACAATGGCGACGTCAGCAAATTGACCGCTACTGAAAAGACGATTGTTGAAAACAATATGAGAGAACTTTGCAAAGCTCGTATTCAGGAATTGGGCCTTGGTAAAGATAAAGAAAAAGCTATCCTCAGAGTCTTTAACGGTGACGTTAAAAACATGACGATGGCACAGCTCAAAGACCAATCTTCGGCTTTGAAAGCTGCGATGAAAGAAGAACAAAAATCGTATAAACAACAGCGGAGCGATTTGAAAGAATCACTAAAACTCGGTCTTATGGATCAAGAGGAATATAACACGAAAATGGCTACGCTCAAGGCACAACACAATGCGACGATGTCTGAATTCGGTAAAGCACTAATTAAAGTAGCACAAGAACAAGATGCTCAAAGTGGCCAGTTTGGTGTGTACGCTGAAAAGGTTCGAAAAGTCTTGGCAGATTATGGCATGAGCTTTGAAGATTTGTCGAACCAAGCTTTGGAGTCTGCTAATAAAATAGGTCAAAATACATCGATGATTGGTACATATGCTGCCGATATGTCATCAGATGCAAGAACCGCTACCGACGAATGGAATTCTTTGACGCTCGATTTGTTAACTGGTGAACTTAAAACGAATGCAGTGCAAGAAGTAGCAAAAGCTTTGACTGCTGAAAACGGTTGGAACAACATGGAATTCATTCTCAAGAATGCCAATATAAATTCCAACGCTCGCGTAGAAGTTGCAGACGCTTTGCAAAAATTAGGCGAATGGGACAATACGACACCTGAGCAAAAAGAATTGTTGTTTCAAAACGACAAAGGTTTGTTAGCTATTTACCAATCTAAAGACCAGCTCGATATTTGGAACGGTATGCCGACAAACGTTAAAGAACTTTTGTGTGAAAATGAAAAATTCACTTCGAACGCAGGAACAGCTAAAGAAATGCTTGACAAGTGGAATAATGCAACACCAGATCAAAAAGATTTGATAGCGCACAACCAAACGTCTGACGCAGTCAGCGCAGCAATCAACATGCTTTTGACTGTACCTGATGACAAAAACACTAATTTGACAGCCACTGATAACACAGGCGGCAGCACAGCGTCTGCCCAAGGCAAAATCAATGACGTTAATCAGAAATCTATTCCTGGAATCTTAGCATCCGATTTAACAGGTGGGGCTACGGGTTCTGCACAAGGTAAAATCAACAACGTTAATCAGAAATCAGTCCCTGGCATCTTAGCGTCTGATTTGACTGGTGGAGCAACATCAAGCGCCAAAGGGAACATCAATAGCGTTAAGGGCAAAACAGTGCACATCACTGCGGTAGACCGCGCTTCTAGCGTGATTTCCGGAATCAAAGGATGGTTGGAGACTCTGCACGATAAAGTCGTTAATATCAGGACGAACCACACTAAAAACGAAAAAGGTACTAATTTCCACCCAGGTGGATTAGCTCTGGTCAACGACCAAAAGGGCGGTACTTATCGAGAGTTAATTACTTTGCCTGACGGAACTAGTTTCATTCCGAAAGACCGTAACGTTATGTTGCCGCTCCCTCGAGGTTCAAAAGTCTTACCTGCTGGAAAGACTAAACAGTTGTTCCCTCGATATGCGAACGGAATTGGCTTTGAAAATACTCGTGTTGCAGATGTCGCACGAAGAATCGGTAATTTGCAAGGCAACAGTGATGTAGCTGTCATCCAAAACGGCGGTAGTGACACACATCGCATGATTGGCAAAATTATTGATTTGATTATTGAAAACACACACAGTATTGAGCGTTTAGCAGACAGACAAGTGATTATTGAAAATTACATGGATGCTGAACGTGTTGGACGCTCTGTAGCAAAGTCAGTAACTAGTGAACAAGAGCGTCATGAATCCATTAAAAATGCAATCTATGGAAAAGGGTGGTAAAAATCGAAAGAGTATATTTTAACGGACAAGAGTTAACACAATACATTACAGTCACGTCTGATTTTCATTTGTGGCAAGGTGCTGATTTCGACCCACAGTTTAGCGAAAGTGGAATTTTAAGTGGTTCAGACTTCAATTACACACGTTTCAACGTAAAAAAAATTCCAGTTCCGTTTTACAATGTAGCCGGAACAACACAAGAATACAACAAATTGATGGCTATTCTTAACGTTGACGAGCCTAAAGAGTTGCGTTTTAGCAGTCTACCAAACATAACGTTTCAGGCTATTCCTAGCGGTAACATTGATTATGAAAGGTTAACTCGGCGAGACGGCAAGGGTACAATTAACTTTATTATCGCAGACGGCTTAGCACATTCAAAAGCAGCACGAGAGTTTGGATTTGCTAAGAATTCTGACGGCATTTGGGAAACCGAAATCGTCAACGACGGAAGCGAAGACGCATATGTCAATTACGAAATTAAGCTCAAAAAAGAATCTGGGTTCGTTGGCATTGTTAGCGAATACGGGGCTATGCAGTTTGGGAAAGTTGACGAAGCGGATGGTTACATCGATCGCAAAAACGTCATGATAACCAGCAATCAAAAAGGTGATTTTGCCAATTGGACTGACGGCACAGTTAACTACGAGAATACCAACAAAATTATTACAACCACAATGACCGCTGACACCTCTTATGGCGGTCGTCTTGGTTTATTGCCAAGCTCTTTTAAAACGAGCGGAACGTCTGGCGCTTATCAATATGGAGCGGTTAAGGAATACACACTAACCAATCCAATTTCTCAATGGTATATTTGGGCTAGAGCTTGGTTTGAAACCGGACTGATGGGGCAAACTGGCGCTTGGTGTTTAACGGTGCTAGATGAAAGTAATCATTTAATCGCTGGCATGGCAATTGAGAAAGACGACACAGTTGGTAATACTGCAAATGTTCGCTTCTTAATGGGTGACGGTTCGGGTGGTAGCCGTACGGTTAAGACGATTCCGTTTACACCTTCGTACTGGTTTCCACCCAACCCGTACGGTTCAGAGGGACGTGATACGAACTCGAATATGTTTGATTTAGTCAAAGAGAAAGACCGTGTGCAGTTCTTCTGGTATGGTGGCTATTATCCGTTTTATGATTCTCGTTTGGCAAATGTCAAAGCGAAGAAAATTCAATTCTTTGTCGGACAGTACGCAGGACGAAACACGACAGACAGAAAGGTCACACACCATTATCTAAATGATTTTAGTTTCTATCAATTGCATGTTGATTATTGGAAAGATGTCCCTAATCGCTATCCAAACGGTTCAACGATTGCTATTGATGGTGAAAAAGGACAAATCAAAGTCAATAATCAAATTCGTCCAGACGACGAAATTTTAGGAACAACTTATTTTAAAGTGCCACCTGGGAAGACAAAAGTGCGGTTATTAGTTTCTAGTTTTGCCGAAGTGGCAAGTGCCACAGCAACAATACAGGAGGTTTACATTTGAGCAAGAATAATGTACGTATTGCAATTCGTGATTCAACAGACAGCCATAACGTGGCTTTTTTTGATAATCAGGCAGGAATCAAATATAAGAGTGCCAATTTGCAACGTTTCTTGGCTGGCTCGGCAAGTATTTTAACGATTAAGTACAATTCAAAAGACATTGACACCATTCGTTCTGGCTGTAAGCTTGCTTTTCGTTATAAAAATCGTGATTACTGGCTTAATGTCATGAGCTTCGAGAAGAAAGGTTTCGAAGTTGAATTGACAGCTTATTCGCTTGGTCTTGAATTGAACAATGAAACTCGTGGCGAACATAAGCCAGCGAATGCTATGTCGATTACTGAATATGTGGCTTATTACGACCCAGAACACGCTTTAACAATCGGCGTTAATGAAGTATCTGACAAACGAATCAAATTGGAATGGACGGGAACAGACACGATTCTGGCACGTCTTTTTTCTGTCGCGAACAGCTTTGGCGCTGAACTTGACTTTAACGTAGAACTCAATGACGATTACTCACTTAAACGTCAAGTACTGAATATTTACAAAAAAGGTAATCTTGGCACAAATAAGGTCAGTCAGCCTGTAAGAGTTGGCAAAGAGCTTAAAGTCATCAACTACAGCGATAATATTAAAGAGTTAAGAACAGCTGTTCGAGCAACTGGTAAAGACGGCCTAACTATTGACGGTCTTGATAAAAAAATTTACGACAACAATAAAGAGCTACTCTATTACTCAAGCGGTATGACAGTCTATGCGCCACAATCTCGTGACCGCTTTCCATCTGTCGGTAAAGGCTCGAATGATAACTGGATTGTTGAAGATTTGGGTGAAACACAGTACGAGACCAAAGAAGCACTCTGGGGCTATATGTATGGAGAAATCCAAAAGAAGTCTTTACCAGAAATCACCTACGAAGTCGAAGGTGCTATAGAAGCTGGTATTGGCGACACGCAAACATTGATTGATGATATTCACTTTGAACCAGCACTTTATGTGCAAGCTCGGGTGTCTGAACTTGAAGATGACATCTTGACAGGCAAAGTGACGAAGTCAACGTTTATTAATTTTGAACGTAAATACAGTCAGATTGCAGACATCTTATTAAAACAGGTTGAAGCACTCGCAGAAGACGCAGCCCCTTACATTATCCGCCTATCAACCAACAACGGTTATATTTTTAAAAATGGTGAGGGGTCAAGCACAATCACCGCACGTCTTGAGAAATACAGCAAAGACATAGCGGCAACATGGAAGTGGGTCGTTGATAATAAGGTTGTTGGAACTGGTGACAAACTAACGGTTAAGGCTGAACAGGTCACGAACACAATGTCTGTCACGGTCATTGCTTACGTTAATGGCAATGAAGTTGTACGCGACTACATGACCTTTTCAAACAGCGATGACGGTGTAGGTGTTGAATCTATCGACCGCTATTTCACATCAAGTGACCAATCGGACGGCGTGACAATCGAAGGAGCAGAATGGTCTGATAAACCACCAGCACCGACAGAAGACGGCAAGTATTTATGGGCATATGATGAAATCACTTATACAGACGGCACAGTTACCACGACGAAACCAGCCGCTGTTGGTGCAAACTTTGACGTCGATGCCTTTCGCGCTGAAATCGCCGAAGACCTAAAAGACGTTCCAGACCGTGAGGAGTTTGAAAACAAAATTGCCGAGGAATTGGCTAACTCAAAAGCGGAAATCGAAACGC
>ERZ1034969.345-NODE-345-length-30470-cov-21.478974_pt1 | contig 30470 bp, 28 predicted proteins | sample MGYA00520624_ERZ1034969 | MGnify/ENA primary metagenome ERZ1034969 (study PRJEB33766, sample SAMN09781776) | gut metagenome | biome: gut microbiome | host: Homo sapiens | place: Madagascar | study: EMG produced TPA metagenomics assembly of the PRJNA485056 data...
CTGCATCGGCGCGCGCCAGGCCCGGGAGGACAAGCGGCGGCGGGAGAACGCCCGGGCACTCATCGAGGAGCTGTTCGGCGAGCGCTGCCGGGAGGCCTACGGCCTGGAGCCGGTGAAGCCGGAGGCCCAGGCGCTGCTTGTGGCGGCGGCGGACCGGATCATCGAGGGGAGCGTCTCCTCGGCGGTGGTGGCCGTGACGGGCATCTGCAAGGCGACACTCCGGATGGACGGAAACGGCAGCATCCGGGCCAAGCGCCAGCAAGGGCGCGTCATCGAGCGGACGGAGGGGCACTGACATGGCGACCAAGACCAACACGCGGCGGCGGAAGGGCCGGAGGGAGGACGACGTCCTGGCGGCCATCGCCTCCAACATCCGGGCCGGGATCACCGCCGAGGGGGAGCGGAGCCTCGCCATCTGCGCGGCGAGGGCCAACGCCCGGGGCATGAGCTACGGCCAGTACATGGCCGAGAAGCAGGCGGGGCGCGTCCGGTAACGCGCGGAAAACACGGAAGCATCACGACAAGGAGGATACATATGACACGGGAGGAGATCATCCGGGGGCTGCGGGCCTGCTCACACCAGCAGCCGGAGTGCCGGGACAAGTGCCCGCTGTGGATGAGCGACAGCAAGCAAAACAACCTCGTTGCCCTGGACTGCATGGGGCGGCTCATGGCCGAGGCGGCGGCGCTCCTCGAGGGGCTGCCGGAGGAGGACGAGGCATGACGGCGGAGCACGACCGACGAAAGAAGTGCTCTGGTGCAATTTCGAAACGCCGGGGTTATTCGGGAGAGGGGGCACAGGTGAGCGCACAGATTGACCTGCTCGACGAGATCATCGTTGACAATTTCGCGGGAGGCGGCGGGGCTTCGACCGGGATGGAGCTTGCGACGGGGAAGCCGGTTGCGATCGCCGTCAACCACGACCCGGACGCCATCCGGATGCACCGGACAAACCACCCGTACACGGAGCACCTGCAGGCGTCCGTCTGGGACGTGGACCCGGTCGGGGTGTGCGGCGGGCGGCCCGTGGGGCTTGCATGGTTCTCTCCGGACTGCAAGCACTTCTCAAAGGCCAAGGGCGCGGCTTTGGTGGACCGCAAAATTCGCGGCCTCGCCTGGATCACGCTCCGTTGGGCGGCAAAGGTGCGGCCACGGGTCATCATCCTGGAGAACGTCGAGGAATTCCAGACGTGGGGACCGGTACGCAAGGGAAAACCGGTGAAAAAGCTGGCGGGGACCACGTTCCGCAGATTTGTCGGCCAACTGGAGGGCCTGGGCTATCATGTGGAGCACCGGGAGCTGGTCGCGGCGGACTACGGAACGCCGACCTCGCGGAAACGGTTTTACCTGATCGCACGGTGCGACGGACGGCCCATCGTGTGGCCGAAGCCCACGCACAGCAGGACCGGGACCGGCGGACTGCCGAAATGGCGCAGCGCGGCGGAGATCATCGACTGGTCGCTGCCCTGCCCGTCGGTATTCGCGTCCAAGGCGGAAATCATGGAAAGATATGGCTTGAAGGCGGTGCGGCCTCTGGCGAAGAACACCATGCGGCGGATCATCCGGGGCGTGGACAAGTTCACGATTCGGAGCGGAGAACCGTTTATCGTGGAATGCAACCACTTCGGCGGCGGGCACATCGCGTCTGTGCAGGAGCCTAACAAGACCATCACGGCAAAGCACACCGGCGGCCTCGTTGCTCCATCGCTGATCCAGTACCACACGGAGCAGACAGAGAACGTCCGGGCCTCCGGGCTGGGCGCGCCGATGAACACGGTGGATGCCTCCAACCGATACGGGCTGACCTGCGCCAATCTGGTGGAGTATTACACCGGTGGCAGACCGCTGGATGTACAAGACCCCATGCACACAGTTACAAGCCACGACCGGGAGGCAGTGGTCGCCGCTCACATCGCCAAGTATTACGGCGGCGTGGTCGGCCAGAATGCAGAGGAGCCTCTGCCGACGGTGACGGCCATTGACCACAATGCGGTATGCGCCGCCCATGTGGTGAAATTCAAGCGGGACGAAGTCGGGACCCAGCCGGCGGAGCCGCTGCCCACGCAGACGGCGTCCGGCGTGTTTGCCGTATGCAAAACGCATCTCACAAAGGTGCAGGGCGGCAGTCTGGGCCGCTGGCCGGAGATCCGCGCGCTGCTGAACGAGTTCTGCGGCTACACGCTGGAAGAGGACGACGTGCTGCTGCTGGAGATCGGCGGGACGCTGTACTACATCGCGGACATCGGTCTGCGGATGCTCACGCCGCGCGAGCTGTACGCGGCAATGGGATTCCCGACGGACTACATCATCGACCGGGACTACCTGGGGAACGAGTACAAAAAGAGCACCCAGGTGGCGCGGTGCGGGAATGCGGTCTGCCCGCCGGTCGCCGCGGCGCTGGTCCGCGCCAACCTGCCGGAATGGTGTGGAGCGAAAATCACGACAATGGAACAGCTGGAAGGGAGGCTTGCAGTCTGATGATCAATCTGAAACCATGCCCGTTTTGTGGCGGGCAGGCAAAATTCTTCACAAAGGTCAATGATACAAAAAATACAAGCATTGGCTGGTTCTTCGGCATATTCTGCACAGAATGCGGCGTTACAACACCGAAGACAAATTACTACGTGGAAGTGAATCTCGGCGGCTCGGGCGAGATCGAAATGCCGCGGGACGACCGTCTGGAAGCCATCGAGGCATGGAACCGGAGGGCTGACGATGACGGCGCGTGAAAAACTGATTGAAATTCTCAGCACGAAGATACACCCGAGGGAGGGCATTGACCCGGCGGCGGTGGTCGCGGATTTTCTGCTGGATCATGATGTTCTTCCGGTCGTGCGGTGCCGGGACTGCGCCAAGTGCGGGGAAACGGAATTCGGTGCGCGCTATTGCAGGGAGCCAATGGGCATGATTGGACAGATCCCGGTGGCGGAGGACTTCTTCTGCGGAGGCGGAGAGACGAGGGGGAACGCACGATGAGCGAATATCGGAAGGAACTGCCTCACCATGAGCGGTGGGTGCATGTGACCCCATGCGGGGCTTGTGCTTATGCCAGATCGCCGAAGACGCCCATCGCCGCGGACAGAGGGGACGTATTCCGCTGCGACAACACAAAATCGCCGTGCTATGGGCGAGTTACCTATGGAGATGATTTTTGCAGCCGCGGGAAATGGAAGGACGGCGCATGAAGGCCGGGCCGGACTACCTGGAGCGGGATGAGGTGCTGCGGGGGCTGGCAGAGATCGGGGAACGGCTCGCCCGGGAGGGGGCGAGAGAAGACCGTCGCGGCCTCATGCGGGCATTCAACCGCATTCTGCGGATGCGGGCGGCCAACGCGGTCCCCACGCCGCCGGAAATGGAATGGACAGGCACGAACAGGGCCACGCGGTGCAGCCGGTGCGGGAAGTGGGGCCTGCGGGAATGGGTCTGCTGTCCGCGCTGCGGCGCGGTCCGGACAGACGAGGAAAGAAAGGAGACGGATGCGGATGAGCGATAAAAAGCGGGAGAGCCGGAGCAGGCGGCTGGTGACGATCCGGGTGACGCCGATGACCTACCGGCACCTCTGCGCCATGGCGGAGGTGAGCGGGCTCAAATTTCCAGGCCAGGCCGTGGACAAGCTGGTGCGGAGCTTGGCGCTCCAGGCACGGGACGCGCGGAGGGGCGTATGGAGATCCGAGTGATCAAGGAGCCCACCGGCGTGCTGCCGGAGCTGATGCCCGAGGTGGGCGCGGTCTACCGGGCCACAAAAAGCGTCCGGCGGCCCGGCGTCCAGCAGTTCGCGGAATTCTGCTGGATCGAGCTGAAGGGCAAGAAGATCGTCCTCCGGAAGGGGGAATACGAGATCGTGGCGGAGGACCCGCCGGAGGAGGAGACCATGCACAAGGAGCAGGAGCAGGAAAAGACACCGGTCCAGGAGGCGCTGCCGGCGGCGGAGCCCCACCAAAAAAGAGGGCCGAAGCCGAAGCAGAAGGCGGAGACGGACCGCATGCCACAGGACACGCGGCTCGCCATGCTGCGGGCGGAGCTGGAGGAGCTGCTGGACGCGCTGACGGCGGAGCGGGCCAGGAGCAGCCGCCTGGAGCGGGCGCTGCTGGCCCTCACGCTGGAGCACTACGGCGGATAACGCAAAAGCCCGGCGCCGGGAGACCGGCGCCGGGGCTTGCGCTCTGTGCCCGGCGCGGCGGGCACAGAGCGGAGGCGATGGCGTGAGGCGATTTTTGGAAAATTTAGGTGTACACTAAAGGAGCGCAGAGAGGTCGCAGCCGAGGACTGCGGCGATGCGCTTCAGGGTGGAGACGCGGGGCTCACGCTCGCCGGTCTCCCAGCGCGCGACGCTCTGCTGGGCGATGCCGAGGGCATCGGCGAGCTGCTGCTGCGTCATGCCGGCGGCGATCCGCGCAGCGCGGATCGGGCTGGGCTGATCAGGCATCGCGGTCACCTCCTTTCCTCCGGGCGCGCGAGGCGCGGATGCGGAGCGCGTTGACGGTCGGCTCGGCGGCATCGTACGCGCCCTTGGTGTAAGGCAGATTGGCGGAGACGCCGGAGGGGCTTTTGCGGAGCCGGTCGCCGATCTCCGCAGGCGTGAGCCCCTCCGCGAGCAGCTGCGCCTCCCGCGTCTCGATCAGACCGGCGGTAATGAGCAGTTTGCGGACCTTTTGCGCGGAAATGCCGTACTGCGCGGCGATCTCCCGCTGGCTCGCGCCGTGGCGGTACAGATCCACCACGGCATTCATCAGAGTGGGCATGCGCTTATCCCTCCACGACGCGGAGGCGGACCGGATAGCCGGAGCCGTCCCTGGAGATGTGGAGCACGCAGGGGAACTCGTCGCCGCAGAGGATCTCGCGCAGCAGGGACGGGATGCCGTCCGGCGGCGTGAGGACGATGTCCTCGGCTGGGGTCTCGTAAGCGTCCCAGCCGTCCGGGGTCTCGACGACCAGCCGGTCATAGGTCACGGCCGTCTCGGCGGGGACCTTGTGGGTGTAGACGCAGCGCTTCTCAGCTGCGAGGCAGCCGTAGTTGCGGTGGATGGTAGTGGTCATGGGATATCTCCTTTCTTTTTTTAGCACGGGGCGGGGTCGTCAGAGGCGAGGAGGGCATCGGCGGTCCGGAGCGCCTCCTTGAGAATGTCTCTGCGGGCATCGTCAAACGTGCCGCCGCCCATCATCTCCACAAAGGCGCGCTGGATTTCGTCGCCGTACCGGACGGTGTAGACCTTTTCGTAGTCGTCGATGGTCTGCGCAAGCGCGCGCAGGTGTGCGGCAGCCTCGAAGTCGGGGCGGGTGATCGCATCCCACTGATCGCGCGTGACGCGCTGCTCCAGCCAGAGCCATTCGGAGCTGCTGGCGCGGTCGCTGAGGCGGGTCGCCTCGGCATAGAGCCGATGCATCCGGGTCATCAGGTAGTCCGCGTGCGCCTTGTATTCCTCCGCGCCGGAGAGATCGCATTTGTAGGTCCAGGTGTATTTTTCCATGATGATAGCTCCTTTCGTCTTGCTTTATCTTATGGTCCTATAATACACCTAAATGGATGTAAAGTCAAGAGGAAAAAGCAAAGATTTCAAAAAAATTTCGGGGGGCGTTTGCGTTCTGCGTCCGGCTTGGGCCGGGGGCGGAACGGAGACACTTCGCGCGGCCGGGAATGGCTGCTCTTATTTATATCACGCGCGCACGCGTGATTTGGCGGACTTGTTTACCGCCTAAGTTTACGACCATACATGGAATATACAGGGGGAAGGGGCATGGCGGACAAGGGCTACTGGGCAGTGATCAAACAAGAGGCCGGGCCGATCGGAGAGAAGACGAAGTGCTGGATGCCCGGCGAGGTCCCCACCCGCGCGGCGCGGGTCCGCAAAAGCGACCTGCGCAAGCTGCGGCAGAACGAGAACAACGCCAACCGGCGGGTGGCCCGGCTCATCCACGCCAACTGGCCCATGGGGTCCGGGGTGCTCCTCGAGCTGGACTACAGCCCGGAGGACATCCTGGCCCTCACCGGGGGCGAGGCATACGACCCGCAGGACGAGCGCCGCTGGGACGCCGTGCTGGAGGCGGCAAAGCATCAGCTGAGCAATTACATCCGGCGGGTGCAGCGGGCCTGCAGAAAGCAGGGGATCGAGCTGCGCTATCTGGCCTTTACGAGCGATCTGCGCTTTGACGGCAGGCTCCGGGAGCACGTGCACACCCGCATCCACCATCACCTCATCGTCAACCCCGAGGCGGCGGAACTCTGCAAGGCGGCCTGGAAGCTCGGCGGGGCCGGGGACCGGCGGATGAAGAAGACGGCGGACCACACGGATCTGGCCTGCTACCTCATGGACCAGTGCCGCCGGATCGGAGAGGAGAAAAAATACACGCCCTCGCGCAATCTGCGCAAGGCGAAGGAATATGCGCCGCGGGTCAGCAGCACCTCCAGCGAGGTGCAGCCGCCGAGGGGCGCGATCCTGCTCTACCGCTCGCCCTTTGAGGTGGGGCGGCCCCAGTATATCCGCTACATTCTGCCCAAATGGGCCCGGGCGGGGCTCCCGCCGTCGCCGGGGGCCATGGCGTAGGCTGACTTTTGGCGCATCGGGGGTGTATACTGGGGGCACAGGTGAGGTGATACGATGCTGGACATCGACTGGGTGGCCATCCGGGCGGACTACATCGCCGGGAGCATGGGCTACCGGCGGCTGGCGGACAAATACGGTATATCCGTCAACGGCCTGGCGGAGCGGGCGAAGAAAGAGGGCTGGCCCGCGGCCCGTCAGCAATACCGGGACAAGCGCGGCACGGACCTGGTCGCGCGTTACGCGCGCGCGGACAGGCGCAGGATGGAGGCGGTGTTCCGGGCCTCCGAGAAGATGGCGGACACCCTCGACCGGATGATGGAGGACCCGGACCAATTCCGGCGCTACCTCGTAAAATCCGCCGAGGGCGGAGAGCTGAGAGAGCAGACCACGGACATCTACAACACCCGCGCGATGAAAAACACCGTGCGGATGCTGCGGGAGATGTCCGCGCTTGTGCGTGAGCTCAACCGCATTCCGACCCAGGCCCAGGCGGAGGCGCAGTATATCGCGCGCCGCCGGCTGGAGCTGGACGAGGAGAAGCTCCGCGCGGGCGGGAGCGAGGAGGGCGCGGGCGTCATCGAGCTCCAGGCCGAGGCGGAGCCGCCGGAGGAGGAGACCCGGGATGCCTGACGTGATCTGGTCCCCGCAGCCCCGGCAGCGGGAATTCCAGCGGCGCTGGGAATACGAGGCGCTCTACGGCGGCGCGGCGGGCGGCGGGAAGAGCGACGCCCTGCTGGTCGAGGCGCTGCGGCAGGTGAAGGTCCCGCACTACCGGGCCATTCTCTTCCGGAAGACCTATCCGCAGCTGACGGAGCTCATCGACCGGAGCATCGAGCTGTACCGCGGGGCGTTCCCCCGGGCGGTCTACAACGCCTCGGGGCACGTCTGGACCTTCCCCAGCGGGGCGAAAATTTACTTCGGCAACATGCAGCACACCAAGGACCGGCACAACTACCAGGGCAAGCGCTACGACTTCATCGGCTTCGACGAGCTGACGCACTTCACCTGGGACGAGTACAGCTACCTCATGAGCCGAAACCGCCCCGGCGGACCGGGGACCCGGGTCTATCTCCGGGCCACGTCCAACCCCGGCGGCATCGGGCACGGCTGGGTGAAGGACCGGTTCATCACGGCGGCGCCGCCCATGACGACGATCTGGGAGGAGCACGAGGTGCGGCGGCCCGACGGGAGCAGGGAGACGCTGCGGCGGAGCCGCATTTTCGTCCCGGCGACGGTGTTTGACAACCGGAAGATGCTGGAGAACGACCCGAACTACCTGGCGAACCTTGCCATGCTGCCCGAGGCGGAGAAGAACGCGCTGCTCTACGGCGACTGGAACAGCTTCGAGGGGCAGGTCTTCCGCGAGTGGCGCAACGACCCGGAGCACTACGAGGACGGGCTGTGGACCCACGTCATCCAGCCCTTCAAAATTCCGCCCTCCTGGCGCGTGTGGCGGGGCTTCGACTTCGGCTACAGCCGTCCCTTCTCCGTGGGCTGGTACGCCGCCGACCCGGACGGCAAGCTCTACCGCATCCGGGAGTACTACGGCAACAAGGGTCCAAACATCGGGCTCAAGCTCAACCCCGTGGAGATCGCGGAGCACATCCGCGAGATCGAGCGGGAGGACCCGAACCTGCAGGGGCGGGACATCCTGGGCGTGGCGGACCCGGCGATCTTTGAGGAGAGCCGGGGGCCGAGCATCGCGGACATGATGGCGAAGCACCCCAACTACGTGCTCTGGCGCCCCGGGGACAACACGCGGCTGGCGGGGAAGATGCAGCTGCACAACCGCCTCGCCTTCGACGAGCGGGGGGAGTGTATGCTCCAGGTCTTCGACACCTGCCAGCACTTCATCCGGACCGTGCCGGACCTCTGCTACGATGAGAGCAACGTGGAGGACGTGGACACGGACCAGGAGGACCACATCTACGACGAGTGCCGCTACGTGCTGATGGAGAGCCCCATCTCGCCGCGGCCGAGCGTCAAGCCGCCGGAGCGGGGCGCGGACCCGCTGAACCAGCGGGCACCGAAGAAGGCAGTTTATTTCCGGCGGTACTGAGCCGGAGGCGAAGGAGGAAACGATGGCAAGAGACGAAGAAAAGCGGCCAAGACGGCGCGAGGAGCAGCCGGAGCGCGAAGAAAGCAGCCGCGCAGAGCGGAAGACGGCAGGGAATACACAGGGGACCCCGCGCGGCTTGCCGCGTGGGGAAGAGGAGGGCTACGGCTTCGGTGCGCGTCCCGCCGCGGGCGGCGGGACCGCAGGAGAAGCCGTTAAACCGACGACGCAGCGGGAGGACACGCAGCCGACCGGACAGCAGCGGACGGGCGTGGATGCCTATGGGCAAAGCACCACGGGCATGCCGCAGGGCGGTGCGGGCATAATGCGGGAGCCGCGAGAAGGTGCGCCCGGCTTTGGCGTGCAGGCGGACGGCGTGGACGGCACGGAGCCGCAGCTCCCGATCGAGCCGATGGGCAAGGCTGCCCGGCACATCGGGGAGAAGGAGATCGCGGAGGCGGCGGAGACGCTGCGGAAGTACAAGGCGGGGAAAGCCAATCTGGAGGCGCGGATCATCGACAACGAGCAGTGGTGGAAGCTGCGGCACTGGCAGAGCATCCGGCACGGGGGCGACCGCGACCCGAAGCCCACCTCCGCCTGGCTCGTGAACGCCTGCCTGGCCAAGCACGCGGACGCCATGGCGGCCTACCCGGAGGCGAACATGCTGCCCCGGGAGCCGGGCGACCGGGACGAGGCGAAGCGGCTTTCCTCCATCGTGCCCGTGATCCTCCAGCAGGCGGACTACGAGATGACCTGGAGCGACTGCTGGTGGAAAAAGATCAAGGCGGGCGTCGGCGTGACCGGCGTCTTCTGGGACCCGGGCAAGCTGAACGGGCTCGGGGACATCACGATCCGGGAGATCGACCCGTTGAGCGTATTCTGGGAGCCGGGCGTGACGGACATCCAGGAGAGCAGCCACTTTTTCCAGACCCAGCTCGTGCCGAACGAGCGGCTGGAGGCGGCCTATCCGGAGCTTGCGGGCAGGCTGACGGGGCAGAGCATCCAGATCAGCGAGTATATCTACGACGACAGCGTGGACACCACGGACAAGAGCGTTGTGGTGGACTGGTACTACAAGCGGCGCAGCGGGGAAAAGACCGTGCTGCATTACTGCAAGTTCGTAAACGATCACGTGCTCTACGCCAGCGAGGACGACCCGGAGAAGGCGGACGAGGGCTGGTACGGCCACGGGCTTTACCCCTACGTCTTCGACGTGCTCTACCCGGAGGAGGGCACGCCGGCGGGCTTCGGGCAGATCGACCTCTGCAAGGACGCCCAGGAGCAGATCGACCTCATGAACAACGCCATCCTCAAGAACACGCTGGCGGCGGCGACGCCGCGCTGGTTCGTCCGGAACGACGGCGCCATCAACGAGGAGGAATACCTCGACCTCACGAAGCCCTTTGTCCACACCAACGCGAACCTCGGCGCCGACAGCATCCTGCCGGTGACGGTGCAGGGGCTGGGCGAGATCTACGTCTCCGTCCTCGACCGGAAGATCGAGGAGATGAAGGAGACTTCCGGCAACCGCGACGTATCCAACGGCGGCACGTCGGCGGGCGTGACGGCGGCCTCCGCCATCGCCACCATGCAGGAGCAGAGCGGCAAGCTGAGCCGCGACCAGCTGCAGAACAGCTACCGGGCGTTCCGGCAGGTGGTGTACCTCGTCATCGAGCTGATCCGGGAGAAGTACGACCTGCCCCGGCAGTTCCGCATCACGGGCGAGCTGGGCGAGGAGCAGTTCGTCAGCTACGACAACCGCGCGCTCAAGCCGCAGATGCAGCAGACGGCGGGCGTGGAGACGGGGCTGCGCTCTCCCGTCTTTGACATCGAGGTCACGGCGCAGAAGCAGAACGCCTACAGCAAGATGAGCCAGAACGAGCTGGCGATCCAGCTCTACCAGCTGGGCGTGTTCAACCCGCAGATGGCGGACCAGAGCCTCGCCATGCTGGACATGATGGAGTTCAAGGGGCGGGAGCAGGTGATGCAGAAGGTCCAGCAGAACGGGACGCTGCTGCAGCTGCTCCAGCAGACGCAGATGCAGCTTGTCTCGGCGCTCCAGATGGTGGACGCGCAGAACGGCACGGACATGGCGCAGCAGTACGTCGCCGGGCAGACGGGGCAGGTCGTTCCGGCCTCCGGCGGAGCGGGCGGCGCTGCCTCCGCACAGGCGGAGACGGACGAGCTGGGCGGCGCAAAGCAGCCGGAGCACGCCTTTGTGCAGCGGGCGCGGGAAAAGGCGGAGGCCGCGTCCACGCCGCAGTGAGAAATTCGCAGACGCCTGCGAGGAGGGATGCAGGGATGGTGGAGATCGAATTCCGGGACTACGGCTGGGGCGGAGAGTTCACGGCCCGCGGCCACGCGGGGAGCGGGGAATACGGCCAGGACGCGGTCTGCGCCGGGGTGAGCGCCCTGCTCGTGACGCTGGCCAGGCGGCTGGAGGGACGGGCCGGGTGCCGCGCGGAGCTGCGGCCCGGGCGGGCGCACATCGCCTTCCTCCGGCGCGGAAAGGCGGCGCAGGACGTGGACTTCACGCTCTGCGGGCTGCGCTGGATCGCGGCGGAAAACCCCGAATATGCAAAGCTGACAGAGACGCGGGAGACGGGCCGGTGAGGCCCGTCTTTCCTGCGTTTTCCGGGGGGCCATGGCGTGGGTAGAAATCCGGGGCTCCAAGGGTGTAAACTATAGGCATCAAGCAAAACGCGGAAGGAGCGGAATTATGAGCTTGGAACTTGGACTGCGGCTTTTGCAGCTGTTCGCCGAGGGCGGCGGCGCGGAGGGCGCAGGCGCGGGCGTAGGCGCGGAGGGCGCGCCGGCTGCCGACGCCGGGCAGCAGACGGGCGTAGGCGCGGAGGACGCGCCGGCTGCCGACGCCGGGCAGGCGGAGGAGGAGACCTTTGCGGGGCTGATCCAGGGCAAGTACAAGAAGGACTTCGAGCGCGAGACGTCGAAGATCGTCCGGAGCCGGGTGGCGAATCTCGAGAAGGAGAACGAGCGGCTGACGAAGGACGGGGAGCAGTGGGCCGGCATCGGCCGGTGGCTCCAGACGCGCTACGCCAAGGAGGGCGAGCAGCTCAGTGCGCAGGAGCTGATGCAGCGCATCGAGGCGGACGACTACTTCCTGGAGGCCGAGGCGGACAAAAACGGCGTGACGCCGGACCAGCAGCGGGCGCTGCTGCGGGAGCGCTTCACGGCGGAGGACGAGCACCGGGAGCTGGAGCGGTACCGGCAGGAGAACGCCGAGCGGGAGTTCTTCTCCCAGCTGGTGGAGCAGAGCCAGGGCCTCACGGCCCAGTATCCGGACTTTGACCTCCGGGCGGAGATCAAGAATCCGCAGTTCACCCAGCTGGTGCGCTACGGCGTGCCGGTGCAGCAGGTCTACGAGATGCTGCACCACGGGGAGCTCATCGAGAAGGCCCAGCGGGGCGCGGCGGAAGCGGCCCGGGCGCAGACGGCGGCCTCGGTGGCCAGCGGCGGGAGCCGCGTGGCCGAGAACGGCCTGGGGCGCACGGCCCAGGCGGTGCAGAAGGTGGACCCCTCCAAATTCAGCGACGATCAGATGGACAAGATCCGGGAAGCGGTGGCGCGCGGGGAGCGCGTCGGCCCGGGGCATCCCCTCTGGAGGTAAGCCCGCCCGGACGCGGAGCATGGAGGAAACACACATGGAAAAAGCATTGGAACCCGTCTGGCTGATCCAGCTCTTTGCGGAGCCGAACACCCAGACCACCCTCACCAACAGCCCGGGCAACGACCTCAGCCCGGAGATGAAGACCTACTACGTCAAGGAGCTGCTGCGGAACGCGAAGGCGAACCTGGTGCACGCCCAGTTCGGCAAGAAGTGCCCCATCCCCCGGCGCGGCGGCAAGCGGCTCGAATGGCGCAAGTGGGACAACTTTGAAAAGGCCCTCACCCCCCTGAAGGAGGGCGTCACCCCGGACGGCAGCAAGCTCAACGTGCGGACGCTGGAGCAGGAGCTGCGGCAGTACGGCGACTACACCACCATCTCGGACCTGCTCGACCTGACGGCCATTGACCCCGTCATCGCGGAGACGAGCACCAAGCACGGCGACAACATGAGCCTGACCATGGACACGGTGACGCGGAACGAGCTGCTCACCGGCCAGAACGTCATCTACGCCCCCAGCGTGACCGCCTCGGCCACCACGGCCCACACCCTGCGCAGCCAGCTCGACAAGGACGCGCGGCTGACGCCGGACCTCATCGCCCGGGCGGCGGCCTTCCTCAAGAAAAACAACGCGCCGCGGATCGACGGCAGCTATGTGGCCATCGTACACCCCTACGTGGAATACGACCTGCTGCGGAACCCCGAGTGGATCGACGTCTCCAAGTACCAGGCCAGCACGAAGATCTTCGAGGGCGAGATCGGCAAGCTGTACGGCGTGCGCTTCGTCGTGTCCAGCGAGGCGGCCATCCTCAAGGGCAAGCCGCTGACCAAGGCGGCGGAGAAGCTGACCGTCAAGACGGAGGTCTCGGCCTCCAGCGGCAGCGCCGCCACGACCCTGGCGGTCAAGGAGGCCATCGTGACCGGCGACCGGGTGCTCAGCGCCACGAAGGCGGACCCGGTGCTGCTGAACATCGGCGGCGTGGAGTTTGAATGCATCGGCGCGGCGGCGGGCGCGGCGGGCAGCGCGACCCTCACCATCCAGCAGCCCCACGCGGCGGCCGCGGCGGATGCGGCCGTGTATCCCGGCGGCGCGGGCAAGGAGAACCTGGCCGTGTTCCCGTGCCTGGTGCTGGGCGCGGAGGCCTACGGCAACTGCGAGGTGAGCGGCGAGAACGCCCATCTCATCATCAAGCAGCAGGGCAGCGGCGGCACCGAGGACCCGCTGGACCAGCGGTCCACCGTGGGCTGGAAGGCCTTCTACGCCGCGAAGATCCTGATGCAGGAGTACATGGTCCGCATCGAGGCGTGCTCCGAGATGAGCGACATCGCCGAAGCGAACTGAGACACGGCGGCTCCCGTCCGGGCCTGACGCAGGGCCCGGACGGCGGGCCGGGAGAAGGAGAACAGCATGGCAGAGAAACAGGAGAAGGTCCAGGAGGCGCCGTTCCGGTACCCCGAGAAGGAGATCAAGCTGGAGCGGGCCCGCATGGGTGAGGCGAACTACGAGGTCGTGAGCATCAACGGCAAGCGCTGGCAGATCATGCGGGGCGTGCCCGTCAGGGTGCCCTACGAGGTCTACGCGCTGCTGCGGGACCAGGGCGCGGCCATGGAGACGGCCCAGGAATTCCTGGAGGGAAACACCACAAATCTTTGACAACCCGAAGGGGCCGGCCGGACTGGCCGGTCCCTTCTTCCTGCAGGAGGGACTATGACGATATCGGAAGCAATCGAGCGGGCGGACCGGCTGATGCCGAACCAGTACGACCGGGAGCAGAAGGTGCGCTGGCTCTCGGAGCTGGACGGCCAGGCGGAGCGGGAGGTCTTCGCCCGGTGCGAGGCTCCGCCGGAGGGGGACCTTACGCCCTACGATCCGGAGACGGACCTCGAAAAGGAGCTGCGCATCCCGGCGCCCTGGGACGGGATATACCTGGACTGGCTCCAGGCCCAGTACAGCTACTACAACGCCGAATTCACGCGGTACGGCAACGCACAGGAGAAATTCAACAACGCCTACCTGAGCTTCACGGCGGCCTGGCTCCGGAGCCATATGCCGAAGCAGGCGGCGTACCTGAGATACTAGGAGGGGGGAGCGCATGCTGCTGCCAACGCTCAAGCGGCCCCAGGCGGGGAGCCGGGACATTGCAAAATTCCTCGGGCTGAACCGCCTCCCCGGGGCGGAAGAAAACCAATTCCGGGACATGGAAAACCTCTGGGGCGGGGACTATCCGCTTTTGTCCACAAGGCCCCGGCGGGGCACGGCGGCGGCGCTGACCGCGCCCCAGGGCATCCTCACCAAGGACGCGCTGCTCTACGTGGACGCGGGGAAGGTCATCTACAACGGCGCGGAGGTGACGGGGCTGACGCTCACGCCCACCGGGGACAAGCAGATCGTGTCCATGGGCGCCTACGCCGTCTTCTTCCCGGACAAGAAATACCTCAACACGGCGGACCTCGGCGACTATGGCGCGCTGGAGGCGAGCTGGGCCGCCTCGGACACCACGAAGGTCAAATACGAGCTGTGCCGGGCGGACGGGAGCGCCATGACGGCGAAGTACATCCAGGCGGCGGACCCGGGGGCGGCGTCCAACGGGGACCTCTGGATCGACACCTCCGAAAAGCCGCACCGGCTCAAGCAGTACGCGGCGGATTCCAGCGCATGGGTGACGGTCCCGACGGTCTACTGCAAGCTGACCGCGGCGGGCATCGGCGCGAATTTTAAGGAGGGCGACGGCGTGGAGCTCTCCGGCGCGGCCTACGCGGGGCCGGAGCCGATGAAGAGCCAGGTGGCGGACCTCAACGGGACGAAGCTGCTCTACGGCTGCGGGAACGACTACCTCATCCTCGTGGGCATTCTTGACGAGGTCTACGAGCAGACCGGCGGCGTGACCGTCAAGCGAGAGACGCCGGACATGGACTACGTCACCGAGTGCGGCAACCGCATCTGGGGCTGCAAGTACGGCCTCGTGGGCGGCGAGACGCGGAACGAAATTTACGCCTGCAAGCTGGGCGATTTTAAAAACTGGCGGTGCTACCAGGGCATTTCCACGGATTCCTACACGGCGTCCCGGGGCGCGGACGGGCAGTTTACCGGGGCGATCACCTACCAGGGGCACCCCATCTTCTTCCGGGAGCGGTCCTTCGAGATCGTGTACCCGGACGCCGGGGGCGCGCACCAGATCACGACGAACGAGAGCATCGGGGTCCAGGCCGGGAGCTGGCGGAGCCTGGCCATTGCGGGGAGCACGCTGCTCTACAAGAGCCCGGAGGGCGTATGCGCCTACACCGGCTCCATGCCCTACAGCGTCTCCGAGGCGCTGGGTCCCATGATGTACCGGGACGCCCGGGCAGGGGCGCTGGGGAACCGCTACTACCTCTCCATGCAGGACGCGGCCGGGGCCTGGACCATGATGGTCTACGACCTGAGCCGGGGGGTCTGGCACAAAGAGGACGCGGTCAAGGCCCAGGGCTTCGCGGCCTGCGGCGGGGACCTCTTCTTCCTCCGGGAGGGAGACGCACCGGCGCTCTGCTGCGCCCTGGGGACCACCGGGACAAAGGAGGGACCCTTCCGCTGGCTGGCGGAGACGGGGCTCATCGGGCTGGGAGACTACCAGCGGAAGTACGTGACCCGGCTCTCGGTCCGGGGCGCGGTGGAGGCCGGGACCGTCATCGAATTCTACGTGCAGTACGACAGCACCGGGGAGTGGGTCTACGGCGGGGAGCTCACGGGCAGCGGCATGGGGAGCTTCCTGCTGCCCATCCGGCCGCGGCGCTGCGACCATGCGCGGCTCCGCCTCTGCGGCAAGGGCGGCGCGAGGATCTTCTCCATCCACGAGACCTACGAGAAAGGGAGCGATGCAGGGTGAGCGCCATGAGCTTCCCGGCCCCGCCGACGGGCATTGACCGGCGGACCTACGACTACCTATACCGGATGCAGGAGCAGCTGAACGCGGCGCTCTCCAACCTCTCGGCGGCCAACTTCGCCGCCGGGAGCGAGGCACGGACCGTGCTCTCCGGCGGGCAGACCGCGGAGCAGAGGAAGGAGACGGAGCAGGGGCTCGGACGGCTGCGGACGCTCATCATCAAGACGGCGGACGCGGTGCGGGCGGAGCAGGCGGCACTCGAGCTGCGGCTCCAGAGCACCTACGTGGCCCTCTCGGACTTTGGCGACTACCAGGAGGAGATCGACACGCGGCTGACCGCCACGGCGGCGCGCATCGAGCAGGCGCTGAGCTACTACGCGGAGCTTTCGGACAGCCTGCACGGCGTCTCCGAGGACTTCGACGCCTACCGTGTGGACGTCCAGGGCTACATCCGGCAGGGCGTCATCGGCTACGACGGGGCGGTGCCGATCATCGGCATCGCCATGGGACGCGACCTGCGCGTCACCGGGGCCACGGAGACCGTGGACGGGACGGAGTACGAGGTCATCGACACCTCGTCCAACATGAGCATCTGGACGCCGGACAAGCTCTCTTTCTACATCAACGGCACCGAGGCGGCTTACTTCTCCAACGGGGCGCTCTATGTTGGCACGGTAATCGTCAAGGAGAAGCTGGTGCTCGGCCAGGACAAGTGGCAGATCACCCACGACGACGGGTTCACCGTCCGATGGATCGGCGGATAAAAAAAGAAGCCGCACGAGGTGCGGCTTCGGGGGGTCAGAACAGGTCACTGTGGGTGCCGGTGCGGGTGAGATAGAGAAACAGGGCTTCGCCGTCCACCTCGTAGATCAGGAGCCAATCCGGGGCGATGTGGCATTCCCGGCAGCCGGAAAAATTTCCGGTGAGCGCGTGGTCACGATGCTTCGGCGGGAGCGGCTCCCCGGCGGCAAGGAGCCGGAGCACGGAGGAAAGCAGCGCCATGTCATACCCGCGCTTCTTCAGACGCTTCACGTCCTTTTCAAAGCGCCCGGTCGGTCTCAGCTTATACATCGGCAAGCAGCGCCTCCATCATGGAATCGACGGAATCAAACGTTTTCCCGCTGCCGGGGCTCTTGCGCATCTGCCGTACCTCACGGATCGCCGCCTGCGTTTCGGCGTTCGGGGCCTCCGCAGAGATGACGAACGGGATCCCGCGCTCCCGGACGGCTTGCCGGAGAAACAGGTTGACGGCGGTGGAAAGGTCGAGGCCAAGCTCGGAGAACAGCGCCTGCGCCTGGCGCTTTGTCTCGGAATCAATGCTGATGTTCGTGGAAATTTTTGCCATAGGGACACCTCCTTACATCAAAATGATACCACATAAAACACGAAATGTCAACATGATATGCGCATGATATGCGCAGAAAGGAAGGAAATGCCAGCAGGAACGATACGGCTGGAGAACAGCTCCAGCACCTCAGGCGGCGGCTATCTGGCGGGGGCCATTGACTGGGAGTACACCCAGGACATCGAGGCCAACACGTCGCGGGTGGTGGCGAACCTGTTCGTCCGGAAGGAAATCTACGAGAGCACGGTGACGACGCCGACCATCGGCACCTGGGAGTGCAGCCTCACGGTAGACGGGGAGACCGTGTCCGGGGGCGTCTACGCCAGCGTGAGCGGGGACTGGATCCTCATGCGCTCCCTGATCGTAACCGTGCCCCACAACGACGACGGCACGAAGACCGTCACCCTCTCCGGCGCGGTCTGGGGCCCGAGCGGCACCGGCTACTCGGGGCGGAGCACCGAGGGCAGCGGGACCGTTACGCTGACCACCATTCCCCGGGCGTCCACCCTGAGCTGCGGGGCGCTGACGCTGGGGAGCAGGAGCGCCTGCACCATCACCCCGGCGGCGGAGGGCTACCGGCACGACCTCTACCTGACGGCGGGCGGGCACAGGGCCTGTCTGCTCCATGATGTCAGGGGCGGGACTTATCAAATATCACCAAATCTCTCGGACTTCGCGGCCTACATCACGACCGCGAAGAGCGTGACCGGCACGCTGGAGCTGACCACCTACAACGCGGGCTGGACCGCGGCGCTGGGCGTAAAGACCCTTTCGGTACAGGTCCTGGTCCCGGCCTCCTGCGGGCCGTCGGTGTCGAGCGGCTGGGCCGCAGCGGCCTACTACAACGCAGGGACCGCGGCGGCGGGCATTGCGGCCTACGTGCAGGGCTACAGCAAGGCGCAAATAACGTTCAGCGGCCAAAAGGTCACGACCCGGTACGGGGCGACGGTCAAGGGCTACAAGATCGCCTGCGCGGGCGTGACGGCGTCCTCGTCTCCCTACCGGACCCAGGTGCTCCCGGGGACGGCGGCCAGCATCGTCTGCACCGTGGAGGACAGCCGGGGCTACACGGCCTCGGAGACGCTGCAGGTGACGCTGCTGCCCTATGCCAGGCCGAAGCTGTCGAACCTCAGCCTGTACCGCTCCGACGCGGACGGGACGGCGGACAAGGACGGGACCTGCATCTGGGCCAAGGCGACGCTCTCCTACTCCGCCCTTGGCGGGCGGAACGCCTGCACGCTCAAGGGCTACCACCGGACGGCGGGCGGGAGCTACGGGGACGGCGTGGCCATGACGTCCGGCACGGGCCTCATCCTGACGGCGGCGGCGCTCATCGGGCAGAGCTATGTGGCCAGGATCGAGGCGGTGGACAGCCTCGGCCAGACGGCGCGCTACGAGGTGACGATCCCCACGGCGGACGCGGCCTTCCACCTCCGGGCCGGGGGCAAGGGCGCGGCCTTCGGCAAGTACGCCGAGGCGGACGGGGCACTGGACGTGGCCTGGGACCTCCGCGTCCGAGGGGACTATCTGGACGCGGACGGGGCGGTCATCGACCGGATCGTGGAGGAGGGGACCAGCGGCATCTGGAGCTGGCGCAAGTGGCTGAGCGGCTTTGCCGAATGCTTCGGCGCGCAGACCTGCACCGGGGACGCATCCACGGCCTGGGGCGGCCTCTATGCCCTCGAATGCGCCGCGCCGGACTATCCCATCGCCTTCACGGACTGGCCGAACGTGCAGCGGGACGTGGTCTGCAATACGGCGGCGGGCTGCTGGCTCTCGGCCTACGGCACCGGCACCGCCGCGAACTGCGGCCCCTTCGTCCTCCTCCGGCCCACGGCCATGCAGGTCAGCGCGTCCGTCAAATTTTACGTCACAGGACATTGGAAATGAGAAAGGAGACCATATGAATCTGACCTACGGCTCCCGGGGCGACGACGTCCGGAAGCTCCAGCAGGCGCTGCAAAGCGCGGGCTACGACATCGGCTCCACGGGCGCAGACGGCATTTACGGCGGGCGGACCCAGGAGGCGGTCCGGCGCTACCAGCAGCAAAACGGCCTCAGCGCGGACGGCATCGCGGGCGAACTCACCCAGGGGAAGCTCTACGGCGGCGGGAGCGGGCAGAGCACGGCGCAGAGCACGGCCCTCCCGGCGCAGAAGCCCTACTACACCCCGAGCGCGGACGTGGAGGCCTACAAGCAGCAGCTCCAGCAGACCATGCAGAAGAAGCCGGGGGCCTACAGCAGCCAGTACCAGCAGCAGCTGGACGACCTCTATGCGCAGATCACCGGGCGGAAGCCCTTCAGCTACGACGCGGAGGGAGACGCGCTCTACCAGCAGTACAAGCAGCAGTACCAGAGCCTCGGCAAGCAGGCCATGCAGGACACCATGGGCCAGGCGGCGGCGCTGACCGGCGGCTACGGCTCCAGCTACGGCCAGGCGGTGGGGCAGCAGCAGTATGACGCCTACCTCCGGCAGCTGACGGACAAGATCCCGGAGCTTGCACAGAACGCCTACAGCCGCTACGCCCAGGAGGGGCAGGACCTCCTCAACCGGTACGGCCTCCTGAACGACCGGGAGAGCACGGACTACGGCCGCTACCGCGACAGCGTGAGCGACTGGGGCAACGACGTCAGCCGGGCCTACCAGCTCTACAGCGGAGAGCGGGACTACGACTACGGCGCGGCCCAGGACAACCGGAAGTACGACTACGAGACGGCCATGGGCATGATCGGCATGGGGCTGATGCCGGACGACCAGATGCTCTCGAACGCGGGGATTTCCCGCGAGAACGCGAAGAAGATGGTGGATTCCTACCTTGCGCAGCAGGCAGCGGCGCTGGCGGCTTCCTCCGGCGGCGGAGGCGGCGGAGGCGGTCGCGGGCGCGGGCGCGGCGGGGACGATTCGGGGGGCAAGAAAGACCGTCCGGATGCAGACGATGCGACCTACAAGAATATCCGGGACACCGTGGTCCAGCTGGCCATCACCAAGGGAGAAAGCGCGGCGGCACAGGCCTTCCTCAAATATCAGGACCAGCTCAGCGAATACCAGGTGAACCTGATCGACGCCCTCTACAAGTCCCGGGCGGCGCAGGCCCGGAAGGTGGAGGCGGCGAAGAAAAACACTGCGCGGGCGAAGAGAGAAGGAAAATCCAAGAACTGAGCGGAGGACACACACGATGGCGAAGAACAGAAAACGGAGCACGATCATCGCGGAGCTTCGGGAGAAGGCGAATGCGCCGCAGGCACAGAGAGGCTCCGACATTGAGCGGGAGAAGCAGAACTCGTCCCGCGAAGAGATTTTGGCCGACCTCCGGAACGTGGCGGCGGGCGGAAAGCCGGGCGCGAACAAGATCAACGAGGCCTATGCGGAATACCGGCAGAAGAAGGAGCAGGCGCGGGCGGACCGGTACCAGAGCCTGGTCCGGGACACCCAGAGCCTCTTTGACGGGAATGGGAGACTGAACAGCGGCGTCACGACGCAGCGGCTCGGGCAGCTCTCCCAGCGGACCCGGGAGGTCTACAGGGAGCGGACGGAGGGCAACGAAAAATTCCTGCGGGACCTGGACAGCTACCTCCAGCGGCTGGCCGCCGGGCAGCTGGCCTCGGGCATGACCAGCAAGCTGCTGCCGCAGGAGCAGCGGGACGCGCTGCGGGACCAGATCGCGGGGCAGGCTCCCTGGGACCGGACGGTGACGCGGCGGCGCTCCGGCGCGGGGACCACGACCACGGGCAGCCCCACCGGGGACGCCGGCGGCGGGGCCGGGGGCGTGCCGCTCCTCAGCCAGTACAAGCGGGCGGAGAGCGGCGCGGAGGCGCAGATCCTCCAGAACACGGCGCGCATTGCGGAGCTGGAGCGACGGGCCCAGGCCTGGGGCGCGATGCAGGGCGGCACGGGCGACCGGGAGGCCCAGGCGGAAATTCTCCGGCTGGAGGACCAGAACCGGCAGCTGGAGGCCCAGAAGAAGGCCTACCGGCGGGCCGGGGAGACGGAGCGGCTGCGGCAGGAGATGCCGGAGCGGCCCGAGGCCTACACCCCGGAGAACGCGGCGCAGTATCTGGCACGCGGCAAGTACCTGGCGAGCAAGGACGCCTGGACCGAGGAGGACCGGGCGGAGGCGCGGGAGCTTCAGGCGGCGCTGGTGCAGCCCGTCTGGGCCGACAGCGCGGTCAAGCATGCGGAGGCGGGGGACATCCTCGACATCCAGCAGGTCGCGGAGGACCTCCAGACGCGGCTGAACGCCACGGGCGACGCGCGGCTCCTCGGCCTCCCCGGCGAGACCGGCGAGGCGCTGGACCGCTTTATCTCCCAGGACCTGGGAGAAATGACGGCGCTTGGGCAGGGGCTCATCCGCGGCACGGGCGCACACTCTCTGGCCCGGGGCATCTTCGCGGGGAACGAGGACACCCAGGCGCAGATGGACCGGGGGGACCGGCAGTACGAATTCCTCATGCAAAACGGCGGGACCGGCGTGCAGGCCTCGGGCTTCGCGGGCAATACGCTGGGCAGTGTGGCGGCGATGACCGCCGCAGCCGGCGCGGCGGACGTCGTGCTCGGGGCCGTTCCGGGCTTCGTCTCGCTCAGTCCCGGCCTCCAGGCGGCGGCGAAGACGGCGGCGGCGTTCATGACCCAGGACGCGGTCTCGAACCTCGGCGCGGAGATGACCGGCGAGATGACCATGGACGAGTATATGGGCGGGATCGTGCGGTCCGGGCTTGCGGGCATGGTGGGGCAGATGGCAAGCGGGCTGGTGAATTCCGGCATTGCACAGCTGCTTTCCAAGCATGACCTCATGACCCCGTTCATGGAGTTCGTGCGGCAGATGGCGGGATCAACGGCGTTTACGGCGGCGAAGACCGGGACGGAGCTGGCCCTGACAGAGGAGCAGGACCTGCCGAGCGGGGAGCAGCTGGCCCAGCAGATGGCGACAGCCTTCCTGTTCTCGGCGGTGAACAGCGCGATCGGGACCATAGAGACCACGCGGGAGAGCCGCGCGAGAATGGAAGCCTCCGTTGCGCAGATGCAGCAGGACTTCGAGAAGATATCCACAGGCGCGAAGAGCGCGGAGGACATCCGGGAAACGGGGGACCGCATCCTGCGATACAGCAGGGACATCAGGCAGACCATATCCCAGAACTACTACCCAGGCCAGCAGGCGTACATCGACCAGGTCCGCAGCATGCTGGACACGCTGGACGAGCGGGTCGGCGCATTGATGCAGGGGACCGTACCGGCCCCGCAGCCGGGGATCACGGACGGCGCAGCGCCCGCGGGCTATTCCGGCATCCCGGGCGCGCCGGACGGACTGGTCCCGTCGGGCGGCGGCCAGGCGGCGCAGACGGAGGGGCCGGGGGCGCAGGAGATCGCGCAGCAGCTCCAGCAGGCGGTGCAGCAGGGCGTGCGGGACCAGGCGAACCGGCAGGAGGCCGAGGCCCTCTACCGGCAGTACGGGGAGACGGCGGGCGCTGCGGCAGCGCAGCAGAACGAGGACCTCGCTGTGGAATTGCAGCGGGAGTACGGACCGGTGTACCGGCAGAACCGGGCGCTGGAGGCCCAGGAGGCCGCGGCGCAGAAAAGCGCCGCCCCGGCGGACCGGAGCGGCACGGAAGCACCCGCCGCGCCGCGCCAAGCGGCGCAGGAGCCGACGAACGGGGCGGAACGTCAGACTACGAGCCGGACGGGAAAAAGCGGCGGAGCGGCCCGTCAGGCGGCGGAGACGAGCACAGCAGCCCAAAAGGCACCGGCGGCCCAGGAGCGGAAGCGCAGGGGCTACGTGCAGCCCGCCGGCGGGACGCCGGTGGCGGGGACGGACATCGTGCGCGTGGAGCAGGCCGGGGACGGCGGGCTGACGCTGCTGCGGGCCGACGGGAGCACGGCGGCGCTCTCCGACGTCAAGACCGCCGGGACGGCGCTGGAGGTTCTGCGCGCGGCGGAGGAGCTGCCGGAATACAAGGACCCGCTGACGCTGAACGGGATGCTGCGGGCCTACGAGGGCTACCTCGGCGGCGGGCAGAGCACCCCGGCGCGGGCGGAGGACTTCCTGGACAGCTACGCCATCGCGCTGACGGCGGGGGCGGAGGGCGAGAGCCGGAGCGCGCTTACCGGAATTACGGAGGACAGCCGCCTGCGGAGCGCCATGGAGACGGGCTACCGCCGGGGCGCGGAGCTATCCAAGGGAAAGCGCCTCGCGCGGCATCTGGGCAGCGCGGGGGCGGCGGCGCTGGAGGAACACGGATACCGGTACCCGGAGGAGTTCGGGGCCTTCTACCAGGCGGGACAGGAGGGCCTCAGCTTCCCGGAGGCGAAGCGCATGGCGGGCGTCTCCGGGCTGGGCGAGGTCCGGAAGGCGGTATTCACGGCGGCCTGGGAGGCCGGAAGAAAGGACGGGAACGACTATGAAGAAACGAGCGGATACGACCTCGGGTTCGAGGACGGGAGCCGGTACGCGGTATCTGATGACGGCGGCCAGCGGGCGGCAGGTGTGGGTGCCCGCGGACAGGCTGGAGCAGTGGAAGAAGGGGCAGGAGGCGGTGAAAGCCGGGAAGGCGGACGTGTCGGCGACCGTGGAGCGGGCCATGAGGGAGCTCGGACGGACCTGAAAAAGCTGGGCGTCGCCTCCGGCACGGATGCGGCGCAGCGCGTCGTGCGCCGGGAGCGCCACGACTACGGCGGCGAGGTCATCACGGTTTCGGACCGGCTGGAGGTCTACGGCGCCGACGGGAAGAAGACGACCGTGCAGGCCATCAGCACGGGGAAGGACGTCATTCTCCGGGAGGGCGACCCGATGTACGAACAGCACCGGCTCCACGAGCTGGAGCACGTGCGGCAGCGGAGCATGACCGACGAGGAGATCACGGCGGCATTCAAGGAGAAAACAAAAGACCTCCCCGACGGGAAGGTCCGAAGCATTCTCCGCGCCTATGCGCTGGACTATTACGGCCTCTACGGCGAGGACAGCACCACCATGGGCGACCTCTACCGCGAGTATCTGGCCGACCGCGCGGCGGGTATTTCCCAGAAGGAGACGGACAAGGCCGTCCGGCTGCCGGACGAGCGGAACACAGCGAAGGACCAGCGCCGGGATATCTACGCCATGCGGGGGAACCAGACGCAGGAAAACTTCACCCGGGATAAGTATTATGACCGGCAGATTGACCGATGGTCGGAGCTGAAAAAGGGAAGCTATATCACTGTTGGAACGATTAACGAGGGAAGCCCACTGAATCAGATCGGAATTTCGGCAGGAAAACTGTACTTTGATGTCAGCAAGATTCGTGCAGAAATGGAGGAACGCACGGACCCAATCGCACCGGAAATCATGAAAGGAATCCCTGAAGTACTGGCAAACCCCATCATAATTACAGAATTCAGGGACAGACAGGGCATGACGTCCGCCAGCGTATATGGGAAGCTCTATATCAAACATTCTCCGGTCGTGGTCGGGGTGCTGACAACCGAAACGCAGAAGGGTGTGACCGTGAATAAGGTACAGACCGTTCATGCAAAACGGAATTTCATGAGCGACATCACGCCGGAGAATATCCTGTACCTGAATGAAAACAAAAAAGAAACCAGAGCATGGTTTCAGTCCCTCAGCGCGCAAATGCCGCCTCTGGGAGAAAACAAGTCTGGTTTCATCCGTAAAATAGCACAGGGCGGAACGAATGTCAAGCAGAAAAACAGATTTTCCGTTTCCGCCCCGGAGCGGGATTCTGCCGGGCGGGAGCTTTCAGCGGAGCAGGAGTATGATTCGGTAGACGTTGATCCGTATGACGTTGATCCTGTAAATGACATTACGGACGAGGCGAAAATCAAATATCTTGTTGAGGAGTTTGAGAAAAATGGGTATCGCGGGAGACCTGTTGTGGCGCTTGGATCAGAGTCGGAGCAGAGCATTGCGCTAACGGGAAGCCATCGAATTTTGGCTGCACGGGAAGCCGGTATCGAGATTCCGGTTGTTTATATCGAATACGATGAAAACAATCCTTTGATTCAAAGCCTTGCAGATGCGCAAGGAGACGATGAGAGGGCACAAGTCGCAGCCGAGCTTTACGAAGAGGGAACAATCAGCAAGCCCGTATACGACCTGATCGTGAGGGAGGAAGATCTAAATTATGAGAACTATGGTGTCCCGTATTCCGAACAGCTCCGCTACTCCGTCTCCGAGGAGGCGGAGCCGAGCTCCAGCGCGGAGTATGCGCAGATGCAGCGGGGGCGTGCGCCGGCGGGGCCCTCGGAGCGGGAGGCGGCGGAGCAGCGGAAGCGGCAGGTGACGCTTCTCAGCCACATGACGGAGCGGGCCTTCGAGCTGCGGCGGCAGTTCACCGAGGGAACACAGAGAGACCTCCGGACCACGGACATTCCGGACGTGGCATCCGACCTGCTGCGCTTCGCGGGGAGGAAGGCCATGGGCCGGGGTGAGCTGGAGCAGCGGCTCTCGGACATCGCCATGAAGGCGGCCCGGAGCCAGAACCCCATGGAGGCCTACCAGGTCGCCAAGGAGGAGGCGGACTACCTCGCCGCCGACATGATGCGCAACGCCACCGGCCAGACCGACGAGGCCAAGGACATGTGGGACGGCATCCGGCAGACCCTGCGCTCCGGCGGGAAGCCCGTCAAGTTGGCCATCACCGGGCAGAGCCGGGCGGACCTCGAGCGGGAGGGCGGCTACGAGCACCTGCGCAAGCGGCTCATGGGCTACGCCTTCCTCTCGGCGGGCGGGACGCCCGTGGACGTCTTCTACGAGCAGGAGCTGACGCCGCGGTTCCCCACGGCGTTCCCGGACACCATCCAGAACCCGGCGGACCAGCTCATCCGCATCGTGGACGTGCTGGACCAGTTCCGGCAGATCTTCAAAAGCCCCTGGGCCGGGGACGCGGCGGAGGACACGGAGCTTTTAAGCCAGGAAATCCTCCAGCGGCTCTACAACGCCAACGTCCAGGCGCCCAGCGCCGAGGCCTACGCGGCCCAGCGGGAGGAGATGCTCCAGGCGCACTACGAGCAGCGCATTGCCGAGACGCGGCAGCGGATGCAGACCGAGATGGAGGACCTGCGCCGGAGCTTCGACGAGAAGCGGCAGGGAGAGCGAACGGCCCGGCAGGAGCAGAAGGACCGTGACGCATTGCTGCACCTGGCCCAGCGGCTCGACCGGGTCAAGGTCGGCTCCCAGTGGAAGGCCAAGGCGGCGGAGCTGGTAGGGAATCTCGACACCATCGCCAAGAGCATGACGGGCCGGACGATCATCGGCGAACGGATCGGCAACCTGTCCGCCGATGGCATCGAGACCGTGGGCGAGGACGACCTCGGAAGAAAGTATGTGGACCTTGAGACGCTACGCGACTGGGTCAGGGAGATGCAGGCGCAGAACCCCGACTTCATGCCGGACCGGCGGACCATGGAGAAGATCGGGCGGCTTGACAAGGTGCAGATCGCGGACATGGACATCGGGGACGTGCGGGCGCTGCTCAACGCCATGCAGAACCTCGAAAACGAGATGCGCACGAGCCGGAAGCTCATCGATGCCCAAGACAAGCGGGACGTGGCCGTGCAGACGGCGGAGACGGTTTCCGACATTGAAAGCGCCAGGGGCGTGCGGCCGGTCGGCGTGAAGAAGGCCTGGAGCGACCTTATCGTCACGGAGGGCCTTTCGCCGGTGCGGTTCCTGCACCGCGTGACGGGCTACAACGACGAGGATCCGCTGTACCGCGCGGCGCAGGCGCTCCAGAAGGGCGAGACGAAGATGCACGACTACGCGCGGCGGGCCGAGGCGATGTTCCGGGGCTTCATGGAGGACAAGGCGTTCATGGGGAGCCTCGCCGGGCCGAAGGCACGGACCATCGAGGTGACCGGCCTGGGCGCGAACGGAACAAAGGAGACCGTGAAGATCACGCCGGATATGCAGATCGCCATCCTCCTGCACAGCTTCAACAACGACAACGTGCGACACGCGGAACGGGGCGGCTTCGTCGTTCCGGACTACGACCTTTTGCGGAAGGGGCACGTCTCGGAGGCATACACCCAGGGAACGCTGCTGCGCCTGCGGCGGAGCCAGATGCGGGCCGTGCAGCAGAACATGACGGAACGGGAGGTGCAGTTCGCCCGGGCGATCTACAGGTACTTCAACACCATGTCGAAAAACGAAATCAACGAGGTGTCCCGGAAGCTGCTGGGCTACGACATCGCGGGCGTGCCAAATTACTACCCCATCGAGACGAACCGGAAGTTCCGGGGCGGCCAGCCGGAGACCGTCAAGCGGGACGGGACCATCGAGGGCATGGGCTTCACGAAGGAGCGGCAGGGCGCGTCCGGACCCATCAACCTGCGGGGCGCCGTGGAGACGCTGACCAAGTCCATCGAGCGGCATTCGAAATACGTTGGCATGGCGATCCCGGTCCGGAACTTCGGCAAGCTCTACGGGAACGGCGGCTGGGCCATCACGCCGACGGAGGAGGAGGGCGCGACCGCCGCGCAGCAGATCACGGCGCAGTCCCTCAAATGGGTGCTGGACCGGAAGTGGGGCGAGGAGGCGAGCCGGTACATCGACAAGCTGATGAGCGACATCCAGAACCCGAGCCGGAACCTCGATTCCTGGGCACGGAATATGGCGAAGATCCGGAGCAGCTACGCGGGGAGCGTGCTGACCATGAACGCCTCCGTGGCCGTCAAGCAGGCGGCGAGCTATCCGACGGCGGCGGCCGTGGTCGGCTGGGGGCCGCTCATCAAGGCCATGACGGACTGGAAGAAGAGCGACATCAACTTCATTGCGGAGCACACGCCGCTGCTCTGGTACCGGAGCAAGGGCTTCTCGACCCAGGAGCTGGGCGACATGGCCAAGGGGAAGAAGCAGATCCCGAAGGGGCTGAACTGGATCCAGGGCATCGACGTGGCCACGGTCAAAAAGCTCTGGAAGGCGGCGGAGTACTACGTGCGGCAGGAGCAGCCGGAGCTGGAGCTCCGGAGCGACGCCTACTGGGACGCGGTGACGGAGATTTACGAGCGGATCGTGCTCGAGACGCAGCCGGACTACACGACCATGGAGCGGCCCCAGCTGCTGCGCAGCGAGAACACGCTGCTGCAGAACCTCGCCATGTTCAAGACCCAGCCGTTCCAGAACTTCAACATTGCCTACGATGCGCTGGCGAACCTGCAGGCGAAGGAGCGGCAGCTCAAGGCGGCGCAGGACGCCGCCCGGACGGACAGCAGCGAGGAGACCCGGGAGCGGGTCCGGAAGGCGAAGGAGAACCTGAAAAAGGCAAAGCGGGGGGCGAACTGGGCGGTCTCGGCGCTCATCGTCTCGGCGAAGGTATTTTCGGCCATGACGCTGGTCTGGAATCTCTTCAAGGGGAACATCAAGCGCTACAGCAAGGACGGCAAGGACAACGAATACAGCTGGGAGGCGGTCGGAAGGGCGTTCCTCAGCAAGACGTTCTGGTCCGACACGGCGGGATCGCTGGCGGGCATCCTGCCCTTCGGCTCCGACGCCTACGAGGTCTTCGCGGCGCTGGTGCTGGGGGACCGGTACTACGGCATGGAGGCGCTGACGCCGTCGGCCATCTCGGACTTCCTCGAGGAGGTGGTCAAGCTGGACGACACGGTGAAGGACCTCTTCAAGGTTTTCAAGGGAGACGCGCCGGTCATGGACACCGTGCAGACGGCGAACCGGCTCGTCACGACGGCGTCCAAGCTCTTCGGCGCGCCCATTGAGAACGTTGAGAACATCGGAAAGGCGGTGTCCTTCTGGGCCATGAAGCCCTTTATGAGCAAGGAGGAGGCCGACTACTGGTACCGCTACTACACCCAGAAGACCACGGCGCAGGGCAGAAGCAGCGCGGACAAGGACGACATCTACGCGGCCTACCGGAGCGGGAACACGGACGGGTACCGGAGCATGCGGGACGCCATGGAGAAGTGGGTCTGGCAGGAGAACGAGAAGTACCAGTCCGGCGAGATCACCCGGGAGGAGGCGCAGGAAAAGGCCGCAGAGCGCATGGACGGCGCAATGCGGGACCGGATCAAGGAGGATCTGCTGGGCGGCGGAATCGACCGGAAGACTGCGGAGAAGCTGCTCCGGACCATCGGCGGACAGGACGAGGAGAAGGCCAGGGAGAGCGTGGACGCCTGGCTCTACCGCGACAAGAGCGGAAATCAGGAGGCCAGCGCGGCCCAGGCGGGCGCATACTACGCGTTCGCGGAGCCGGCAGGCCTCTCCACGGAGGTCTTTGCGGAGGCCTGGGACTTCAAGCAGAACGTCGAGGGCGACAAGGACAGCAGCGGAAAGACCGTTCCCGGCAGCGCAAAGCAGAAGGTCGTGGAGTACATTCAGGGCCTCGGCCTTGGCCGGGAGCAGGAGAAGGCGCTCTGGGACGCGCTCAAGGGGAACTGGAAGGACACGGACACGCCCTGGGAGTGAGCGGAAGCCAGAGGAGCGGGCGGTCAGGGGCGGCGCCTCTGACCGCCTCTCCGGCATCCTGAAAATCGCAGACGGGTGCGAATTTCAGGGGCCATGGCAAGGGTCGATTTTCTGAGGAAAATAGGAATATAATGGGAGCATAAAGGAGGGAACGCGAATGATCCAGATCAGCGCGGACCGGCAGAGGGCGCGGTGCGTCCGGTCGGCGAATGAGCGCATTACCACGGGCCTGACGGGAAAGACCGTCACATTCCGCTTCGGCGCGGGCTGGGAGAACGTCACGGCCCGGACGGCGGTCTTCGAGGGCAGCGGCATCACGAGGGACTGCCTCATCGAGAACGGGGAGGCGGTGATCCCGCACGAATGCCTCACGGTGCCGGGCGGGGTGCTGCGCTGCGGCGTCTACGGCGTCGAGGGGGACAAAAAGACGCCGACCGTCTACGCGGAGCTCGGGCAGATCGAGCGGGGCGCGGACCCCAGCGGGGACACGTCCGCGGACCCGACGCTCACCGTCTGGGCGCAGATCCTCGCAAAGATGGGCAGCCTCGACGACCTCACGACCGAGGCGAAGAACACCCTCGTCGCGGCCATCAACGAGGCGGCGCAGACGGGCGGGGGCGGCGGAGACGGCGGCT
>ERZ1034969.347-NODE-347-length-30328-cov-10.676411_pt1 | contig 30328 bp, 22 predicted proteins | sample MGYA00520624_ERZ1034969 | MGnify/ENA primary metagenome ERZ1034969 (study PRJEB33766, sample SAMN09781776) | gut metagenome | biome: gut microbiome | host: Homo sapiens | place: Madagascar | study: EMG produced TPA metagenomics assembly of the PRJNA485056 data...
CTTCCATGGGTTATACCCTAAGAGCAAACCACCCGCTATGCGGGTGGTCCTGATTCGGCGGGATTGCGCGGGATGGATGTCCTGGCGCAACTTATCCTTCGCGTATCCTAAATGCTTCGTAAACGGCTGTCTGCGCCGTGCTTGACGTTCTATCGGTTACTATTTTCCCAGTTCAGACGGATGCAGGTGTTGCGCATACTTCCTAGTAATTCTCGGCGTTGATCTCGAAGTATGCCTGCGGGTGGTTGCATACGGGGCAAACGTCGGGGGCCTTGGTGCCTACGACGATGTGGCCGCAGTTACGGCACTCCCACACCTTGACCTCGCTCTTCTCGAACACCTGAGCGGTCTCCACGTTGTGCAGCAGCGCGCGGTAGCGCTCCTCATGATGTTTCTCGATGGCGCCGACCTGGCGGAACTTCTCGGCCAGCTCGGGGAAGCCTTCCTCCTCGGCGGTCTTCGCGAAGCCCTCGTACATGTCGGTCCACTCGAAGTTCTCGCCGTTTGCGGCATCCTCCAGGTTCTCCGCCGTGGAGCCGATGCCCTGAAGCTCGCGCAGCCACATCTTGGCGTGGTACTGCTCGTTTGCCGACGTTTTGCGGAAGATCTCGGCGATCTGCTCGAAGCCTTCCTTCTTCGCCACCGATGCGAAATAGGTGTACTTGTTGGTTGCCTGCGACTCGCCGGCGAAGGCGGCCTGCAGGTTCTTCTCGGTTTGCGTTCCTTCGTACTTGCTCATGAGAAACCCCTCTCGCTGTGATGGCCCGCAGCGCCCGTGCGCGCGGTGCCTTTGGTTTCCATCTATCGATGGTATGGGCAAACGCGCGGCGGCGCAATTGTTTGCACCGCTTTGTGACGCAACTGTTGCAAGAGGGCTAGTTCTGGGTTGTTTTGCAGATTTTGGGCGCTGAATTTGCCATGAGCTTGGAGTTCTGGGCGGTTTTGGTCGCGAATTTGACGAAAGGGCGAGTAAGGGATTTCAAAATGCCTGGTCAGGAGAATGAGAACCGCTAAGGTTATATTTCAGTGCTTGCAAAACCGCCCAGAACTTTGATGGGGCCGTGGCAGGCGGTCGTGCGCTATGCGGTCTGTGCGGGTTTTCGCTCCGTCTGGCGTGCATTCGGCGGGGCATCGCGTTGGGGCGTTGTTTGCGGTATCATTGAAAGCACGTGTATTCACTAGTTAAGGAAGTTTCAGCATGTCGCTTTCCATCGGTATCGTGGGCCTGCCCAATGTGGGCAAGTCCACGCTGTTCACGGCCCTCACGAACAAGGGCGGTTTGGCAGCCAACTACCCCTTCGCCACCATCGAGCCCAACGTCGGCATCGTTCCCGTTCCCGACGATCGCCTGGAGAAGCTGGCCGAGATCGACCACCCTGCCAAGATCGTCCCCGCAACGGTCGAGTTCGTCGACATCGCCGGTCTGGTGGCGGGCGCCAGCCAGGGCGAGGGTCTGGGCAACCAGTTCCTCGCGAACATCCGCGAAACCGATGCCATCTGCGAAGTCGTGCGCTTCTTCAGCGACCCGGATGTCGTGCACGTCGACGGCCGTGTGAACCCTAGCTCGGACGTTGAAACTATCAAGACCGAGCTGATTCTGGCCGACATGGGCACGCTTGACAAGGCCATCCCGCGTCTGGAGAAGGAAGCGAAGCGCGACAAGGCCGGTGCGAAGAAGCTCGAGGTTGCGAAGAAGGTGCTCGAGGGCTTGAACGAAGGCCATCGCGCCCGCACGTTGAACCTGGACGAGGACGAGCAGGCTGCCATCTACGACCTGCACCTGCTCACCATGAAGCCCATCCTCTACATCGCCAACGTGGACGAGGACGCGCTCGACGCCGACTTGGCCGAGATCGACGGCTGCCAGCCGGTGCCGATTTCCGCAAAGGTCGAGGCCGACCTGGCCGAGCTTGATCCCGCCGAGGCGAAGGAGTACCTGGAGGCCATGGGCCTTGAGGAGTCCGGCCTGGCGCGCCTGGTGCGCAGCGCTTACAAGCTGCTGGGCTTGCAGAGCTATTTCACCAGCGGCGAAACGGAAACGCGCGCTTGGACCATCCCCATCGGCGCGAAGGCCCCGCAGGCCGCCGGTGTCATCCACTCCGATTTCGAGCGCGGCTTCATCAAGGCCGAAACCGCTTCGTATTCCGACTACGTGGAGCTGGGCGGTGAGCTGGGCTGCCGTAATGCCGGCAAGCTGCGCCAGGAAGGCAAGGAGTACGTGGTGCAGGACGGCGACGTCATGCACTTCAAGTTCAACGTTTAAAATGCCTGGTCAAACGGCGAATTAGCGAACTTCACGGGGCGAATCCGGAAAACCGGGTTCGCCCCGCGTGCTTTCGTGTCGCAACAGCGGCGGTGCCGGCGAAGGAGGGGTGCTCCGCACGTGTTGCTGCTTCAGGATGCGCGATTGTGCAGCAGCTTCTCCGGAGCGAATTGCGGCCCGTTTGCTGAGTGGTGCATGCGGACTTTTCGCACATGCGCGAAAAACCATTTGGCTGGCGTATAATCTGCCTGTTCGAAAGCTATTCGGCTGCGCGCGGCGCGGCCTTTTATATGCCCGGCGCAGGATGCCGGGCGTGCGACAAGGAGCATCTCGATGAAAACGAGCGATTTCGATTACGATCTTCCCCAGGAGCTTATCGCGCAGGAGCCGGCGGCGGTGCGCGATGCGTGCCGCATGCTGGTCATGGACCGCGAGACCGGCGCGATCGAGGACCGCATCTTCCGCGATATCATCGACTATCTTGAGCCCGGCGATCTGCTGGTGGCGAATGAGACGCGCGTTTTGCCGGCGCGCTTGCTGGGCGCGAAGCGCGGCACGGGCGGGCAGTCCGAGGTGTTCCTGCTTCGTCAGCTTGTGGGCTCCAAGGCGCAGCCGTATGCGGACGAGCCCCATATCCCCGGCCAGCTTGTGCCTGGCGAAAACCAGCAGGCTATCTGGGAGGTGCTCGTGCGCCCGGGCAAGCGTTTGAAGCCCGGCAGCGGCGCGGTGGTGGATTTCATGGATGGCGAAGGCAACGTTGCGCTGTCCGCCGAAATCGTCGACTGGGCCGAGGGCGCTCAGCGCGGTGAGCGCGTGGCTCGTCTGACCACCACGTACCCCTCGCTTGACGAGGCGCTTCACGCGGTGGGACATACGCCGCTGCCGCCTTACATCAAGCACTACGCTGGCGATGAGGAGCTGTATCAAACGGTGTATTCTCGTCGCGAAAGCTCGGCGGCGGCCCCTACGGCGGGCCTTCATTTCACGCCCGAGTTGATCGAGCGCTTGCGCGATAAGGGCATCGATTGGGAAACCGTCGAGCTCGAGGTGGGCTTGGACACGTTCCGCATCGTGGACGAGGAGGACCCGCTGGCCCATAAGATGCACACCGAGTTCTACACCGTGCCGCAGAAGACGGTCGACGCCATCAATCGCACACATGCCAATGGCGGCCGCGTGATCGCCGTGGGCACCACCAGCGTGCGCAGTTTGGAAAGCGCTTGGGATCCGTCGGCCGACGACGGCGCCGGCGCCATCACCGCGCGCGACCGCGATGCCACCAGCCTGTATCTGCTGCCGGGCAGCACGTTCCACGTGGTGGATGCCCTGGTCACGAACTTCCACGTGCCGCGCAGCACGCTCATGATGCTGGTCAGCGCGTTCAGCACCCGCGAGAACATCATGAACGCCTATCAGCATGCCATCGAGGAGCGCTACCGCATGCTGTCGTTCGGCGACGCCATGTTCATCCGCTAGCATTCGCTTAAGAGGGAAGCGGCCGGCGAAAGGGTTTTGCGAGCCCAAAATCCGTGTCGTACACAAGGGTTATGTTATAGGGGTTTGGTCGTATGCCTTCCGTTTCTCTGGCAACGAGAAACGGAAGGCATACTTATTTGCTCGGGGCGAAGTGCGATGCGGAAACCAGGTGAGAACGGCAGGGTCCTTGCTTTGGGATATAGACGCAAGCTCTTTGCTCGCCGTTTTGCGTTTGCGGGTGCAATGCGCCAGCGAGAGCGGGGCGTATCTGTCGAGCTAATGGAGTAGCTGCTATTTCCCCTGTTCGCGCAGGGCTTTTAGGATGGCGCGCTTGCGTGCCTGGTTCTTGTCGTAGGCTGCGCGCTCGGCTTTATGCGCGGCGCGTGCGGCTTCCTCGGCTGCGCGCTCGTCGGCGTGGGCTGCGCGTTCGGCGGCTTTTGCGGCGGCGCGCTGCTCCTTGCGCTCGGTGCGCTCGGCGGCTGCTTCCAGATCGCTGATGCGGCAGCCGCAGAAGTTCTGCCGGTACATTCCCAGTTCGCGGCTTTCGCGCGTTGCCTCGTCATAGTAGGGTCGGAAGTCCTCGAACACGGGCGCGACCCCGGCTTGTGCCGCTGCGCGCTCCACTTCCTCGCGGATGACCTGCGTATATTGGTAGGGGCTCACCGACAGCGTGGTGCCGATGCCCTCGAAGCCTCGTTCCGCGGCTACCCGTGCGGTTTCCTCAAGGCGAAGGCGGTAGCAGGCGCGGCAACGCGCCTCCCTGCGTGCAGGGTCGACCGACAGTACGGCGGCACGAGGTGCGGCGCCGCTCGTAGAGCTTGCAGAAAGGGAAGCGGCGGCAGGGGAAGCGTCTCCGTCCTCTGCATCGGTGACCGATACACACCGGTTGCCGGAGGTATCATCAGAGCCCTCGATTTCGCCCCCGATTTCGCCCCCGCATTCGCCTTCCGCGCCAGTCTCCGCGCGCGTCTGCTCGACCTCGGCGATCGCGGCGTCCCCGATGCGGCCCGCACATGCTTCCCACGTGGCCGGGTCGTACGGGCCTTCCAGCACCTCGAACCCCGCATCCGCGGCCCACGCGCGCAGCGTTGCCAGCCGGTGCTCGTATTCCTCGGCGGGGTGGATGTTCGAGTTCGCGTAGTAAATGGTGATGTCGTGCCCCGCGGCCTTCAACAGGCGCGTCGGCTCGAGCGAGCACGGCCCGCAGCACGCATGCAGCAACAACTTCATTCGCGAACTCCTTTTTCGATGGGCATTTCGCCGCCGGCGCGGCGCTTCCCCTATACTACCACGCAGGCAAAAACTATCCCCACCTGCGGCAATCTGCAGAAAGGCATGATATATGGAGAAACGAACCTTCCGCGCCGTCTTCTTCGATCTTGACGGCACGCTGCTGCCCATGGACGTTGACGTCTTCATGAAGAGCTACTTCCGCGCCCTCGGCGGGTACGTCGCGCGCCTTGGCATCGCCCCCGATCAGTTCATGGCCGGCATGAAACGCGGCATCACCGCCATGGCCACCAACGATTCAGGCCATGCGAACGCCGAGTCGTTCTGGCCCGAGTTCCTGGCCTGCATCGATATGCCCGAGGGGCTCACCGCAGACGCGCTGCTCGCCGCCATCGGCGATTTCTACGAGAACGAGTTCGGCGAACTGGGTGCCGACGTGGAGCCGAACCCCGCCGCCGCGCGCGCCATCGAGGCGCTTGCCGCCAAGGGCTATCCGCTCGTGCTCGCCACCATGCCGATGTTCCCTCGCCGCGCCGTGGAGTGGCGCTTGCGCTGGGCCGGCATCGATCCGGCGGTGTTCTCGCGCATCACCACGTTCGAGAACTCCACCGCCGTCAAGCCCAAGCCCGACTACTATGCGGAAAACCTTGCCGCCGCGGGCGTTGAGGGCCGCGACGTGCTCATGGTCGGCAACAACACCAAGGAGGACCTGGCCGCATGCCAGCTTGGCTGCGAGGGTTTCCTGGTCACCGATTTCCTGATCGACCCTGTCGGCTTCGAGGTGTTCAGCGTGCGCCACGGGTCTATGGAGAAGTTCGCGGACTGGGTGGAATCCCTGCCTGAGTGCGCCGATCCGGCGCAGGGCGTGAGCGACGCCATCGTGCCCGCTGCCGTGCGTGAGCGCGTGCTTGCGGCATGCGGCATCGCCGACGGCCAGGCCGGCGGCGCGAAAACGCTCGAGGAGGCGGGCCGCTCCGGCGGCACCGATTTCGTCATCAACGGGATGGAGGACTAGCCCATGGCCCTGTTCGACTGCACCATCGAGGCTACTTGCGGCCATGCCCGCGCGCTTTCGTACGAAACCGCGCACGGCACCTTCCATACCCCCATGTTCATGCCCGTCGGCACATCGGCCACGGTCAAGGGCATCACGGTCGATCAGCTTCACCAGCTGAACAGCCAGGTGGTGCTTGCGAACACCTACCACCTGTCCATGCGCCCCGGCGCCGACTTGGTGGAAGAGGCCGGCGGTGTGCACAAGTTTATGAACTACGACGGCCCCATGCTCACCGACTCGGGCGGATTCCAGGTGTTCTCTCTGGCTGACACGCTCAAGCTCGACGCCGACGGCCTGACCTTCCGCAGCATCTACGACGGAAGCTATGTGCGCTGGACGCCCGAGTCCAATATGCGCATCCAAGAGCAGATCGGCGCCGACATCGCCATGCAGCTTGACCAGTGCACGCCGTACCCGGCCGAGCGCAGCTTCGTGGCCAACGCCGTGGACCTGTCGGCGAATTGGGCCCGTCGCTGCTTGGCGGCGCACAAGCGCCCCGACCAGACGCTGTTCGGCATCGTGCAGGGCGGTATGGAGCTTGACCTGCGCCTTGAGAGCATCCGCCGCCTGCGCGAGATCGAGGACGAGAGCCTGGCCGCGGGCGGTCGCCGCTTCGGCGGCTTCGGCATCGGCGGCTATTCGGTGGGCGAAGACCACGAGACCATGTTCGAGACGCTCGGCCAGGTGGCCCGCGCATGCCCCGAGGACCGTCCGCGCTACCTGATGGGCGTGGGCAACCCCACCACGCTCGTGCGCGCCGTGCGCGAGGGCGTCGACATGTTCGACTGCGTGCTGCCCACCCGCACCGCGCGCATGGGCACGGCGTTCTCCAGCACGGGCCGCATGAACATGCGCAACGCGAAGTTCACGCGCGACTTCACGCCGCTCGACCACAGCTGCACCTGCCCGACGTGCCAGAACTACACGCGAGCCTATCTGCGCCACTTGGTGAAGCAGAACGAGATGCTCGGCGCCATCCTGCTGTCGGTGCACAACCTGCACTTCCTGCTCGACCTCATGCGCCGTGCCCGCGAGGCCGTGCTGGCGGGCGAGTACGAGCAGTTCTACGAGGAGTGGATGAACAGCCCGGCCGCTAAGGACTACTGATATAGGACTCGGGCGGATTCCCGCTCCTTGGTGCTTTCGTATTCTCCTCGATTGTGGGAAAATAAGTAAGTTAGGGTATATATGGCGGCGTTCAACGCTGCCGCGGAAGGGACGGCCCGGCAGGGCCGTCCTATGGTTTGCAAGGCTAGGAGAAGCTCGCATGGCGAAAGCGCAAAACGCCAAGGCCAAGAAGAAGGGCGGCAACGCCAACCGTCGCAACGTGTGGCTGTTGGTGCTGACCACCGTCTTGGTGCTGGGGTCCATCTTCATGTTCACCCCTCCGCAGGAAAAGATCAACCAGGGCCTGGACATCCAAGGCGGCCTGTCGGTGGTGCTGTCGGCGAAAAGCACCGACGGCGATGCAGTGACCTCCGAGGACATGGAGAAGTCGCGCGCCATCATCGAGCAGCGCGTCAACGCGCTCGGCGCCTCCGAGGCCGTGGTGCAGCTGCAGGGCTCCGACCAGATTCTCGTGCAGATCCCCGGCCTTTCCGATACGGAAACGGCGCTGTCCACCATCGGCAAAACCGGCAAGCTGGAGTTCGCGCGCCTGGATTCGTTCACCGATGAGGACGTCAAAACTAAGATCGAGAACGGGCAGTACGGTTCCAGCGGCACCATCACCGACGACTTCGGCAACACGCTGCCTTCCGGCAAGACCGAGCATCTGACGGTGGAGGAGGGCACGTACACGCCGCTCATCACCGGCAGCAACATCACGAAGGTCGACATCGGCCGCGCCTCCGAGACTGGCACCGACTATTCGGTCAACGTCTCCCTTGATTCCGAGGGTACGAAGGCGTTCGCCGACGCCACGAAGGACCTGGCAAGCACCAAGGGCAAGATCGTCATCATCCTTGATGGCGAAGTGCAGTCCGCGCCGGCGGTGCAGTCCGAGATTACCGGCGGTCAGGTGTCCATCACCGGCGGCTACGACAAGGAAGCCGCCTCCTCCATGGAGACGGTGCTCGAGTCCGGCTCGCTGCCCGTGAGCTTCGAGTACGCGCAATCCCAGGTGGTCGGCCCGACGCTCGGCCAGGATGCGCTGACCTCCGGTGTGCTGGTGGCCGCTATCGGCCTTGCGCTGGTCATGCTGTACCTGCTGGTGTTCTACCAGGGTCTGGGCCTGATCACCGCTGCCGCCATGGTCGTGTTCGCCGTGCTGTACCTGGGCATTCTGGCGCTGCTGTCGCATTTCGGCCTGTTCAGCCTGTCCATGGCCGGCATCGCCGGCGTCGTGCTGACCATCGGCATGGCGGCGGACTCCTCCATCCTCACGCTTGAGCGCTTCCGCGAGGAGATCCGCATGGGCCGCAGCGTCCGCGCGGCCTCCGTCACCGGCGTGCGCCATGGCATCCTCACGTCCATCGACGCCGACCTGGTCACCATGGTCTCGGCGCTCACGCTGTTCTTCCTAGCAAGCGCCTCGGTCAAGGGCTTCGGCCTGACGCTGGCGCTCGGCATCATCTGCGACATCGTCATGATGCTGCTGTTCAAGGCGCCCATCATCCGCCTGCTGGCGCCGAAGTGCATCGCCAAGCACCCCGGCTTCTGGGGCGTGAAGGATTGCAAGGAGGCCGCCCCGTACTTCCAGGGCGAGAAGCCTGCTTCCTCGCGTCATGACGTGCGCGGCCGCTTCATCAAGCTCGACATCAACCTGCTGGGTTACCGTAAGGTGTTCCTGTCCATCGCGGCCGTGGCGGTCGTGCTGGTCGTGGCGCTCGTCGGCGTGCGCGGCGTGAACTTCGGCATCGAGTTCGTGGGTGGCACCTCGGTGACGTTCCATCAGGGCGGCAACGACGTGACCACCGAGCAGGTGCGTTCGGCCTTCGCCGATGCCGGCGAGCCCGACGCCGTGGTGCAGACCACCGACTCCGACGGCCAGGCTGGCTTCCTCGTGCGCACCACCGATACGTCGGCGGAAAGCGCTGCCGCGGCGGCCAACAAGGTTGCCAACCAGTTCGGCTGGGATGCGGAAAGCTTCGAGGTAACCACCATCGGCCCGGACTGGGGCACCAGCGTCATCCAGAGCTCCTGCATCGCGTTCTTCGTGTCGCTGCTGCTCATCATCGCCTACATCTCGGTGCGCTTCCGCGATCCGAAGATGGGCGTGTCGGCGGTTATCGCCTTGCTGCATGACCTGGTCATCGTGCTGGGCGTGTACGTGCTCGTGGGTCGCGAGGTCACACCGAACACCATCGCAGCGTTGCTCACCATCCTGGGTTATTCGCTCTACGATACGGTGGTCGTGTTCCATCGCATCAACGAGAACATGAAGGGCGATTCGCCGAAGTGCACGTTCGCAACCATGGCGAACCACTCCGTCAACGAGGTTCTGGTGCGTTCGCTCAACACCTCCATCACCTCGCTTATCCCGGTTGCGGCCATGCTCATCTTCGGCGGCGAGACGCTGCGCGACTTCGCCCTGGCCATGACCGTGGGCCTGATGTGCGGCTGCTACTCGTCTTATGCCATTGCAACGCCCATCTACGTGATGTGGAAGACGCGCGAGCCGCAGTTCGCGAAGCTGCAGAAGAAGTACGGCACGGACATCCAGCGTTGGTTCCTGAACCGACTGCCGCAGGCCGCTGCCGTCACCGCAGCTGCTGCTGCCGGCGCCGCCGCGGATGCTGTTGCGGATGGTGTCGGCCAGGACGCGCCCACTGCGGAGCCCGCTGCTTCGCAAGGTCAGCAGGCTGCGAGCAAGCCTGCTAAGGCGCAAAACCGCTCCAAGAAGAAGCGCAAGAAGGTTCAAGGCTAACATCGGCTAGCTGATTCGGGCCGCTCGGAAACGAGCGGCCCGTTTTGCTGTTTGGGATTGTTTACCGGCGCTTGGCTCTTGGTGCTTCACATCGGGCATCTCGGCGGTTTTGCGCGAATGCGACGCGGGTCAGAATGGGGAAGCGCCGCGCTCTCGCTGTACGGGTTTGCGCCTCATCGGTGGCATCAGGTGTCTCGGAACCCGCGCTTAAACGCGGGTGCGCATGAGATTCCTTTTCATGCAAAAAGCCCGGCTCCTGATCGCGTTTTGCGGTCAGGAGCCGGGCTTGAATCGATCGGACTGGTAAGCGCTCGAAGACGCGTGTCTGTTCGCCGGGATTAGAAGCCGAAGTCCAGGTCGCTCAGGCGGATCTCGCCGTCGTCCTCGTCTTCTTCCTCTTCATCCTCGCTAAGGCCGTTGTAACGGGAGATAAGCGCTTCCATCTGCTCCTCAAGGGCGTTGGTGCCCATGAACGCATCGCGGAACAGCCTCATGTCGTCCTCGCTGAAGCTATCGCCGGCGCCTTCCATGATCGCGCCGATGTTGGCCATCTTCTTCACGGCTTCGTCTTCTTCCATGGGTTTCATCTTCTCGGGATCCATCATCGGGAACATGTTCGATCCTCCTTGCACGGGTAACCTAAACAGCGCGCTGTCCTGCGGCAATGTGCTTGGCACGCAGGTGCTTGCGCCGTTGTTTCACTGTTCAATAGTATAGCAGTCGGATAGATTACGGGAGGTCAACGAGCGCATTGCAACCTATTGTGATACGCTGAGGAAATCACGTGAATCCATGCACGCAGGCTATGGAGGAATCGGCTGCAAGCGATGTCGGCCATGTTAAAAGGAGTTGCCATGCGCGAAGGAAGCGCCCCGAATTTCTGCCCGCCCACCGAGGAAGGCATCACCCTCACGTTTCAGGACGAGAAGGGCGATCAGATCGATCTTGAGTTCCTCGGCTTGATCCTGCACGAGGGTCGCCGTTACGGCTTCTTCTTCCCGGTCACCGAGGACAGCCCGGCATGCAGCTCGGGCGAGATCATCCCGCTTGAGGTGACCGAGCTTGACGAAGATGGTCAGCCCGCCGCGTTCGAATTGGTCGAGGACCAGGCTATCGCCCAGGAAGTCTACGAGGACTTTAAGCAGGCCGCCAAGGACCTGTACGACTTCGAATAGGCGCTCCCGCGCCGCCGCGTTGCGGGGTGTTTTGGCTGAAGCCCGGCTTTGCGAAAGCGGGCTCCGACGAATCCAGTGATTTGCATAAGGAAGGGCACGGCTCAAAGCCGTGCCCTTCCTGTTTCGCTTTATCAAAAGCCTTGCAAAGCCCGCTGGCGCATGAGGTGCTGCGAACGCAAAACCTGCAATCCGGAAAGCCATGCGGTTTACGGCAGATTTGCGGCTTCTCAAAACCGCCTTCCGCCGCGATTGCGTCAGGTTTGCGGCGTCCCTACAGCTCGATCGGCTTCCACTCCTCGTGGTTGCAGATCCACGCCTCGGGCTCCTCGACGCTGAAGAACACCAGCGTGGGGTCATCGGGACCGTCGTAGCTCTCGCCCAGGCTGCACAGGTGCGCGTAACCGGCGTAGCGCATGTCGGCGTTCGCCTTGTCCTCAAGGCCGGCCTTACCGCGAAGGATCAGCCAGCCATGGCCGGGCCACCAGCTGGATGCCTCGAACTTCTGGTTCTGCTGCAGCTCCTCCCACACGTCCTTGGTAGTGGCGGTGACGAACCAGATCTTGCCGTCCTGCTCGGCGGCGAAGCTGAACGGGCGCACGTGGGGCTGGTCGTTCACGCTGGTGGCCAGGTACCACGCGGGGACGTTCGTCAGATACTGCAGGATGGTCTCGTTGCCGGTCATGTGATCCTCCTAGTCTTGGAACCGGTCGGTTAAAGCAAGTAGCCGATGGCTGCGACGCAGCCGGCCAAAACGGCCATGAAGGCGGCGGCTGCGGCGTCGCGCGGGGCGAAGCGAAGCGGATGCAGGTGCGTGCGTCCTTCGCCGCCGTGGTAGCAGCGCGCGTCCATGGCCGCTGAAAGCGTTTCGGCGTGACGGAACACGCTGGTGAACAAGGGTACCATGAGCGAAGTGAGCATGCGCACGCCGCGTGCGGGGCTGTTTGACAGGCGGGCGCCGCGGCTGACCTGAGCGTGGTAGACCACGGCAAGCTCGTTGGCGAACTGCGGCATGAAGCGCAGCGCGATGCCCATGATCATGCCCAGCTCGTGGGCGGGCACGCCGAAGCGGGCGAAGGGCTTGAGCACCCATTCGAACGCCTCAGTCAGGTCGATGGTCATGGTGGTCAGGGTGATCAGGCTCATTCCCAGCATCATGATGGTCAGGCGGGCGCCCATGAACAGGCAGGTTTGCACGCCCGCCTCGCTGATGCGAAGGATGCCCCAGTCGACGAGCACCTGGCCGCCTTGCGTGACGAACAGGTTCAGCACCGCCACGATGACCACGATGGCCATAAGCGGTGCCAACGACCGCGCTGCCTTGCTCGGCGGGATCTGTGCCAGCGCGTAGCACAGTGCCGTGAACGCTGCACATACGGCCAGGGCCGCGGCGCTTTTTGCGCACAGCAGCACCACGATGAACACGCAACCTGCTATGAGCTTCGTGCGCGGGTCGAGCCGATGCACGCAGCTGGTGCCGGAAACGTAGCTGCCGAAGGAAAAGCCCGGGTTCATTCGACCACCTGGCCTTCAGAGCCGGCTGGGGAAGGGGCGGCATCGCCGGCGTTGCCGCTGCCCGCGCCGCAAGCCGCAGCGATCATCCCTGCCAAGTCCTTCTCCGTATACAGTTTCCCTTGCTCAAGGGCCCATCCGCCTGCGCGCAGCGCTTCCGCGAACGCCTGCGGCTCGGTGGTTCCCAAGCCCACTTCCTTGAGCTTGCGCGCGTGCAGGAACAGGCGCTCGGGTGCGCCGACGCCCAGCAGGCGCCCTTCGTTCATGACGGCCACGCGGTCGCACATGGCGGCAAGGTCGTCCATGCAGTGGGACACCATGACCACGGTGAGGCCCTGGTCATGCAGGCGGGCGATCATCTGCAGGAAGGAGCGCTTGCTGGCGGGGTCCAGGCCCGCCGCTGGCTCGTCGAGTACGAGCACCTGCGGGTCCATGGCAAGCACGCCGGCGAACGCCACGCGGCGCTGCTGGCCGCCCGAAAGCTCGAACGGGCTCTTTTCGGCCAGCTCGTCGAAGGAAAGACCTACGCGCTCGAGCGAGCTGCGCACGAGCGCATCAACCTCTTCGCCCGAAAGCCCCAGGTTGCGCGGCCCGAAGGCTACGTCCTTGTACACGGTTTCGGCGAACAGCTGGTGCTCGGGATACTGGAACACCACGCCGATCGATCCGCGCACCTTCGACTCGGCGCCCTTCGAGGCAATGTCAGTGCCGTCGATGAGCACGCGCCCTGAGGTGGGTTTCAAGATGCCGTTCATGTGCTGGATGAGCGTCGATTTGCCGCTGCCGGTATGCCCGGCAACGCCGAGGAACTCGCCGCGGCGCACCTGAAGCGAGACACCGCGCACGGCCCACAGGCTGTCGGGGCTGTTGCCCCATTTCGCCTGACGGGCTGCAGGCGCCTGCTTGCGCTTGCGTTGCCGTTTCGCCTCTGCTGCGTCGTAGGTGAAGCTGACGTCTTGGAACTCGATGAGCGCCGGGGTGTCGGCGTCGCCCTCGCAGGTGGGGAAGTCGCCGCCGGCGTCGGCGTCGGCGGCATCGGGCGCTGCCGCGTTCGCGTCGGCGGTGGTGCAAATGCCGGCGGCCTTGCTGAGCGCCAGGACCTCGTGTGCCAGTTTCCCCGCGTCCACGGTGGGTTGCACGGCCATGCCCGCATTGCGTAGATCCAGCGACAGGCGGGCTGCGAACGGCACGTCAAGGTTCAGGTGCGCCAGCGCGCGTGCCTGAACGAGCACCTCGTCGGGCGTGCCCTCGAGCGCCACATGCCCGCGCTCCATGACCACCACGCGGTCGGCCCGCGCCGCCTCCTCCATATAATGCGTGATCATCGCGATGGTCATCCCGCGATCGTGCAGCTCATGGCACACGCGCATAAGGCCTGCTCGGCCGCGGGGGTCGAGCATGGCGGAAGCCTCGTCGAGCACGAGCACCGCAGGGTTCATGGCGAGCACGCCGGCGATGGCCACGCGCTGCTTCTGCCCGCCGGACAGGGCGTGGGTCTCATGGCGCTCGAATCCCGAAAGCCCCACGTCCTCAAGCGCCTGCGTCACGCGTTCGCGCAGCTCATCGGTGGGGATGCCCAGGTTCTCGGGACCGAAGGCCACGTCGTCTTCCACGAGCGAGGCAACCAGCTGGTCGTCGGGATTTTGGAACACCATGCCCACCGTCTCGCGGATGCGGTACGTGCAGTCGGCGTCCGCGGTGGGCATGTCCTGCACCTTCACGGTGCCCTCGTCGGGGATGAGCAGGGCGTTCAGATGCTTGGCCAGCGTCGACTTGCCGCTGCCGTTGCCGCCTAAGATGCACAGGAATTCGCCCTTGCGCACGTGCAGGCTCACGCCGTCAAGCGCGAAGTTCGCGCCGTCGTAGGTGAAGCGGACGTTTTGAACATCTATCATGATTCGCTTTACGATCCTTTCATGAACCGGCGAATTGCATTGCGTATTGCGGGGTGTGAAACGGGGTCGGAGGTGGCCCGATTCGGCGGAAGCTCGTTTTCAGGCGCTCTCCCTTGTGAGACGTGCTCGGGTAGGGTTGCCCGGTTCGACCGGCGTTTCCTATCCGAGCCGCAGCCTTTTAGACGCCTGCCTCCGGGTTCCTTGCAGAGGTGCGCCCGCCGCGCAAATCCCGCATCTCCCGTTAAAATCCCGCTATCCCGTTGTACGGTCCCGCCGGCAAGCGGGGCGCCCCGCTTGCCGGCGGGACCGTGCCGCGCTGGGGCGGCACGGTTTGAAACGCGGTTGCCTAGCGGCCCTTGACCTGGTCCTTCTTCGGGGTGATCAGGTTGGAGACGGCCTTGTACACCAGCAGGGTCAGTGCGCTGTTCAGCACGGTCTTGATCAGGTTGAACGGGAGCACTGCGGGCAGGATAAGCGGCATGATGACATCGGCGCTGCCGTACCAGAACCACACGCCGATCGTCAGGTTCGTGGCGACGGCGCCGATGGTGGCCACCACGCAGCCGACCAGCAGGCCGATGATGGCGCCGGCGAACGTGTGCTTACGGGCGTAGATGGCAGCGGCGGGCACCACGAAGAACAGCGTGGCGCAGATGTTCATGAGGCCGCCCACCCATTCGCCGAGCATCAGGCTGTGGATGATGGCGGCGACGGCGCCCACGGCGAAGCCGGCGCCCGGGCCGAAGGCGAAGCCGCACACCATGGCGGGCATGAGCGAGGGGTCGTAGGTCAGAAACGGCGCTGCGGGCAGGATGGGGATTTGCACGAACGACAGCAGCGCGGCGATGGCGCACATGAGCGCCATGGTGACCAGCTGGCGCGTCGACCAGCGGTTCGTGTTCTTGATGGTTGCGTTTGCGGCGGTTGCCTGAGACATGGTTGAACCTTCTTCCCGCGAAGCCTTCTTCCCACGGGTTCTGCTCTCAAGCTTCGCGAAAAAAGAGACAAGCCCGTATGAATTCCTTCCATACGGGCTTGTATTCGCTCAACAACTTCCCGCCCGGTAATACGATGCCATGCGGTGCGTTTCGCGAACTCTGCCTCTTCCATCCGGACTTTGACCGTTGGTCCTGGATTTGCACCAGATCAGCCTTGCATGCATGCGGTTTGTCGCCGCTTGACGCACAGGGTCGCGGACTTCCGGCTTGGCTGCGGCTTGCGCCGCGCGTATCCGGTTACCGCCAGTGAGGATTTCCACCTCGCCCTGAAACAGAATTCAATGGCACCTAGTGTAGCTGCGCCGCCATGGCTTCGCAACCGTTTGGGCTATGGATGTTTTCCGCGTTTTGTGGTGCGAACATATAGCGAATAGTTATAGGAAATCAGCTCGAAGGGGCTCGCTTTCCTACCAAAGCGCTACGCAATGCGCTTTTTCGCCGAGACTTCGGTGGTCTGCAGCGAAGGCGGCTCTATAATAAACCGTCGCGTCCCTAAAGGGACTCATTTTTAAGGCTACGAGGTTTTGCATGAACTACATCGAAGTGCTCGACAGCATAGACGCCGCCGTTTGGGGGCCTCCTATGATCATCTTGCTGTTGGGCTGCCATATCTACACCACCATCCGCACCAAGGGCATCCAGCGCAAACTGCCCTTGGCGCTCAAGCTTTCCATCACGAAGGACAACGGCGCCCAAGGCGACGTCAGCAACTTCGGCGCCATGGCGACCTCGCTTGCCTCCACGCTGGGAACGGGCTCCATCGTCGGAGTGGCCACTGCGGTGCTCTCCGGCGGCCCGGGCGCGGTGCTGTGGATGTGGCTTACCGGCATTCTGGGCATGGCAACGAAGTACACCGAGGTCTACGCTGCCATGAAGTACCGCGTGAAGGACCGCCAAGGTCACATGATGGGCGGCGCCATGCACGTGTGGGAGCAGCGCTACAAGCGCCCTGACGGCACCGTGCCGTGGTGGGCGAAGTTCATGGCCATCTGGTTCGCCGTCATGGCGTGCCTCACCATCTTCGGAGTCGGATCGGCCGTGCAGACCAGCGCCATCACCTCGGTTGCGCAGGCCAACTTCGGCGTGGAGCCCTGGATCGTCGCCGCCATCGTGTGCGGTAGCGCCCTGCTCATCATCATGGGCGGCTTGGGGACCATCTCCAACATTTGCGAGAAGCTCGTGCCCATCATGGGCGTCGCGTACATCTTGGGCTGCGCCTATATCCTCGTTTGCAACTGGGCGTTCATCGGCGAGTCGTTCAGGTTGATCTTCGAATGCGCCTTCACCCCTCGCGCGGCCTTCGGCGGTGCGGTGGGAAGCGGCATCATCGTGGCACTGCAGTTCGGCTGCGCGCGCGGCCTGTTCTCCAACGAGGCGGGCTTGGGTACGGCTCCGCTCATCAGCGCCGCCGCCGAGTCGAAGAACCCCGCGCGCCAGGCGCTCGTGTCCATGACCGGCCCGTTTTGGTGCACGGTGGTCATCTGCTTCGTGACCGCTTTGGTCATCGTCTCATCGCTGTGCGCCCACCCCACGCTCATCCAGGATGCCGGCGTCACCAACGGCGCCACGCTTGCCAACGCCGTGTTCGCCACCATCCCCTACGTGGGCGCGCCGATCCTCATGCTGGGCATCCTGTGCTTCGCTTATTCCACCATCATCGGGTGGAGCTACTACGGCGAACGCGTCACCCTGTACCTGTTCGGCCGCCGTTGGGTGCCGCTGTACCTGGGCTTCTATATTTGCATGGGCTTTTTGGGCGGCGTGGGCGTCGGCGATGTTGCCTGGACGGCAACCGACATCTCCAACGCGCTCATGGCGCTGCCTAACATCCTCATGGTGCTGCTGTGCGCCGGCATGGTGGGCAAGGAGACGCAGCATTACGTCTACGACGGCAACATCGACGAGGAGCTGCGTGTGGACATCCACGAGCTGCCCGAGAAAAGCGTGTTCACCCGCAAGAAGGCGTAAGGTCGCGTGAACAGGGGACAGGAACCTGTTCACGTTGAGAATGCTTCGCAAGCCGGTCGCTTTCGCGGCCGGCTTGTTGCATTCAGGGGGCTTTTGCGGTGTCCGTCGCGAACAGGGGACAGTCCCCTGTTCAAGTTGGTTGCAAACCTGCGTACTCCCGTTTCGGTGAGTTTTGCGCCCTCAGGGAGCGTTTTGCAAGTCGAATAGGGAAGGAAGCGGAGCGGTTGCCTCTTCGGCGAGCCCGTGAACAGGGGACAGGCCCCTGTTCATGTTGCGGTCCGGCCTGCGGTATCGCTTCTGCCACCTCCCTTCTCCGAGATGCCTCCTCTTCTCTCGAGAGGGCTCTCGGCTCTCGTTTCCAAAAGGGCTTTTCCGGGCTCAGCTGTATTCGCCCGGCTGAGTCCGGGAACCCCTGAACGGGGGACTGTCCCCTGTTCAAGTTAGCGTCGTCCGCGCAATGCGGGCATCCCTTGAAGCGCGGGCTTGTCCGGCGTTGGCGTGCGGGCTTCACCTTATAATGGCGGGTATGGAAACTATCGCAATCATAGGCGGCGGCGCATCGGGCCTGATGGCGGCTGTGGAAGCATCGCTTGCGCTGCGTCAGGCGGGCACTGCGGCGCACGTAGCCCTGTTCGAGGCCGACCCCGAGCGCATCGGCCGCTCCATCCTTGCAACCGGCAACGGCCGCTGCAACATCTCGAACGCCTGCATCAGCGCTGACGCGTATCGCAACCATGCTTTCGTCGAAGAGGCGCTTATGCACCTGCAAAGCGGTTACGCTGTCGAGCGCGGCGCGGCGTGTACGCGAACCCTTGAGGCGAACCCCGTGCTCGAGCGGTTCGCCGACATGGGCCTTGTGATGCGCGAAGAATCCGAGGGCCGCTTATACCCCATGGCGAACAAAGCCACCAGCGTGTTGGATGTGCTGCGATCCACCGCTGCCGAGCTGGGCGTCGACGTGCAAACCGACAAGCACGCCTTGCGCGTGGACGCGCCAACTCTGGGTGGCGTGGGCTGTTTCAATATCCGCTTCGCCGACAAGACGATTGCGCATGCGGCTGCGGTCATTGTGGCCGTTGGCGGGCGTGCGGCAAGCGGCATTCAGCTGCCAAAGCCGCTGGCTTGTTCGGATATGCAGCCCGTTTTGGGGCCTTTGCGCGTTGACGCGCAAGGCGCCAAGCTCACCCGACAGCTCAACAACATCCGCGTGCGCGGCACCGTGCATCTCGAACGAGGTGGGCGCCGCGTCGCAAGCGAGCGCGGCGAACTGCTCTTCCGCGACTACGGAGTCTCCGGCGTGTCGGTGTTCAACCTGTCGCGTTTTGCACAGCCCGGCGACGACCTAGTCGTCGACTTCCTGCCCGACATCCCCTCGGACGACATGGAGCGCTTCATGATGACGCGCCGCAAGCGGATGCAGAAGCTGCTGGGCGGCGAGCTTACGCTTGATCGCTTCCTCGAGGGCCTGCTGCTGCCCGCGGTGTCCGCCGCGGCGCTGCGCCAGACGGGTTTGCGTACCGGTGACCGATTTACACAAGAGATGATTCCCCAGCTTTGCGACATGCTTAAGGGCATGCGCTTGGCGGTGGAGGGCATCGGCGACGAGCGCCAATGCCAGGTGCGCCGCGGCGGCTTCCCTGTGGAGCGATTCAACCCCGCTACCTGCGAAGCGCTTGACGTGCCGGGCCTGTTCGTCACGGGAGAGGCGCTCGACGTCGACGCGCCCTGCGGCGGCTTCAACCTGCATTGGGCCTGGTCAAGCGGCATGCTCGCCGGCCGCGCCGCAGCTGATCGCATTGCAGGTGGGGAAGGCGTTGAGCGTGACGGCTCCCGCGCGGGCGCAAAGCCGCGTCCGATTGGCAGGCGGTCACCGTCTTGCACCGGTAATCTGAACCCTCCCTCGGGCCGCGATTCTCGCTCGCAGGCTGCGTCACGCTCCGGTGGTTCGCATGCTCCCGCCAGTGCTGGCACCTGCCGCTCCTCTTCTCGCGCGGGAAAACCGCGCCCCTCGCACAGGGGCGAACGCAGCAAAACCCGCAACCAGCGTGGCGGGAACGCTGCCCGCAATGCCCGTCATCGCAATCGATAGCCCGGAGGAAACCATGCTTGAGATCTCAAACCTCGCCCTTCCGCTCGATGCCGGGCTCGAAGGCAAGCAAGCTGAAAAGCTCGTGCGTCGCGCCGCAGCCCGAGCGCTCAATATCCCGCCGAACGATATAACCGAAATCCGCCTGCTTAAACGCAGCGTCGACGCGCGCAAAAAGCACGACGTGCACTTCGTGGCAACGCTTGGTGTGGAGATGGCAGGCGGCGCCAAGGCCGAAGCTGTGGCAATCGAGGCAGCGGCGCACCGCAAAGGCGCAGCGAACGTGAAAGCGCATCGGCCTTACGAGCCGCTGCGGGTCCCGCAGGTCGGCGCTTCGCGCCAGGCGCAGGACGAACCCCGCCCCATCGTGGTGGGCACCGGCCCGGCCGGCCTGTTTTGCGCGCTCTACCTGGCGCGCGCCGGTCTGCGCCCGCTCGTGGTCGAGCGCGGCGCGGCGGTCGACGAGCGCATGGCGGCGGTCGACGCCTTCAACGCCGGCGAGCCGCTCGATCCGCACACCAACATCCAGTACGGCGAAGGTGGGGCGGGAACGTTCTCGGACGGCAAGCTGACCACGAACATCAAAAGCCCCTGGGCGCAGCACGTCCTGCACCTGTTCGTGGAAGCCGGAGCGCCCGAGGAGATCCTGTGGCAGGCAAAACCTCACATCGGCACCGATTTGCTCGTGGATATCGTGCGCAACATCCGCAAGCAGATCGAGCAAGCCGGCGGCGAAGTGCGCTTCAACACCCAGCTCACATCCCTGCATTTCGAAAACGGCCACCTAACCCAAGCCGAAATCACCAGATTTGCCACCCAATCCGAACCCACCGTCGAGCTGATCCCCGCAAGCCACGTCGTGCTGGCGTGCGGCCATTCCGCTCGCGACACGTTCGAGCTCGTGCGCGACGCGGGTGTGCATATGGAGCAGAAACCGTTCTCCGTGGGCGTGCGCATCGAGCATCCCCAGCAGCTCATCAACCGCTCGCAATACGGGAAGGCCGCTGATCACCCGGCGCTCGGCGCCGCCGATTACAAGCTGTCGATGCATCTGCGCCCGCAAAAGGGCGAAGAGCAGGGCCGCGGCGTGTACACGTTCTGCATGTGCCCAGGTGGGGAAGTGGTGTGCGCCGCCAGCGAGCCGGAAGGCGTGGTGGTCAACGGCATGAGCCGTTTCGCGCGCGATGGGCAAAACGCCAACAGCGCGCTGCTGGTCGGCGTGGGCCCCGAGGATTTCGACGGCGAAGACCCGCTTGCGGGCATCAAGCTGCAGCGCGAGATGGAGCAGACAGCCTACCGAACCGCCATCGCCGCCGGCGGCGAACCGTATCAGGCGCCCGCGCAAACCGTCGGCGACTTCCTGACGCATCGCGCCGGCAGCCCGAGCAAGCAGGTGAAGCCCACCTACGCGCGCGGCGTCGCATGGTGCGACCTGCACGAGTGCCTCCCTCCGTTCGTAGCGCGCGCCATGGAGCAGGCCCTTCCGCAGCTCGACCGCCGCTTGCACGGCTTCGCCGATCCGCAGGCGGTGCTCACCGGCGTGGAAACCCGCAGCTCAAGCCCCGTGCGCATCGTGCGCGGCAAGAACATGCAGGCCCAACTGGCGGCAGCGCCCGTCTCGGGCTGCCCACAAGGCGGGGCCCCGACGTTCTCGGATTCCCCAGCCGCCAAGGGGCAGCCCGCTGACACCTCCGCGTTCGAGCCCGAAACCGGCCTTTACCCCTGCGGCGAAGGCGCGGGCTATGCAGGCGGCATCATGTCCGCAGCCTGCGACGGCCTGCGCGTGGCAAGCGCCCTGGTGGAAAGCTTGCGGCTCGAATAGGGAAGCGGCCACGAAGCCGCCTTAAAACAGCCATTCATTCGCCCAGCTCAGCAGCCCAATCGAAATCAATCGGCGGTGCGGTCGGCTCTTCGGCCGCCGTGCCGCCGCCTGCGTCCTCGACGCTCTTGCCGTCCCATTGGCACGCGCGCATGTCGACGCGCCCGTCGTCCAAAAACGTCACGCCCTCCGCGGTAAGCCTCGCCCGTTGCTCCTCGGGGCCGCCGAACGCAAAACCTGGCGCAAGCGAGCCATCTTTGAACACCACGCGATGGCAAGGGATCCCCGTCTGAGCCGCGCAATCCCACGGGTCGGGATTCCCGTGCATGGCATACCCGACGAACCGCGCCTTGCGAGGCTGCCCAATCAGCCGCGCGATCTGCCCATACGCCGCAACCCTCCCGCGCGGCACCCGCCGTACCGTCTCATATACCCTGTCATTGAATTCGCCCATGCTTCGCCTTCCGATTCAACACTGCGGCCACATTGTTCGTTCCCGCATGATTATAGGCTGGGAATCCAGCAACTTGGGCAAATCCGCCGTCTTGCGACCATGCGCAATTCTTTGCCGTCCTCTGTCGAAAACTCGGTTAAATCCCAGCTCAGACGTGGTAAAATTATTTGTTCGAAAATTGGCACAGATGGTTGCGCCGGGCATGGTGCGGGCGGCTGGGGAAGGAGTTCGGCCGCTTGGGGGAATGCGGGTGCGAATCCCGCGCTCTACCAGGAACCGTATACGCTGATGAACGGGTTGGCGGCTTAGCTCATGTGCAGGCTCGTCGGCAGGTACCGCCGCAGGCATGCGGGCCGTTCAGGTGAGGCGAAGTCGGAATGCCCATCCATCGCACGAAGCCCTGGAAGAGAGGTTCCGATGACCATCGGCGAATCGCCCGAACGCGCGCAAAACGCGGCGCAAGCTTGCGCGGATCTGCAAGCTACTGCGCCGGCAGGCGCGAAGACCGCATCGAAGGCGCATATGCGGTCGTTGATCCAGCGTGTTATCTCTGCCTTCTTGGCGGTTACGCTGGCCGTCTCTATGACGCCGTCGGCGGCGCTCGCCGAGGCGCAGGGCAGTGTTTCGCCCGTTGCTCAAAATGAAGCGCAGAAGGTTGATGTACTTGATGCTGGGCAAGTTGCGCCGGTGCCTGATTCTACGGAACAGGCAGAAGCTCCATCGTTGCCATCCGTTGCTCAGGGGCCCACAACCGAATCCGACGACAATGACGGGGCAAACGGCATTGTTTCCGATAGCGTTGTTTCGGATGCTGAAAAGGCCGACGATAACGTTGATGCGGCCATTACTGCTGACAACGATTTGCAGGAGGATGCCGATCAACCCGTTGATCAAGCACCCGAGCGGGATGCTTCCCCGGCAGCAACCGAGAAGGCCTCTAAAGAAGAGGCAGCTCCTCGAATCAGCGCAACTTGCTCCGTCATCGGCGTTGATGCTCAGGGCAATCGGCAAACCTGGGCTGCCGCGCAAGGCTTCTCCCTGGAAGAAGGTGCAACTGCGGCAACCTTGACCGAAGAGCTGTTCAAACGTACCGGTTTGAAGGCCGATTACAACCCCAATGGCAGCTGGGGTTGGGCTCTCAACACCATCGCCTCGCCGTTCGATAAGGGCCTCACGCTCGGGTATGACCAGAAGACCGGCAAATATTGGCAGCTGTTCATCAACGGCAAGGCATCTTCGGTCGGCGCGGGCGGTTACGTCCTCGAAGAGGGCGACAGCATTCAATGGGCTTACAGCGCCTATGGCGAATCGGCGCCTACGGATGCTCTTTCGGTGTCGTGCGAAGTCATCGGCCAAGACGCTAACGGAAACCAGCAGATTTGGGCGCAGCCGGCCACCATCGATATGTCTGAGGGGTCCACTGCGGCCGATTTGACGCGCGCCCTGTTCAAGCAGGCGGGCTTGGTGGCCGACATCCAAGATACGGCATATGGCTTCTATCTCAGCACCATTACCTCGCCGTTCGATAAGGGCCTTACGCTTGGCTACGATTCCGCAACGTGGTCTTACTGGCAGCTGTTCGTAAACGGAAAATACGCGAACGTCGGTGCCGATGGCTGCGTTCTTCATGCCGGCGACAAGGTCAGCTGGGTCTACGGCTCCAATGGCACCATGCCCGGGCAGATGAACGTCACGGTCGAGGTTATCGGTCAGGACAGCAACGGCAAGGCCGAACGCTGGGCGCAGCGTTCGCGCAACGAGCTGGCAACCGCATCCTTTGACGATATCTGCTTGAGCTTCTTCAAAGAGTGCGAGCTTGATTGTGAGCTATTCGAACAGGGTTCTGTTTGGGATCTCATTTCCATAACCTCGCCATCTGGCGTTACGCTCAAAGGTGGATGGAACTGCCTGATCAACGGGAAGGCCATCAACAGCGCAGCTGGGCTTACGCTCAAATCCGGCGACACCATTTCCTGGGTGCATGGAACGAACGTGCTTCCGAACCTCGACGAGGTGACGGTCGACCCCTCCGCTCCGCGCCCGGATTGGAAGGCGGATTGGGCTGGCGACCAGTCCCGTCCCACCACAGCGGCAACCCCGACCGACTATATGAAGTCGGACTGGACGCTCGACTACAAGCAATACTCCAGCGCGCAATACGCCAACGCCAGCGAGCCCGTCATCGTAAACGGTTTCGTGTACCTTGCCGTAAACAACCGCTTGCTCAAGATCGATTCGTCTACGGGCGAAGTGGTCGCGCAGGCTAACCTCGTCTCCTCCATCGGCTACACCACGCGCCCCGTTTACGCTCAGGGCGTGATCATGGTCCCGCTTGACGGCGGTGCCGTGCAGGCTCTTACGGCCGACAACCTGACTACTGTGTGGGCCACCAACAAGCTCAGCGATTCGGCGCAGTCTAACTCCGCGATCACGGTCAACGGCAACTATGCGTATGTGGGCACGTGCGACGTGGATTTCGCCGCCGGTACCTACGACAATGGCTTCCTCACCTGCATCAATATCCTTACGGGTGCAGTGGTGTGGCAGCATAACAATGCCAACGAAGGATATTACTGGGGCGGTGCCGTGAATGTGGGTGGCTACACGGTCGTGGCAACCAGCGCCGGCACCGTCGAGGCGCTGAGCGGTGCAGGTTCCGTTATCAGCACGGTTTCCCTTGGCGCGCTGGTGAACTCCTCGTGCGTGGCGTCGGCTGACGGCAAAACCCTGTACGTGATGACTCGCGACGGCAAGCTGCATGTGCTTGCAATCGACGAGCAAGGATCCCTCAAGGAAACCAAGGTCGTCGACCTGGGCCTTTCCGGATGCGCGAGCATGCCTACCGTCAGCGGCAGCACCATGTACGTCGGCGGCGAGGTGGAAAGCGGCGCCGCGGCGCTTGCGATCGTCGATCTGAAGAGCTTCGAGTCAACGCTCGTCACTCAAGCTGATGGTGCTCTGCTGCCTGGAGTCAAGGGGTATGGCGGAATCAAGGCGGCACCGCTAGTGTCCACGCAAAATGGCGAAACGTACGTGTACTTCACGGTGAACTATGGCGAATCCAGCGACTGGGTGAACTACACCTCGGGCGGCGGCGTGTATCGCTATAAGGTCGGCGACACGCAGGCCACGTTGACGTACGATGCCAAGGGCTTCAACAACTATTGCGACTCCCCGGTCATCTGCGATGCCGAGGGCAACCTGTACTACATCAACGACTCCGGCACGCTGTTCAAGCTGGTCGGCGGCGGCGTGAAGCCTTCGCCCGCGCCTGATCCTGCTCCCGCGCCTCAGCCTGGCCCTGCACTGCAGCCTAATCCCAACCCAGATCCGGCTCCCGGTTCCGATCTCGGCACGCAGCCGACGGTTGCCGGGGTGGTCGCCCCTGGATCTTTGCCTGTCGCAGCGGGCGGTGCCGCGCAGCAGGCCGACAGCGTGTCGGCAAGCGCTTCTGCGCGTCAGGGGGTGTCCTCCTCCACGAGCGATAGCGGCACCACTGAACAGCACGCCGCCATTGCCAACAGCTCCGATTCCTCCGACACCGCCGAAAGCGACAATGGTTCTCGCGGTCCCATTTGGCCTTACGTGGTCCTCGGCTTGGGCGTTGCGGGCGTCGTCGGTGCGGGTGTCTGGTGGCTGCTCGCCAAGCGCCGCCAGAACGGCATCAAGTAGGAGGCAGCCATGTCCGAGAACATCAACGAAGCTGCTCATGATGAAATGGCTGCGGCGGGCGATGCTGCCCGTCGCAGCTCGGCGGAAGCGGCGGCTTTGACTGCAGGTTCGACACCCACTGAGCAGCAGCTGCATTCAGGCCCTGCTTCCCGTCTCTCCCCGAAGGTCAAAGGCGGCATCATCGCGCTTTTGGCCGCATCGGTGCTGCTCGTTTCCGTGGGCGCTTTTGCCCTTACGGGCGGCTTCGGGGGGCAAGACGGATCGCCTGCGCAGTCGTCTGCTCAGGGAGAACAAGCTGCGGAGCAAGGTAGCGCAACGGCGACGAAGGTAACCGCCGAGGTCAAGGTGGATGCCGAATCTGAATCCGAGATGCATTCGAAAGGGGAATCCAATTCTCCCGATCAGAACAGCGAATCAGATTCCTCCACTGGGCAAAACGCTGATTCGGATTCAGCCGCTAACGGCAACGGTGGCGTTACGTCCACGGATTCCGGCACCGTCGCAGGTGGCGGCTCCCAGCCTTCCGCCTTGCCGTCGAGCGATTCCGGATCGCAAGCTTCCGGCTCCGGAGGCCAGCAGTCTGCTGCGGCGAACATCGTCACGGTATCGGTGTCGGTTTCCAGCAGCGCCGTCGGCAACCTGGTTTCTGCCAGCGGATCGTACTCGTTCAATCCCGGCGCCACGCCCTACGACGCGCTGTGTGCCCTGGGCTTGTCGGTCAACGCACGCAGCACCGCGTACGGAACCTACGTTGCCGCAATCGGCGGGCTTGCCGAAAAGGAGCACGGCGGAACCTCCGGTTGGATGTACTCCGTCAACGGCAGCACGCCCATGACGGCGTGCACCAATTACGTGCTTTCCAATGGCGATGTGGTCGTCTGGTACTATGTAACCGGCTAGGGAAGCCGTTGTTTGAGAATGCAAGGCCGGGGTGCGCCCCGGCCTTTTCCGTGAAGCTGAGACGACCGCTGCATGAACGCGCCCCCGGCACAGGGGGTGCGCCTCCTGTCTCTTCCGTGGAGCTGAGATACCTTATATGACTTGCGTGTTCCATACTTATCACCCAATCGTCCCCTTTGCCTTCATCGCGTGCGCGCTAGCGCTGAGCATGGGATGCATGCATCCCGTCTACGTGGCCTTGTCCCTTACGGGGGCGTTAGCGTGCTCTGCAGTGTGTCGCGGCAGGCGTGCAACCTTGCTTTCGCTGAGATGGGTCGTTCCCCTCTGCCTTATCGTGGCGGCGGCGAACCCGTTATTCGTAGCATCGGGCTCTACCGAGCTGTTCCGTATCGGGTCGCGAGCCGTATATGCCGAGGCGGTCATCTACGGCTTATGCTCGGGTGGCATGTTCGCCGCCGTGTTCCTGTGGTTCGCTTCCTATTCGGCTTGCCTGGATAGCCAACGCACTATGATGCTGTTCGGACGTCTGCTTCCCGTCGTCACTCTGATGGTGTCGCAGGTGTTGCGCCTGGTGCCCCAATTCGTTTCACGCGGGCGCGCGGTTTTGGCTGCGCAAAACGCTGCCAGCGCCGCGACGGCGCAAACCAAGTGCGAAAAAGCCGCAGCTCGTTTGCGTGTGGTGAACGTGCTCATGGGTTGGGGAATGGAGGATTCCCTTGAACGTAGCGATGCCATGCGCGCCCGCGGCTATAATTGCGGCGCAAAACGCACGTCGTATCGCCGATTCCGTATCGGGCGAGCTGATGTCTGCGTGCTTGTGTGCTTGTTCTTCCTGGTTGCGGCTTCAGTGGCTTGCGCGGTGGTCGAATTATCGGGATATGCGTTCTATCCGACCATGAAAGCCATTGGTCCCTGGTGGCATTTTGTGCCGTATGTCCTGTTCATGCTGTTTCCGGTTGCCCTATCCGTCTTGGATTGGTGGCGTTGGAGGTCGTGTCGATGAATCCTCAAAACCATTCTCTATTCGAAAACAACGCCGCGGTAGGCGACGGCGGTGTATTTGCGGGAAGCTCTGCTGGTCGGGCCTGCGATTGCGCTGATGCCGATCTCGACGCCTGTGGCGCATTCGCGCAACGCTTTGCTTCTAGGGCCCATGCTCGCGCCGATGTTCGTACCGATGCCCGGTTATCGAAATCGCCCAATTCTGTCTCCGAATCATCGGATTCGCCAGTGAGCGATCAAACACCCGAACTCTCTGGATGTTCTTGCGAGACGGTGGTTTGCGATGATGCGTCGCGCATTCCCATTGGCGCTTCTCGTCCCTGCGCCGATGCGACTATAGAATCTCCCGTTCCCGCAGTGCTGGTGCGCGGTTATTCGTTCGCCTATCCTCCCGAAGAAGGCGATTGCTGCGAATCGTCTGCGGTCTTGACTAACGTGAACCTTTGCGTCGAACAAGGGACGTTTTGCGTTCTTGTTGGAGCTACCGGTTCAGGAAAGACCACTCTTTTGCGCTCCCTCAAACCTGAACTCGCCCCGGTTGGCGAATCATCGGGCGACATCTTCGTGCTCGGTTGTGCCTTGAAGCCGCATAAGGCCAGCTGCGCTGCAGACCATCCGGTCGATCAACCCGTGGATTCCGCCGCAAGCTCGATAACCCCGTTGGAATCCGCCCAGCTCATCGGCTATGTCATGCAGGATCCCGTGGCACAAATAGTGTGCGATACCGTTTGGCACGAGTTGGCGTTCGGTCTGGAGAACCTGGGTGTCGAACCGGACCAGATGCGCCGGCGCATCGCCGAGGTCGCGCATTTCTTCGGCATCGAGCCGTGGATCAGGTCGAAAACCGAGGACCTCTCGGGAGGTCAGAAGCAGCTTGTCAACCTGGCTGCCGTGCTCGCGCTGCGCCCCAGGGTGCTGCTGCTTGATGAGCCGACCGCTCAGCTTGACCCCAACGCCGTCAAGCAGTTCCTGTTCATGCTTTCCCGTGTGAACCGCGAGCTCGGCATCACCGTGGTCATGGCCACGCATTCGCCAGAGGATGTTCGGCAGTACGCGACCCAGCGCATCGACTTAAGCGCTCCTGGCCCGATTGGCACGTTCGAGCGCGCAAAAGCCGCGTTGTCTCCGTATTTCGACAGCCGATCCACTCAGCTCGCGGATGCTGACGCGGCGTTGACAGCCCGTGATGTGCATTTCCGCTTCGATCGCCATGCGTCTTGGGTCCTGCGCGGGGTGGAGTTTCGCGTTCGGCAGGGCAGCGTCCATGCGCTTGTGGGTGGCAACGGATGCGGCAAAACCACGCTTTTGCGTTGTCTTGCCGGTGTTCTGACGCCGCAACGTGGCCGCATCGACAATAAGCTAGCGGCATCTCAGGCATTGCTGCCGCAAGATCCCAAGGCGCTTCTAGTATGCGACTCTGTGCGCGAGGAGCTTATGGAATGGGCTTCGCGTTGCGATTACGACGAGCAAGCCGCGCATGTTATGGCGCAGCGTTTCGGCTTGTCCGACCAGCTGAAGCGCCATCCGTTCGACTTATCCGGCGGCCAGCAGCAAAAGCTCGCAATTGCCAAGCTATTGCTTGCGCAGCCTCGATTGCTGTTCCTTGATGAGCCTACAAAGGGTCTCGATCCCGCATCGTCCGCCGATCTTTCGCGCATCGTGAAGGCGTTGGCGGCGGAGGGCAAAACCATTGTCTTGGTTACGCACGATCTGGACTTCGCGTTCGCCACGGCCGATGAGGTCTCCATGCTCTTCGACGGAGAACTTGCCTGCACAGATCCTGTTCAGGACTTTTTCGAACACAACCTCATCTACCGTCCGAATTCCGAGTGCCGTTTCTTCGGGCAAATCACGGAAGATGGTGCAGCTCATGACGAATAGGGAACCAGGGGAGGCCGGGATCTTCGGGCAAAACCCTCAAAGCTCACAACTCGGCGAGCAGCACTTTCCCGCTCGATGCGCTTCGCAAAACGCACCGAAAGTCGTAGAGCGAAACAGCTGCGACATGAAGGCGTCGGACGCCGCGACTCAAAATCCGCCCGTTCGGCATAATCACAATCATCGCGCAAAAAGCCGAATCGCCTTGGAAGCGCTATCAATCTGCGCAACGCCTGCAATCCTGGTGGTATGTACACTCACGAACGCCGACCAAACGGCGCTTCTGTCGCTGGTGGTCGTTCTCGCATCGCTCGGCGTGTTCTTTGCAACATACGAATCCTCGACACCGCGTCTACGCGACATCATGCCGACGGTGGTCCTAGCCGCGCTCGCCGCAGCAGGACGAATCCTGTTTGCTCCGATTCCGGATTTCAAGCCGGTAAGCGCCATCGCTATCATAGCTGGAGTGGTGTTCGGCAGAAAAAGCGGGTTCATGGTGGGTGCATTGGCTGCACTGGCATCGAACTTTTTCTTCGGGCAAGGCCCATGGACCCCATGGCAAATGTACGCATGGGGCCTTGTGGGCTACGGAGCGGGGCTTTTGACGGCAATCTCAGCAAAAGCCCCTAAAACCACCGACAACTCAAGGCTTGCCGAATGCGGGGAAGACCGCAGTTTGCGCAAACAGCCTTTGATTGAACAACATGTTGTAATCATCTATATATATGGATTCGTTTCCTGCCTCATATACGGCTTCATCTTGAACGCATGGAGCATCCTCAGCTTCTATCACGCGCAAGCAAGTGGCCTCGCCGGAATCCTACTGGTATATGCAACCGCTCTGCCATTCGATGTGACCCATGGCGTGGCAACGGTAGTGTTTCTGGCGGCGTTATATGCTCCTTGGCGCCGCAAATTGAAACGAATCAAAAGCAAGTATGGAATGGAATAGGGAAGCACTACCAAGCAAAACACTACATATAGTATGTACGCAAAGAAGCACCAGCAAATATAGAAGCTAATGCCACATATTGTGTACAGGATGTGAAGACCGGCGCAAAATCGCATCAAGGGATTG
>ERZ1034969.358-NODE-358-length-29821-cov-8.759323_pt1 | contig 29821 bp, 19 predicted proteins | sample MGYA00520624_ERZ1034969 | MGnify/ENA primary metagenome ERZ1034969 (study PRJEB33766, sample SAMN09781776) | gut metagenome | biome: gut microbiome | host: Homo sapiens | place: Madagascar | study: EMG produced TPA metagenomics assembly of the PRJNA485056 data set...
TAGTCTGCTGCCTCCGTCATGCTTCTCCTTTGGTGTAGGTCTCTCTCGGGTGTGCTAATTGTACCTCGGATTGTCACTTATATAGGGGTGACTTATATAGGTTGAAACTTAAACATCAGGTACCTAAAAGGAGGGGTACCTGATGACTGAGCTGAACGCGCGGACGCGCGTGGGACTACGCACGAAGGAGCTTCGGGCGGAGTGCGGCGTGAGCCAGGAGGCGTTCGCCAACTCGATTGGCATGTCGCTCACCTACTTCGCAGAGGTCGAGATCGGAAGGCGCAACGTCTCGGTGGAGAACATCGACCGGATAGCTGCGGGCTTCGGGGTGACCCTTCGAGAGTTCTTCGACTCGGAGCTGTTTGCCTAGTTCGTATTCCATGACGGGGCTCGGGCGTTCGCTCCAGTGGGGGATTGCCCGTCATTCCGTCATGGAATTTGACTCTCTTGCTCTGCGCCTAGATGCAAACGATTCCTTTCGAAACGAGGGAGGTAAGAAACTTTTCCTCGGAAACCTCACTCTTTTCCGTAAGCTCACAAGAACTGTGTCGCACACGGAAAGTATTTCGGTGTAGCACAGGTTTACAACATATACTGCCCGATTCCAGTAGCGACAACATCGGCAGATTTCGCAATTTTTTCCGTTATTGATGATAACTTCTTTTAGTTGCTTTCGAATGTTTATTTATTAACTTTCTTTCATCATAAATTTTGAGCACACGAATATTGTATGTGTGTTTGAATTTGCTGTAACCAAAAAAATTGCGTATGAAATCCACGCATAAACTTTTGAAAACTGTGTGTGAAATTAAAAATGCTAGCGCACTGAAAGATCTAGCTCACTGAAAGATGCGGTGGTGTGTGAGCACTCTTCTTTCGTCAGGAGGGGTGTGCCCCAGTTCTTACATCAGGTTAGGCTTACCTAAATTTACTGTGCTACTATTTCCACTGTGTTAAATCCGCTGGTCGCGATGCATAGCAGAGCTTTAATCACGCAAATCTTTGAAAATAAAAGAATGAAATAAAGAAATCTCTACGGCTACCTGCACCGAACCAGCTAAGTGAATAGCTCTACACGGGGAAATTACATGAAACGTACTAAACTGGCACTTATTCTTGGAGTTGTTGCAAGCGTATTCGCTGCAAATAATTTTTCGGCATTAGCTTTTACTTATACGGCGCCGAAAGATGCTTCGCGCAATGAACTATCGTCAAGCATATCGAGCGAATTAGAAGAAAAAATCACAGCTTCTCCAGGAACCTCTAAGTATTCGGTCATTATTGAAATGGCTGAAGAAGCCGATCTGCAGCCAGCGCAGGAGAATTTTTCAGACGATCCAGTTGCTCAGCGCAAGGCAGTGATCGGAGAATTGAGTGAAACGGCAGTGAAATCGCAACGTCAGCTTATCGATCTTCTGGAATCGTACGAGCAGCAGGGGCGAGCAAAGGATATTGAAACCTTCTATATCGTCAATGCGATAGCAGCTTACGTAGATGCGGATGGGATTAAAGAAATAGCCAGACGATCTGATGTGAAACTGGTGCACTTAAACAAGAAAATTCGTTCTGTGCAGCCGATTCGCACACTCACTCGAAGTGCAAGAGCGCTTGGAGAAGGAATTGAATGGGGTGTGCAAAGTATCGGTGCGCCAAGAGTGTGGGACGAGCTTAATATTGACGGCACTGGCGTCACTGTCGGGGTGATTGATTCTGGCGTAAACTATAAGCATTCTGCAATTACCCAAAAATTCAAAGCTTATGATAAAGATTACGGTATTTTCGGTGCAGATAAGAGTTACCAGGATTTTGTTTCAGATGACCGTGATCTGAGCGATACTTCGCATAACCACGGTACGCACGTCACAGGCACAATTCTTGGCAGTGATGGCGATGCGAATCGGATTGGTGTGGCGCCAGGTGCTAAATACGTTGCAGCTCGTGCGATTGGAGCTACCTCTGGAGATGAAAGCAGCATGATTCGTGCTGCGCAATGGATCATGAAACCCGCAGGTCGCGCTGAAAATGCTCCACGTGTTGTCAATAATTCTTGGGGTGGCGATAGTGAAGAGAATGATTGGTTTGCTCAGATCATAGAAAAATGGCGTGCTGCGGGAATATTTCCTGTGTTTGCCGCTGGAAATACCAGCGATTATCCTGCTGACGGTTCGTTGGCTAATCCTGGAAACTTGCCAGGAGTATTTTCGGTTGCGGCATGTGACAGGCAAGGAAAATTGGCTGATTTTTCTCGTGTTGGCCCATCTCCATTCCAAAAAGACCTTATTAAGCCTGATATCTGCGCGCCTGGAGTGCGTATTCGTTCCTCGCTTGCATCGGGAGGCTATGCTTCATGGTCTGGCACATCGATGGCTGCACCGCACGTCACTGGCACAGTAGCGTTGATGCTGCAAGCAAATCCAGACTTGAAAGTAGATGAAATCGAACAGATTCTTCGATCAACCGCCGTTTCGGCAACCGATCTGCGCTATCCAGAAAGCCCCAATATGGGATACGGATATGGAAATCTGAATGCCTACGATGCAGTGAGAAAAGCTCAAGCTTTACGCAAAGGTAATACAGAAAAAACAGATATTGCTATCACTGGTCACGTATTGCAAAAAGGTGAAGATCAACGTTCGCCCATTATCGCTCCAACATGGCCTGAGCTTGCGTTTATCGGGCAATCCATCGATGTGCAGGCAAAGATAAAAGACGATGTCTCTATTGTTTCTGTTGAAGCTTTTTACCGTAACGGCGAAAGTGGAGAGTTCGTTAAGTTGCCGATGCGTCAAACTTCGGGAGATACGCGTGAAGGAGATTATGCTGGGAAAATTCCAGCAAACGATATTCGAGGCGCAAAAATACAAGTGAAAATCGTTGCGCACGATTATGCGGGAAATCAAGTAGGTGGTACGGATATACATGAGATCGCAATCAAACCAGGTGTTCGACCAGATGAGTACGCTAACGATTTTGAGCACAATATCGACGGCTGGAAATTTTCTGGAAGCTCTGCATCGGGAAGTGTGGCGGGCGACTGGAATTGGGGAACGCCAGTGCAGAAAAATGAGCCAGCTCCAAACGGAAAGAAACTTTTAGGAACGAAAGTAGGGCATTCTGTTCCTACTCGGCAGATTGATTCTTATGCTCTCATGCCTCCTATTGACCTATCAGGTATGAGTGGAAAAAATGTGGCTCTTTCGTTTGACGAGTATCTAGGGTTTAACGGTGTCTCAACAGCGAAAATACAGGTTGCAGATAGTGAGGAAGGTAAATGGGAAGATCTGGATCAAAAACTCATTCCTCCAGGGTCTGCTCCCGCTTGGCAGAAGGTGTATTACAATCTCGGAAAGTGGGCTGGCAGTAATAATCCTATTTTTGTACGATTTGCTTTTAGATACCCCGATCATGGTTCAGGTCCTGGCTGGTATATCGATAATGTACGTTTAGATACGTCTGATAAAACAGCACCTGATCCAGTGCGAAACCTTCAGGGCACGCAGCGTGGAATCGGGGTTGAAGTGCGATGGGAGAAAGCGCAGGCAAACGACGTCATCGGATATGCAGTTTATCGAGGCGATAGCTTAAAAAATCTACAAAAGATAGCTACCGTGCCGAGCGATTCGGCAAAACTGGTCTATCTTGATTCTGAGATCGAACCAGGAAAAGAAGCAGTGTATGCCGTGCGTGCTATTGATAGTTTTGGTAACGAATCAAAGATTGTGCAAAAACTTTCTCTCACAAGGGCAAGCATTTCGAATGTTGTGAGTTATTCAGGATCAGAAGACGACCATTTTACTTCAGGTGTAATTGAGGGCACAGCAAACGATTGGGAAGCAGGAGTTCCGCGTACAGTCGCTAACGGTGATTCACCATTAGCGTTGCGCGAAGCGCAGCTTGGTTTGAAGGAAAAGATATCGGCGGGTGATTCCGTCTGGGGCACTAATCTTGGGCGGCAGATAAGTGATAGTGAATTATTTGATGCTCGTCTTTCTGGGCAGCAGCATTCATATATTCAGACCCCATTTTTTACGCCCGAGAAAAATTCTGTGCTTGAGTTTGAGAGCTATAATGCTCAGCATTATCTTGGTGAATATCAAGATAATCTCTCTAGCGTTCAGATAGTGCGAAAAGACGGTGTTGCAACTGGAATAATTGATGCGCAAACGATTATGCACAATAGTGAAAAATTCCTTTTCCGCTGGATAAATGCTGAAATAGGGCGATATGCTGGGCAGGAAATCGCTATTCGATTTGTGCAAAAAACAGGTGCCAACGTGATTAACGATTATGAGTTGGGCTGGTATATCGATAATATCCGTGTGGGCGAAGCGTCAAAAGATATTGCTCCTGAAAATGCCGATGAACAAGAAATTATCTCTTCGCAGAAAAAGTTGTATACGCAGAAGTTTTATACACAGGTAGCGCCTGAGTTGCCAGAAGCATTTGAAGAAAATGCACAGAGTGAAATACAGAGCACAGAAAACGCAACAGAAGGCAGCGGAGCAGAAAATGCTGCAGGGGATAGTCGAGCGTTAGACAGTACGATTCCTATTCCTGAAGCAGAAGTTGAGATTTTGGAATTAGGGCGTAGAGTCCCAGTGAATGGGAAAGATGGAAGTTTTAGCGCTAATGTTTCTTCTGGCACGTGGACTATTCAAGCGCGAGCATATGGATTTGTTTCACAGCGCAAAGAGATTGATTCTGCACAAAATGTTGATTTCGTTTTGGAGAAAGCTCCGCAGAGCGCATTGAGCGGAAAAGTTGTGGACGAGTCTGGAAATCCGATTAGCGATGCTCATGTGAGAATCGTTGAAGATGCAAATATCACTCCTGTGCGAGTGGAAAAAGATGGAACTTACCGCCTGCAAGGAGTGTATCGTCACGAACAAATTACTTTGCGTGCTTTTGCTCCGGGGTATCAAAATTCTGATCTTCTGATTTCCGGTGACGATGCAGAAAACGGACACGATTTTGTGCTACGGAAGTTAGAAGGAGCCAGTGCTGAGCTTGCCTACGATAACGGCAGTGCGCGAACAAACGTCGTGCATACGAAAGCTCAGCGAGGCGTGGCAGTGCGTTTCTATCCAGCGAAAACTCCTGCCAGCGTCACGGGAATAAAAATGTTTGTGGCAGACGCTGATAAAGCGAGCAAAAAAGATATGCAGGTGCTTGTGCTTGCACAGGATAAGAATCAGAGGCTGCAAACTTTGGCTCAGCTTGATTCCGTTTCTATGCATACTGGGTGGAATACTGTCGATTTGTCTGGATATGCAGTAAAAGTTTCGGGCACATTCTATGTGGTAGCGGTGCAAAATCATCCTGGACCCGATTCAGTGGGTGTTGCCGTGGATACGCAGGGCACAAATGCTGATGCTACTAAGCGTACATACCTGTATGATGGTGATTTTACGCCAGCGATCGATGCGAATGTGGTGGGAGCGGCGATGCTGCGAGCTGATCTGCATTATGACGCGAATGCTAAAAATTCTCCTAATGAGCCTCAAGAAAATGAGCAGAGCGCTCCCGATACGCCTGAAAATGCTCAGGAAGATTTTGAGTGGGAGATAGCTGGTGATCACGCTGTGGTAAAGAAATATGTGGGGCAGAGTAAAAAAGTGAACGTTCCGAGTACGTGGATTAATCCTGAGACGAAAAAGGTGCTTCCTGTAAGGGGAGTTGCATCGAATGCGTTTGCTTGGAAATATCGCGAATCGATTACTCTTCCAGAGGGAATCACTGATCTTGCTCCGAACGCTTTCACGTGGGCATTAAAGACGGGAGGTGTTTTGCATATCCCAAGTACCGTAAAAGAGCTGAAAGCACATGCGTTATCGCAGGTTGGAGCTGAAAGAATAACTGGTTTATCGGGTGTCACAGAGATTGCGCAAGACGTTTTCAAGGATACGCATGGCGTGACGATTGATATGCCGAACGTACGTACAATTGATCCGAATGCGTTCCGCTCTACGCGCGATGGAAATTTCGAGTACAACAAAATTATTACTGCGCCAGGAAATCCAGAAGGTCTCACTGCGGCTGATGGGCAGTATCTTATCAATCCAGCAGTACTGATTGTGAAGGTAGAGATAGCAGGCGCCGAAAAAATCGATCAAACTATTCGATATATTGGCCCTGGAAATTCTGCAACAGCATATCCTATTTCGAAGAAGGCACATGAGTTTTATCAGGTGGGGCAAAAGGTGAAGGTAGATGCTCCGCGCAATACTCTCGTCTCTTATATCGATGAGACTAAAGAGGTAGTGATTCAGTCGGCGACGACGGCAGTTACTTTCTTTGCTTTAAGCTTAAAAGGGGAGATCCGTACTCCGCTTATTTCTGCAGATAAAGAAATTTTTGGTGTGACGGTGCCTCAAGCGCGTATTTCGGTAGAAATCTGTGGCGATGGAATTGTAGATAATAACTGCACAAAGCTCTCTGAAGTAAAAGCTGATGCGATTGGAGAGTTTGAGGTGCCGTTAGAAAAGCCGCTGGAGCTTGGTCAGAAAGTGAAAGTGACGATTACCGATAAGCGAGGCAAAGAATATGAGCATTCTCCGCTAAAAGTTGGCGAGGCTCCATCGTCACGTCTATTTTTGATGGATTCCAGCCCTAACGGTGTTTTACAGCGCTATTTAGGTGAAGGCGGCGAGATTGATTTTCCTGCCAGTGCGTTAGATATAAATGGAACTGAACGGCCGGTTAATATCGTGGGTAGCTATGCCTTGGCAGCTAAGAACCTCACTCATGTGAATAACCTAGGCAGTGTGGGCACTGTGAAAGAAATAAAAGAGGGAGCTTTTGCTCGAAATTCTTTGCAAGAAATTGATCTGCCCGTGAATCTGCGGCAGATTGGTACGCGTGCTTTTGCTGATAATCAGCTAAAGACGCTGACTCTTCCAAATCTAATGCATCGAGTTGGAGATGCGGCATTCGCTCACAACCGTCTTTCCAGCTTGACGCTAGGAAAATACACTAACCACTATGGGAACTATGCTTTTGCACATAACGAGCTTACGAGTATACGTTTTGGTGCCAATCTTGAAGATTTAGGTAAAGCTGCATTTGCGCACAATAAATTAACGTCAGTTGATTTCGAAAGTGAGCAAAAACTTAATCCTCAAGATCAGCACATCAGTGCTTCGGCGCATGGAATGAGTGAAATATTGGCAGAAACTTTTGCGCATAATGATCTGCTAGAGGTTCACTTACCTGCACGGATTTCTTCTGTTGATCCAAGTGCTTTTGCTGAAAATGGAAGATTTGTGAATCTGATTTCGGATAATGGGCAGATTAGTGATTCGATACTTGGCGATTCTTCTGGACACATCGTCAATGGTGCAGCAGTGACTGTACGTTTCCTCGATGAGAAAGGAGCGCAGATTCAGCCAGATCAAGTGTGGGTTGGGCAGAATATGCGTGAGCGTACTGGAGATAATCTCCAGGCGTTCTACCGAATCGGGCAAAGTAGTGAACTGACTGCTCCCATGATTAGTGGCTATACCTGCGTGGATAAGAGCGTTCCTTTTACTCCAGCGAAAGCGAATGGGACGATTGTTGAGCTGCGGTATCGCTCTATGGCATCTTCAGCAGGTGAGGGCGGTGATAATGACGATGGTTCCACATCGCAAACTGGCGATAAGCCAGATACTGGAAGTAGCTCTGGTGATACTTCTGGTACTGGGTCGGGAACTGGATCTGGGAATGCGTCTTCTTCAGAAAAGGAAAATCACTCAAGTGCAAGTGCTGGAAGTGCTTTTGAAAAAGGTTCCTCCTCGCAATCACCAACTGAGCAGAGCGCACAACCAAGCAAGTATAATCATGCTTCTGCTACGCAGTTGCAAAAAACAGGGCAGAGCGTAGGCGTGTGGATTGCTATTTTTGCTGCTATAGGGTTAAGCGGTGTGGCACTTCTCAGATTGCGCAGAAAAGTTCTATGTGAAAGTAGAATATGAGGTTGGAGTACTGCGTTGGATATATAAAAATGGCGCAAGTGCTCTCAGTATTCTATGAGGAGGTTTGTGTGCGTGTGAGGAGTGATTCTGCGCTCAGCTGAGCAGTAGCCCTCTCCTTTTTGGAGCGTATGGCGCAAGAAATGCCTGCAGTGCCAAACAGTGTCTGTAGCACCAAATATGTGATCACCCCTTGAATCAGGGGGGGATTATATGCTGCGAGGAGTTCCTGCTGCTATCTGCGTTATTCAGCGTGTGGCGGATGCCGTGTATGTAGCGTGCGCTCCTTAGGTGTATATGCTCGCAATGGGGATATGATGGCGTTGCTGATTCGACTGCTTGCGGAGCGCATGGCGGCAGCTCAGGTATATAATAGCGTCACGTGAAAAGCGCTGGCATTTAGCGTATACATTTAGCGTATCAAGGAAAGGAGTGTGAGATATGGCGAAGAATGCACACAAAGGCACTTCGGCAAAGAGTGGCAAGCTTACTCCTGCACAAAAATCGAAGATAGCGGCCGATGCGAAGCAGATGATTGCGCGTAATAAAAAAGCCCTGCACGATTATTTTATTGATGATCGTTTTGAAGCAGGGCTTGTGCTTAGTGGCACGGAAGTGAAAGCTCTGCGCGCTGGGCGTGCCAGTCTCACCGAAGCATGGGTTGATTTTGATCGCCGAGGTGAGGCATGGGTTGTGGGTATGAATATCCCTGTATATGCCATGGGGTCATGGACTAATCATCGCCCGACGGCCAAGCGCAAACTTCTCTTGCATAAAGATGAGCTGCGTGAACTAGCATTCAAAGTGCAGGCAAAGGGTGTGACGGTAGTGCCGCTTGAGCTTTACTTCATTAAAGGTCGCGCAAAGCTTGAGATCGGGCTTGCGCGCGGTAAGCAGGAGTGGGATAAGCGCGAGACTCTCAAACGTAAGCAAGATGAACGGGAAACTGCTCGTGCTCTGAGTGACGCGCGACGCAAAATGCGCTACTAGAACCCCTCTTGCTAGTCTTACTGGCGCACGTCATTATTGTTTATATGTGATAGGCGTACCGCATATGCGGCAATTAGCTGATGCCGTGGGCAGCTGGGTGTTGCTATGCGTGGGTGCACTGTATACGTGGCACTTAGATATCGGGAAATGCTTTATTTCTATCTGTGATTACTACGTATTATGAGGCGCGGTGCGCTTTTGCTTTTCTCCCACTGGCTGCGTGCGCCCACTCAGCTTTGGTTTCGTATGTTGACTCGGCTGGCTATGAGGCGCGCTATCTATTCTTAGCCTTTGTAACGGTAGATATTAGTCTCACGCAGTTCAAAACCAGCTCGGCGGTAGAGGCGATTGGCTGCTTCACGCGAAGGACGGGAGGTAAGATCGACGCTCTTCGCTCCGTGATCTAATGCGTATTTTACGGCCGCTTCGACGAGCGCTTGCCCAGCTCCATGCCCGCGCGCTTGGGAATCGACGACGACGTCTTCAATCCATGCTCGCCGCCCTGTTGGAATCTCAAACATGATTAAGCTGAGCATTCCTAAAAGCGGGCAGTTGGCGTCATTGCCCAGATCGGTGGCGCTTCCTAGATTGCTCTCAGTGCACAGATCGTCAGAACGATAAGCAAAAAGTGTGAGGGATTCTTGGCTGAGCATGTGTTCGAGCTGTTCGATATTCATCGGTGTAGAACTTGTGGAAAGCTGGGGGATAGTGAGTTGGAAAAGCTGTTCAAGTTCGGGCGTTGCTTTGGTAATAATCTCGATACTCATAGGCACAGTGTATGCGTTGTTGCTGTGAATTAGGGTGATCTGCGCAGGTGCGCCGTTTCTTTATGTGCTTAACTTTTTAAATCTTCCTTGAGCTGCTTCGCTCCATACGTGTGCGTGTTGGTATCTCGTGGCGTATTCATTGGTAGGTGTTTGCTTCGCCGTATGGGTGTGCAGCTCTTCATACGCGTGCGCACCTCTTCTATGCCTTTCATGTCTCGTATGTGCCTCGTACATTTTGTGTATCTGATATATCGCATATGTATCTCGTCTCGTGCGAAGTGCTCTCTTGCTATATCCCCACGCATATCGCCTATATGCTCTTTTAGGGGAGGGGATTTCGAGTTATTGAGGTTTATTTTCTAATTGTTTTAGCGAGTATGCATGCTGTGTTGGTGGCAGCGATGCGTTCTTTCGCTGCCGTTGTGTGTGTGATCCATTCCTTCAAAGCGGCATAAACGAGAGTGGCTGCGCGATCGCTATGCGTGGGAGGGGGAGCCATTACTTGCCGTGTGTCTGGCGTGCCTGCATCGAGAGCTGTATCGATAAGAGTGTTCAAGGTATTTACCTGCGCGCTGAGATCATCGCTCGGAGAAAGTGCTGTTTGATATTCCAGCCATTGCCTCGCAGTGTCGAGGTTTTTCAGAGTATCTGGGTAGGAGGAAAGCGCTGCTGCAAGATTTTCTGTATTCGGCGCTTCGCAATTTGGCTGCACTCCGGCTTCCCTATCCAGTGCGATACCTGCATAGATTGCATCAAGACCTATCTCAGCGAGAGTTCTGCGTGCAGAATCAGAGTTATTTTCATCTTCAGCCGATTCTATGGCATTCATTTTGAAATTATCAGGCGTTTGATCGGTGCTTTCTGTATCGGTATATGCAGATAGTGCTATCGAAGAAAAATTCCATACAGCTTGGCGAAGCTGATCGATAGACGAATATGCAGACGTATCTATTGGGGGATTTTCGTATCCCTCGGGTGCGCCTTCTGGCCAGGGCATCCACACACCTCCAAGGTGATCCAGCCAGATTTGCGCCTGCTTGGCAACTTCCGCTGCCTGGAGGCTTAAATCTTGAGAGGCAGCAATTCGCTGTGCAAAAATTGCGAGTTTTTGCCGTTCCTGCTCTGCTGAGCTTGCGGGCTTAGGGGTGAGATCTGCATACTCTGAGCGTGCTCCTAAAGATATGAGAATCGCGAAAAAGACCGTAAAAAAAGCAATAATGCTTACAAAAATTATTCCCCAATGCGTGAGTAAACGCCACAGCGATAAAGATTTATGTGCTATTTGCTGTTTATGTGGCTGCGAAGAGCCTGGTTGAGAGTTATGAAAATGCGATTTCGAGAGATTGGTTTGAGATTGTGCCGAACCTTGGGTGTGCTGCATTTCGAAATTCTGCGCTTTTCCTGATTGTGTCATATAGACATTCTGGCACATGAGTTGTTTCTTTGCTTCTTTGCTTTTCCGTTCGGTATACATCAATCGGTATATATCAAAATAGAGCAGTGAAAGGTATGTATTGAAAACGTACTTAGCGTTCATTGAATAAAGTTCTGTACAGGAGATACTTTTACCTTATAAGCTGCCATTTTCTATGCAAGATATAAAAGCTTATGTGGCTGCGAAAGAGGCTTGATTACTTCACGCTTCATCTCGAATCGTATAGGCTTAAGGCATGATATCTGAGCCGATAATGGAAAATGTGCGCGCACTAATTGCGCCGATAGTTCAGGCAGAAGGGCTGTATCTGGAAGATATATCTCTTAAACGTGCAGGTAAATATAGCACGTTAATAGTGACGGTTGATCTGCCGTGCGGTGCAGGTGCTGTGGGCTCCGAACAGCTTGAAAAAATTTCCCGAGAAATTTCTGCGGTGCTCGATTCTGCAGATCCGATTCCTGGAATGTATACGCTTGAAGTTTCGACGCCTGGAGCGGAGCGCCATCTCGATAATAAGCGTCACTATTCACGCGCGCTTGGGCACATGGTTCGTTGGACGCTTACAGACGGTACACGCTGCGAGGGGCGTCTGCTCGCTCTCCTTTCAGACGGTGGATCAGATATAAACTCTAACGATTTAAGCACGCTGGAATGTGCACAGGCTGTACGAATCATGCTCTATGGAGAAAAAAATAAGCAGCGCATACAGCTAGGAGAACGCATAATAACTTTCGATGAAGTCGATTGCGCGCGTATAGTGGTAGAACTGTGATGGAACATCGCGTATGAGCGAGCAAGACGGAGGGTAGCGTATGGACATTTCGATGAGTGAACTGCGGATCGTAGAGTCCGAGCTAGGTATTAAAGCTTCAGTCTTGATAGATGCTATTGAGGATGCGCTTTTGCACGCATATCAGCGTGTGCCAGGAGCTGTGAAAGGCTCACGAGTAGAAATTGATCGTACATCTGGCAAAGTGACGGTGTGGGCGCCAGAAGTAGATGAAGATGGCGCTAAAATTGGTGAGTTTGACGATACACCAAACGATTTTGGGCGCATTGCTACGACGACTGCGCGTTCCGTTATTGCTCAGAGGCTTCGTGACGCAGAAAGTAAGCGAGTATTAGGAAGTTTTAAGGGGAAAAACGGTGAGATTGTCTCAGGCGTCGTAGAAAGTGCAGACCGTCCAGGTGAAGAATCACGCGATATTTACGTGGAGCTTGGAGAGAATCGTGGTCTGCTGCGCTCGGAAGAGCAGGTGCCGACGGAAACTTTCAAGCATGGTGATTTGATTCGTGCGTTGATTTTGGATGTGTCAGTCGGGTCTCGCGGAGCATCAATTCGTTTGTCACGCTCGCATCCTGATTTTGTGCGTAAACTTTTTGAAACAGAAGTTCCAGAAATTGCGAATGGAATTGTTGAAATCGTCTCTCTTGCGCGCGAAGCTGGGCATCGCACGAAACTTGCTGTGTGGAGTGCAGATCCAAATGTTGCCGCAAAGGGTGCTTCAATCGGGCATAATGCTCAGCGTGTGCGCGCCGTCACTCAGGAACTGCAGGGAGAAAAAATTGACGTTGTTGAATACGATGACGATCCAGCGCTCTTTATTGGCGCTGCACTTTCTCCTGCGAAAGTAGTTGCTGTGCATATTATGAATAAGGATATGCGGCAAGCCTTGGCTGTGGTACCAGATGATCAGGCGTCACTCGCAATCGGTAAAGAGGCGCAGAATGTGCGCTTGGCTGCTAAGCTCACGGGCTGGAGCATCGATATCCGCAAAGAAAGCGAAGTAGCAGGGCGAGAGTTCAATGATTAAGCGGCACGCGTATTGCGAGGTGAGGTGAGCTAGCTTGGCGGCGTTTTCTCTGAACCAGCCATGTGAACTGCGCGAATGTGCCCGTTATGTGAATGAGCTATGCGTGATTAGGTGATACTCGCACTCTCAACGTGAGCGCTTTCACCGAGCCAATATGTGCGCGAGTGTGAGGAATATAAGCATTATCAGCTAGACTAGGCGAGGTGCGTCTTTGCGCACCCTCAATTATGCGTGGTTGCTAGTGCGCAAGTACGGCCCCATGCACAAATTCCGAACCGATAAAGAAAGCGGGTAGAAAGCCGATGGGCACCCGATGAGTACTCAGCAATGAGCTGCGAATAACGATGGTCGGCGCGAGTGCGCGGACCGTGCAGAAGGAGAAATGTGGCGAAGGTCCGCGTACATGAGCTCGCAAAAGAGTTGGGCGTGACGAGCAAGAAACTGCTTGAAGTGCTTACTAATTCAGGCGAATTCGTTAAGTCAGCCTCTTCAACAATTGAGGCACCAGTCGTGCGTAAAGCACGTGAATACTTTGAGGCACATCCTGAAGAGGCTGCTGCCGCAAAGCCAAAAACTTCTAAATCAACTAAAAAGGCTGCAAGCACGGCTGCTGAGATTGAGTCAGCAAGTGAGCAGGTGGCTGCAGGCGAGGAGATCTCTTCTGCCGAAGCGTCAGACTCAGCAAAGAAGAGTGTTGCAAAACCAAAGCCAGGCGGGAAAGCTGCGAGTGTTCTCGCTAAGCCAGTTCAGCCAAACGTACAGGAAGTAAACGATCACTCAGCGTCAGCTGTGGCTCCAGCTGCTGATGTATCAGCAAAAGCTGATCATGCGTTGGCAAAAGACGATGAGAATGAGCAGAAGAACGCTTTGGCAGAATCGGCTGTAAAATTTGAGCAAGGGCAATCTGCACAAGAGAAGCTGCCTGCAGCAAAGCCAGTAGCTCCTCGTATGACGACGGCAACGCCTGGCTCAGCTCATCGTAGTGCCGAAGCTGCTCGTGACGCTGCACCGCCTCGTCCTCAGCCGCGTCGTAATGGTATGCCTCGCCCAGGTAATTCACCGTTCGCGTCACGCCAAGGCATGGGACGCGACAAAGGGCAAGGGCGTGCACCTCGTCCAGGTAATTCTCCATTTGGCGGCCAGCAAGGTATGGGTACTCGTGGTGGACGTTCTGGGCAGGGTGCCCAAGGAGGTCGTGGGCAAAGTGCACCAAATGGTGCTGGTGCGCGCGGTGGGCGTACAGGTGCTCTTCGTGGTGGGCGCGGTCCGAATCCCGCAACGATGGGTGCGCAATTTGGTTCCCAATTCCAAGATCAAGGGCGTTCTGGTGCATCTCGTGGTAGTGGGCGCGGTGGCGCTGCCCAGCCTGGTGCATTCCGTGGTGCTCCTGGTGCAAATGCTAACGGACGTGGAGGGTTCACTCGTAGCGGCGGTAAAGCTCGCGGCGGCAGCACGGCTGGTGCATTCGGGCGCCAGGGAGGCGGTCGCGGCAATAAGAAATCGAAGCGTACGAAGCGCCAAGAGTTTGAAGAGATGCAATCTCCGATGCTCGCTGGTGTGCAAATTCCACGCGGCGACGGAAGTACAGAAGTGCGTGTACGCGCTGGTGCGTCGCTCATGGATTTTGCGGAGAAAATTCAAGCCGATCCAGCAGCATTGGTGACGGTGCTTTTCCGTATGGGGGAGATGGCAACAGCTACCCAGAGCCTCGATGAGGATACATTCCAACTGCTCGGTGCCGAACTTGGTTACAACATCAAGATTATGAGTGCCGAAGATGAGGATCGTGAGATTCTCGAATCGTTCAGCATCGATCTTGAGGCTGAAAAAGATGAAGAAAATCCAGAAGACCTCAAGCGGCGTGCGCCAGTCGTCACCGTCATGGGGCATGTGGATCACGGTAAAACAAAGCTGCTCGATGCTATTCGCCATACAGACGTTGTAGAAGACGAAGCTGGCGGTATTACTCAGAGTATCGGTGCCTATCAGACCACAGTCCACGTAGAAGATCGCGATCGCCATATTACGTTTATTGATACGCCAGGGCATGAAGCATTCACGGCTATGCGTGCACGCGGCGCAGACGTCACAGATGTGGCGATTCTCGTTGTTGCGGCAAATGATGGCGTGATGCCTCAGACAGTGGAAGCAATTAACCACGCGAAAGCTGCGCATGTGCCGATTGTGGTGGCAGTAAACAAGATCGATGTGGACGGTGCGAATCCTGATAAGGTGCGCGCTCAGCTCACTGAATATGGCTTAGTTGCAGAAGAATATGGTGGAGATGTGCCGTTTGTTGATATTTCGGCAAAACAGCGCCTCAATATTCCAGCATTGCTCGATGCGATTTTGGCAACTTCGGATATTTTGGTGGAGCCGAAAGCAAACCCAGATAAAGTGGCGCGTGGTGTTGCTATCGAAGCTAAGCTCGATCAGGGGCGCGGCTCCGTCGTCACTGCCCTTGTGCAAGATGGCACTCTCAACGTGGGCGATCCGATTGTTGTAGGCACTGCGTACGGCACAGTACGTGCGATGATTGACGATCGCGGGCATCGTCTCGAAAAAGCTGGTCCAAGTCGCCCAGTCCAGGTACTTGGTTTGAAGTCTGTGCCTGATGCTGGCGATCAGCTGATCGTTGCAGAAGACGAGCGAACTGCTCGCCAAATCGCAGAGAAACGCGAAGCAGCAAAGCGTGCGGCAACTCTGGCGAAGCGCCGTAAGCGTATTTCGCTCGAAGATCTCAACGCAGCCATTGAAGAGGGCAAGGTTGAGATGCTCAACCTTATTATCAAGGGTGAGTCTTCTGGTTCAGTGGAAGCTCTTGAAAGTTCTCTCTACGATCTGCAGATCGGTACTGATGAAGTGCAAGTGAACGTAATTCACCGTGGCGTGGGCAACATTACCCAGTCTGACGTGGATCTTGCGACCGTTGATAACGCCGTGATTATCGGCTTCAACGTGCGCCCAGCAGAACGTGTGGCTGAAATGGCCGATCGTGAGGGCATCGAGATGAAGTTCTACAACGTTATTTATGATGCAATCAATGACGTTGAGGCTGCATTGAAGGGCAAGCTCAAGCCGATATACGAGGAAGCGCAGCTCGGTACGGCTGAGGTGCGTGCCCTCTTCAAGAGCGGCAAGGCTGGCATAATTGCTGGTTCGATTGTGCGCTCTGGTTCGATTAAGCGTGGCACGAAGGCTCGTCTCAAGCGTGGTGACGCCGTCATCGAAGAAAACCTTGAGATCGTTTCGCTGCGTCGCGAAAAAGATGACGTGACGGAAGTCAAAGAGGGCTACGAGTGCGGTATCACTCTCGGATATAAGGATGTGCGTGTGGGCGATCTTATCGAGACGTGGGAGATGCGCGAAAAGCCGCGCGAGTAATCTTGCAGGCGGGCTAGCGTCTGCTGTTTTCTTGGCGTTTGTGGCGCCAGAGGTATGATGCTGTGGCGGGTGCGGAGCGTATGTGCACTCTGCACCCGCAGCTCATACCCCAGTCTCAGCGTAATGTCTGATATGTAAATAATTGCATGCATTATGTGTGCGTTTGTGCTATACAGACTGATATTCTATCGATATTCTATGGATATAGAGCATAGACTGTGTAGCAGAAATATTTACGAGAGCTGATAAGTACGGCAAGGCAGATATAAGGCGCTCTGGTGAGAAACTAGCGTACTGCTGTAGCTGAGCTAGTGCTGTAGCTGAGATACTGATACAGGTAGCTGAGGCGCTGATACAGCTGGCAGGGTTAAGAATTTTACGTAATTCAAGGAGATGAGAATATGCCAAATACTCGTGTGGCACGTGTGAGCGAGCAAATCCAGCAGATCGTAGCGCGTATTATCAATACGAAATTGAAAGACCCTCGTCTGGGTATGGTCACCGTTACAGACGTTCGCGTTACTGGTGATCTGCAGCATGCTACCGTTTTTTATACAGTGTATGGATCTGAAAAAGATAAGCGCGATTCTGCTCGTGCGCTTACAAGCGCGACGGGTATGATTCGCTCGGCAGTTGGTAAACAGCTTGGTTTACGCCTCACGCCCACTCTGGCATTCGAACTCGATGCGCTTCCTGAGCAGAGCCGTTCGATTGAAGATGCACTCGTTGCGGCGCGCTTGCATGACGCTGAAGTACAGCGAATTGCAGAAGGAGCTACCTATGCTGGCGATGCTGATCCATATAAGAAACCGCGTGAAATAGCTGAAGCAGCTGATGAGCCTGAGCAAATAGAATCGCTCGCAGAAAATTCACAATACGACGATCTTGAATTTGTTGGCAACTTTGTTCAAGATGAATCGTCTATACGTGCTTCGGAGTTGGAAGCATCTGAAAGCGTGGAAAACGCCTAGTAGCAGGGAAGCAGTACAAAGGTGAGCAGTGCAGCACATAAGACGGCAAAAGAAGCAGCAGCGCACAAAAATCTTTTGCGCGTCATGCCGTGGGGCGATCTTCCACGCCCAGTACCAGGCGCTCCTGGATCGCGTGAAAGTGGCATTTTATTGGTTGACAAGCCTGCTGGCGTCACGTCTCATGACGTCGTTGGAGCTGTGCGCCGCCTTGCTGGTACGCGCAAGGTCGGGCATGCTGGCACACTCGATCCGATGGCAACGGGTTTGCTGACGATCGGTGTGGGCGCAGCGACGAAACTTCTCACGTATATGAGCGGGCACGATAAGACTTATCTTGCAACTATTCGTTTCGGAGCCAGCACGACAACTGAGGATGCTCACGGAGAGCTGATAAAAGATTCAATTGGGCTGCGCCCAGATTTTTCGCTATCCCGGCTAGATGAAGCGATAGCTGGGCTGACTGGGAAAATTATGCAGCGCCCATCGTCAGTATCTGCGATAAAAGTTGATGGAGAGCGGGCATATGATCGCGTGCGTCGAGGGGAGAGCATTGAGCTTCCTGAGCGGGCGGTTACGATCTATAGTTTTGTGCGCACAAGCAATCCGCGTGCAGATTATTTTTATGTGATGGGCAGACCCGTCTCGCCAGTGATTGATGTGGATATTCGAGTGAACTGCTCGGCAGGCACATATATTCGTGCGCTTGCGCGCGATCTCGGGGCAGCTCTTGGCATGGGGGCACATCTCACTATGCTGCGGCGCGTGCAGGTAGGGGCACTGACGATTGACCAGGCGAGCAGTATTGTGAATCTTGCTGGGCGTGTACGTGCTGGGCAGGAATTGCCGATCTTTCCTCTTGTTCACGCAGCTGAGAGCGTCTTGCCAGCGAGTGTGCGCGTGAGTGATGAGCAGGCTGCAGCTTTGAGGCACGGCCAATTTATCGAGGGTGCTGAACGCCTGAAAGCGTGGCCTGTGGCGCTGATTCACGAAGAGCTAAGCAGCGCTGACGAGGCAGGAGTTGCTGAAAAAATGAGTAGTGTTGAGAAGGTTGGTAGTGCTGAAGGGCTAGGAACTGCTGAAAGTTTGAATGCAGTTGAAGAGCTGAGCGGAAAATCTTTGGAGCTTGTGGCAATAGGGAAGAAGCGAGGAAAATTCATCGCTCCTGCTGTAGTCTTTCCTTTATAAAAGAAAAACTCTTCAATCGTGATGATATTTCTCATTATTGAACGTCGCAGTATCGAAGAATTTTTCTTGCACATGATTGATAGATGAAAGATTCGTAGATGAATATCTGAGGTAGACCGTGCGTGCTTCATATTCGTTTCATTGGCGCGAAGTGAAGAATGAGCTTAAACTGAGCGCATGGCAAAATGTGCATGTGGCAAGCATGAAATTTCAGACGAACAGGCTGTTGATCAGGCGGCACGCGCTCATAAGCAGCGCGAAGATACTGCTGCGCGCATAGGTGGCGCAGCTGCAGATGGTTGTGGCTGCGGGTGTAAAGGTGCTGGGCAGTCAGGATTAGGGCTTCGTGCTGCTTCAGCGCAGCCAGGTGCTCGCCCTGCCGATCAGTCACATGGACGCCGTCAGCTTGGTTTGCGCAGTCTATAAGGTTTTTAAATTCTCGTCGTCTTTTACAATCGATCTTTTACAAATCGGATTCACTCAATGAATATTTGGCATACACCTAGCGATATCCCTGCCGATTTTGGCGGGTCTGTCGTCACTATAGGTATATTTGATGGTGTTCACCGCGGGCATAAAGCAATTCTTGCTGCCACAGTGAATAAGGCACGAGAGCTTGGTATTCCAGCATTAGCTCTTACGTTCGATCCGCACCCTCGCTCGGTGCATACTCCTGAGCTTGAAACTAACCTCGTCACCTCTCTTGATGATCGTCTGCAGCGGCTTGAATCTGCTGGTATCGATATCGTGTATGTGCAGCGCTACTCCTTGCAGTACGCTCAGCTTTCGGCAGAAGATTTCGTGCAGCAACAAATCGTCGATCAGTTGTACGCTCAATATGTAATAGTGGGCGAAGATGTGCGTTTCGGGGCTGGAAATACTGGCACAGGGCAAACCCTGCATGAGCTGGGAGAGAAGTATTCTTTTGGCGTGACGATTGTACCTGATGTGTGCTCACCGTTGGGCAGGCGCTGGAGCTCGACGTGGGTTCGAGAACTGCTTGCCAAGGGGTGTGTAGCTGAAGCTGCGAATGTGCTGGGGCGTCCTCATAGGATTCGAGGAATAGTGCAGCGCGGTTTTCAGCGAGGGCGTGAGCTGGGCTTTCCTACCGCTAATTTGCGTGGAAATAATCTCGGTGAGGTTCCAGTAGACGGTGTGTATGCTGGGTGGCTTGTGCGAGCAATTCCTGGTACCGATGCTGTAGAAAAACTTCCAGCAGCTATTTCTGTTGGTTCAAATCCGCAGTTTGGCGGTCTAGAACGTACAGTTGAGGCTCATGCGCTCGGACGCGCAGATCTTAATCTTTACGGGCAAGAAATTGCTGTTGATTTCATCGAATACTTGCGCCCGATGCTCAAACTCGAATCAGTGGAGCATCTTTTGAAGCAGATGGATGAAGATTTACGCACCACAGCAGAGATTCTTTCTGTGCCTGTGGCCGGGCGTATTGATCCTGCAGCCGTCACTGCTCAATAAGCGCAAGATGTATTAAGTAACGGCGCTGCACAACGAGGGGTAGGTTGCGCTGCCGATTTTGCGGAACCCGAGCGCCGTGTGCACCGTGCCCGATGTCACCTCTCTAAGGATTTCAGCTGCCTTGCGCCTAATGCTAGACTAGATGAGCCGTTAGATCGGCCACGGATTGGCGTGCTCGAGGAAAAAGACCTCGGGCTCTGTGCAACGGAACAAAAGGAGAATCGTATGGCTCTCGATAAAGAGCGCAAAGATCAGATCATTGCTGAGTATGCAACCCATGAGGGCGACACTGGTTCGCCAGAGGTTCAGGTGGCATTGCTCTCGGCTCGTATTAAGGATCTTACGGAGCATTTCCGCTCGCACGTGCATGATCATCATTCACGCCGCGGTTTGATGCTTCTGATCGGTAAACGTCGCCGTCTTTTACAGTATCTAGCTAAGGAAGATATCGAGCGTTACCGTTCATTGATTGCGCGTCTCGGCTTGCGTCGATAGCGCTTTGTACGTCGGCTCGGGCAGCGCCCGAGCCGATTATTGTGTGCGGGTATACTTGGCGAAATATCTTAGATATATGAAATGGCGAAGGTTGCGTGCTGTTTGTATAGTCGAGCTAAGCTATTTTCATAGATCTTGGGAGTGCTAGAAACTACAAGTGCAGTAAACACAGCGAAATGGCAGGCGTTATATAGCTTATGTGAGCATGCAGGAAGCTGTGTGAGAAAGCAAACGCTGGCGTACTCGTCACGAATTAATTTAATAGAAGAAGATGAAACCCAGCCCGCGAGGTTCGGCTCTCGGTAATGGCAAGCGGGAGATCCCCCCCCCGAGTGTGATTATCGATGGCCGCATCAAAAATCAGGGCAGGGATAAAATAGCAAAACAGCTACACGCATAGTGCTACTAATTGCGGTAAGTGCAGATATAAGTGCAGGTAGGTGTATTGCTCTGAAAAGAAGGAGGCCTCATGGAAGGTCCAGAAATTAAATCAACTGAAGCCGTTATCGATAACGGTTCTTTCGGCACTCGCACGATTCGTTTTGAAACGGGTCTGCTTGCCCGCCAAGCTGCAGGCGCAGTTATGGCATATCTTGACGGCGAAACCACGGTTCTTTCCACTACAGCCGTTTCTGCGCAGCCGCGCGAGCATTTCGATTTCTTCCCTCTCACAGTAGATGTGGAAGAACGTGCATATGCTGCTGGGCGTATTCCAGGTTCGTTCTTCCGCCGTGAAGGGCGCGCTGGCACTGACGCGATTCTTGCAGCCCGTGTGATTGATAGGCCGCTTCGTCCAGCGTTTGTGAAAGGCTTGCGCAACGAGGTGCAGGTGATCGAAACGGTTCTTTCTGTTCACCCAGATGATGCGTATGATGTGCTGGCGATTAACGCTGCATCTGCATCCACTCAGATTTCTGGCTTGCCGTTCCACGGTCCAGTGGGTGGCACGCGTCTTGCCTTGATTGACGGGCAGTGGGTGGCATTCCCACGCTATTCCGAGCTTCCACGCGCCACGTTCGTGATGGTCGTGGCTGGGCGTATCGTTGGTGACGACGTTGCTATTATGATGGTAGAGGCCGAGGGCGGCGAAAATCTTGTCGATAACGTAGCAAAAGGCGGCACCACTCCGACTGAAGAGGTCGTAGCTGAAGGTTTAGAAGCTGCAAAGGTCTTTATCCGCACTCTGTGCGAAGCTCAGGAAGAGCTTGTAAAACTCGCAGGTAAAGAGCCAGTGGAGTATCCTCTCTATCCAAGCTATGAAGATGCAGAATTTGAGGCTGTTGCTGAAGCAATTGGCGATCGTTTCGACCCTATTTTTGGTATTACTGATAAGCATGAGCGTGACGTCGCTTTGAACGAAGCGACTGATGCGATTGTTTCCGAGCTGGCTGAGCAGTTCCCAGAGCGTGAGCAAGCTCTTGTTCTCGCTGTAAATTCGCATTGGAAGAACGCAATGCGCAACCGTGTGCTCACCGAGGGCGTGCGTATGGATGGGCGCACACCTGTAGAAATTCGTACGATTACTGCTCAGGCAGGTGTGCTTCCTCGCGTGCATGGCTCGGCGATTTTCCAGCGTGGAGAGACGCAGATTATGGGTGTTACCACCTTGAATATGCTCAAGATGGAACAGCAGGTAGATAATCTTTCCCCGATCACGCATAAGCGCTATATGCATCATTACAATTTCCCGCCATTTTCCACAGGCGAGACGGGGCGCGTTGGCTCTCCGAAGCGCCGCGAAATCGGGCATGGTATGCTCGCTGAGCGTGCGCTCGTGCCAGTGCTGCCAAGCCGCGAAGATTTCCCGTATGCGATTCGGCAGGTGAGTGAGGCGCTCGGCTCGAATGGTTCCACTTCGATGGGGTCTGTGTGTGCTTCAACTATTTCGCTGCTCAATGCTGGTGTGCCGATTACAGCTCCTGTGGCTGGTATTGCAATGGGGTTGATTTCAGGCGAAATTGAAGGCGAGCAGCGTTATGTGGCTCTTACCGATATTCTCGGCGCGGAAGATGCGTTGGGCGATATGGACTTCAAAGTTGCTGGTACTCGTGAGTTTGTGACGGCTCTCCAGCTTGATACGAAGCTCGATGGTATTCCAGCGGAAGTTTTGGCGGCAGCTCTTGCTCAAGCTCGCGATGCTCGCTTTGCGATTTTGGATCTTATCGATCAGGCAGTTCCTGAAGTTGAAGAGATGGCAGAAACTGCTCCTCGCGTTATTTCTGTGAAGATTCCAGTGGATAAGATCGGTGAGGTGATCGGGCCGAAGGGCAAGATGATCAACCAGATTCAAGAAGATACTGGTGCTGATATCACAATTGAGGAAGACGGCACAGTATTTATTGGTGCCACTAATGGAACGGCAGCGGAAGCTGCGCGCCAGACGATTAACGCTATCGCAAACCCGACAATGCCTGAGGTGGGCGAACGTTTCGTTGGAACGGTGGTAAAGACGACGACGTTCGGCGCGTTTATTTCCTTAGCTCCTGGAAAAGATGGATTGTTGCATATTTCTCAGGTGCGTCGTCTTGTGGGTGGTAAGCGCATTGACGCCGTGGAAGATGTGCTCAATGTAGGTGATAAGGTCGAGGTAGAACTTGCAGAGATTGACGATCGCGGGAAGCTTTCGTTGAGTGCTGTGCTCACTGAGGAGCAGCTTGAAGCTGAAAAGGCTGCTCAAGCTGATGCTAAGGAACATCGTGAAGAGCGTAGCAGTGAACGCCATGAGCGTCGTGATCGCCGTGAACGCCGCGATTTCGATTCTCGTGATGGCGATCGCCGTGAACGTAAACCACGTGAACGCCGCCGCACACGTACTGAAAGCACTCCAGTCGAAGAATCTGCTGAGTAATTCACGTAGATCTCACATTACTGCCCTAGGTGGTTCTGAGTATTCTCAATGCCCAGAGCTTCCTAGGGCAGTGTGTATTGCTTTAGAGTGTGCATTGCTTTAGGCGCTTCTACCAAGCAATAATTCTTTTTTGTTTATGTATTTATCAGCACAAACCGCACTTTCTTTCCTGTAATTAGCTCTCTAGCTCTTTCCCTGATTTTCTTGCGTTTTGATAGGAAAACTTGAGGATATATCGGCAGATAGCGGTGTATCTACTGGCTTCGCATCTGATAGCGGTGTATCTGCTGGCTTCGCATCTGATAGTTTCACATCTGATAGCGGCGTATTGGTGAGATATTCTCTGCTAGACTCTGTGCTGAAATTGCCAAGAAGTGCTTCGACAGAGCAGACTTAAACCTATGGCATTTGAAATAGTTCAATTTCCTATTGATGCATCAACTGTGACGTTCAAAGAAAATGGCGTGGCTGGAAAGCGGTCGGTACTTCCAGGAGGAATCCGCGTTCTCACAGAGCACGTCCCGGGGCAGCGCAGCGTGGCTCTCGGTTTTTGGGTGGGTGCAGGTTCGCGAGATGAACGCCCAGGGCATGAAGGCTCTACCCATTTTCTCGAGCATCTGCTCTTTAAGGGCACATCGACTCGTTCAAGCTTAGATATTTCAACTCTCGGAGATTTTCTTGGCGGTACTCTCAATGCTGCAACTGCGCGGCAGTACACCTGCTATTATGGGCGAGTTTTTGCAACGGACGTTCCGCAGCTCGTGGAGCTGCTCGCTGATATGGTCACGGATTCGCGTCTCGATCCTGAAGATATGGAAACTGAACGGGGAGTTATTATCGAGGAGCTGGCGGCGAGCGAAGACGATGTGAATGAGGTTGCAGAAAACGCTGTGCTTCCCCTCATTTTTGGCGATCATCCGCTAGCGCGCCCTGTGGGGGCGACGATTGATCTCGTGCGAGCCTTAGATCATAGTGCTCTTATTGAGCATTACCGTGCTGTGTATAAACCGCAAGAATTAGTGGTTACAGCTGCTGGCGATATCGATCATGATGAGCTGTGTGAGATGTTGTTTGAACTGCTCAGTAAGCGTTGGGATCTTTCTGATCGTGTGAATGAGTCTGAGATTCCAGCTGATCGGCGGCGCGTGGCTGATCTCAGTTTTACAGAAGGCTCAGAGCTTTTTCTGGAGCATCCAGGGCGGCAAAGTGACGTGGTACTCGGTATGCCAGGGCTTGTGTTGGGCGATGGTGACGAGTTTGCTTTTTATGCGCTCGATTCGATTTTAGGCGGAGGCACATCGAGCCGCCTTTTCCAAGAGGTTCGAGAAAAGCGCGGTTTGGCGTATTCTGCTTATTCTTGGGGTATGAGCTGGCAGGAGGGCGGAGTTTTTGCGCTTGAAGCGGCATGTGCTCCCGAAAATGCTCAGCGGGTGGCGCGCGTGATGGGCGAGTGCCTTGACGCTGTAGCTTGTGATGGAGTGAGCCAGGCAGAGCTTGATACTGCGTTTAATCAGCGTCGTGCACAGCTTACTTTTGCTGCGGAAGGGAACGGTTTCCGACGCAATAGGCTTGGGCAGGCAGAGCTTATTCGAGGTGAGCTGATGAGTTTAGATGAGTCAGTGCGCCGTTCACGATTGGTGACGCCAGAGCAGGTACAGGCGCTGGCTCAGCGGCTTGCTCAAGGGCCGCGCTCGATGGTGATTGCCGGGCCTCGCTAATCGTGATGAGCCTTTTAAGAAGTTTTACTATTCGCTTTTCTTCTTATGGGGTGTTTTAGCTGTAGCTATTGCGTGTGCGCCGCAGGGCTGGCGTCCCTGAGAAGCTTATCTCGCGAAGTCTGCTTTCAAGCTATTTTCTACGCCTATCGCGCTATGATACCTATATAGCATATGTGGCAGATGAGGAGCGTATAGTGAATATCAAGGTGGCAGTAATTGGTGCCTCTGGGCGCATGGGTATGGCTGTGTGCGAGGCCGTGCAAGCGGCGCCTGATATGGAGCTAGTCGCTCGTTTAGATGCCGATGATGTGATCTGCGCTGAAAATCTTTCGGGTGCGGATACGGCGGTGGAGTTCACGGTTCCTGCTGCGTGCGATGAGAATGTGCATGCACTTCTCGATGCTGGAGTAAATGTGGTTGTGGGCACAACGGGTTGGAGCCGTGAGCGTTTAGAAGCTGTGCATGAGCATGCACTGCAGGTAGGTAAGCGCGTATTGATCGCGCCAAACTTTTCAATCTCTGCTGTGTTGCTTATGCAGTTTGCTCAGAAAGCTGCGCAGTATTTTGAATCGGTGGAAGTGATTGAACTGCATCACCCGAATAAAGTTGATGCGCCATCTGGTACGGCATTCACTACGGCTCAGCGTATTGCTGCAGCTCGTGCGAAAGCAGGTGTGGCTTCCAGTCCGGATGCTACTGAGGCGGATCCGCTTGGCGCGCGCGGTGCACAAATCGATGGCGTGCGTGTCCATGCGGTTCGGTTGCGCGGTCTTAATGCGCACGAAGAGGTGCTTTTCGGAAACCCAGGCGAGCAGCTCGTGCTTCGGCAGGATTCTTTTGATCGTGTGAGCTTTATGCCTGGAGTATTGCTTGCTGTACGTGCGGTGACGGCTGAGGGAGTTTCTTCTGATCTTTGCGTTGGCTTGACGTACGGCATTGACGATTTGCTTTGAATTTGAATTTTAATTTTATCGCGTTAAGGCAACTCTGAGGTGGGTACTGCGATTAGGATATGCCGTGAAAAGTGCCTGAAATCGTCACCTCTAATATGTGCGCATATGCGTTTATAGGCGCTTGCGAACGGCTCTACCGAGAGCGTGATGTGATGCTGCAAAGAGCTTTCGCAAAGGGGCTTCATAAAGAGGTTTCGTAAACGGGCTTCAAAAGAGGCGTCACTAAATTTAGTACATGTTTATCATAGAGTTTTCAGTTTTCTTTAAGAAAAGGTCGTCATACTGATTGAGCACTTAATAGTTGTGTGATAGCTATGCGCACGGAAGAGGAATAATGCCTGCGCACGTGTATGCAAAGTAAAAATTTAAGAATTAACGACGAATGATAGATGACGAGGAACAATGCGAGTTGTGAAACTATCATGGCGCTACATTTTGCGTCACCCTATAAAAACGTTCATTATTTATGCCCTGGTGGCACTCATGGGGACTGTACTTCTTACGTCCATGATGGTACGTGCTGGAACTCAGACGGCAGAGCAGGAGCTGACTCGAGGTGCTGGAGCAGGTTTTCATCTCTCCCTCTCGCAGACGGCAACCTCTTATACGCCGCGCGGTTTGGCAAAGATCAAGCCAGCTGATGCTGAGAAAATCGCTCAGATTAAAGGAGTAGATACAGCATATATGCGTCAATCTGGAGCAGCTAGAATTGAAGGGTCTTTGGTGCAAATACCTGGGCGTGAAAGCTCTGCTCAAGGAAAATCTGGTGATGATTCTCAAGGCTCCAATAAGGATTCCTCTGTTCCTTCTTCAACTGCTCGTTCAGAAGAATGGGCGAGTGGCACCACTATCGATGGCATGAATGATTCGCGCGGGCATACAGGATTTCGTACAGGCGAGTTTAAGCTCACAGAAGGAAGGCATATCGAATCTGGAGATAAGCACACTATTCTTATCAACGAAGCTCTTGCCAAGCTGAATGGCTGGAAGGTTGGCGATACTATCACTCTTCATGCGATTAGCAGCGATCCTGAAAATGAGCTGCAGTCGTCGGCAACAGTGCAGGCAAAAATTGTGGGGCTTTTCAGCGGCGATAATACGGCGAAAGCTGCTGATTATCGCGAGCTGTATGCTAATCAGCTTATTTCCGACAGCACCACATCGTGGGAAATCTATGGACTTTCAGGAAAGAGCACATACTACACTGACGTTTCCTACAGCACAGACGGAAGCCGCAGCGTTTCAGATATTATTGCTGAAGCCAAGAAGATGAATCTCGATTGGTCGAATGTTGATCTTATCGCTAATTCCGATTATTTCCAGACGATTAATGCGGCGATTTCTTCTTTGGCTAATAGCACAACTTTGGTTGCTGCTCTGGCTTGTATTTTTGCTGGCGGCGTCATCACTCTCATGTTTGCGCTGTGGCAGGGAGCCAGGAAGCGCGAAGTGGGTGTGCTCTATAGCTTGGGATTCTCGCCACGATCTGTAATGATGCAGCGTATTTTGGAAGTACTTTTTGTCTCGATTCCTTCATTTGCAACTGCAATTGGCGTTTCTTATCTTGTGGCTCCGCATTTTTCTCGCAGCGCGTTGGAATCCGCGAATAGAGCGGCGAAAGCTCAGCTTGGCACAATAGGAAATGTTGGTGCAAATATCGAAACAGCACAGGCCACAACCAGCCTCGAATCGCTAACTGTATCTCTCACTCCACAGGTTGTGATGATTGGCGGAATAATTTTGCTGGCGATTATGGTTGCAGCGCTTCTTTTGAGCTCTGTTTCTCTTATGCGTCGTTCTCCGCGTGAACTGATTGGAAGCATGGCATGAGCAGCATCGGGTTAGTATGGAGATCTTTGGTTCGCCGCCGCTCCCGCAGTATTTTGCTGTTGGCAATGATGGCGCTTCTCACTGCTACTATCGTCTGCTTAGTTGGAGTCAGCAGTTCGCTTGCTTCTTTTAAGCCAGGCAAATCTGGTGTGCAGATCGATCATGCAACAGAGGAAATTTCGCAGGAGATTATTCAGCAAGGTGAGAAATCAACCCAGGCATTGCAGGAATTGGTGGGTGCAACAGCTAGTTCACTTAATTTGTTGTTTGAGATTATCGCAATTTCTGCTCTTGCAGCGCTCATACTTGTTGAAATTTTGTGGATTCGAGGGCGTCGTCAAGAAATTGGTGTACTCCTTTCCTTAGGGAAATCGAAAGCCTGGATATCTGCTCTTGTGGGAGTGGAAACTGCTCTTCTTGCGGGGTGTGCGCTAATTATCGGGCATATAGCAGTGCGAATTATGAGTATTCCACTGTTGAACTATTTAAGTACTTCGCTTAATGTGCAGCTCGGTGAATTTTGGAGTGCGCAGACGTGGCTCAGCCATTTGCTTGCGTGCGCATGTATAGTGTTTGCGCTTGTGATTGCTTTAGCTCCTTTTTTGGCGGCTCCTCCAAGAAAAATTTTGGCATCGATCGAATAAGAAAATTTATGCAGATATTAAAGGACATCGAAGTATGCGCTGCGTGCGGTAGTTTGTTGGTAAAACTTCGGGTTGTATGCGTGGCGTGTGTTTGATCGATTCTGCATATGCGATAAGAGAAATTAATTAACGTACAAAAATTGATAAGGAATATGGCGATGAGTTCTATAGCTATTGAAAATGTTTCATTCGGATACAGAAATGGTCGATCTGTGTTGAATGAGGTGAATGCCGAATTTGAATCAGGGAAGTTCTATGCGATCACTGGAAATTCCGGGGCAGGAAAATCAACATTGCTTGCTCTTCTTGCTGGATTGGATCGTCCTAAATCGGGTGTGATTAAGGTTGAAGGAAAACCTGTGGAGAGTCTTAGCCAGCATAGGAAAAAATCTGTGTCGCTGGTGTTTCAGGCATATAACTTGATTGACTATCTCACTCCGCTTGAAAATTTACGTCTCGTTGATACTTCCGCAAGTGTAGAGGATTTAGAACGTCTTGGAATCACGTCTGAGCAGGCGAAGCGAAATGTTCTTCAGCTTTCGGGCGGGCAGCAGCAGCGCGTAGCCATTGGGCGTGCTCTTGCGAGCAAAGCTCCTGTGATTCTCGCCGACGAGCCAACAGGAAACCTTGATAGCGAGACAGCGCAAAGTATCGTGGATCTTTTGAAGCGAGCTGCTCACGAATACGGAAAAACGGTTATTGCCGTCACCCACTCGCGTGATTTAGCGCGGCAGGCAGATGAGCATTTTGCGATGAAAAAAGGAAAGCTGATGCTGGCTTAAAGATAGTTTTCTTTTCTGTAAAACTATTGTGCAAGCGGTAATTATTTAGGCGAAAAATCGAGTCGTTCACCTTTTAGGTGGGCGACTCGATTGCATATATGCAATATAGATCCCTATAAATTTTTGAAATGGTTGTGGTTGTGATTAAAAGATTTTAGTGATTGAAGGATTAGTGTTTGGCTTGTGTGTCTAGTGTTTGGTGTGTGGTGCTGGATAGTGGGATGGTTTCTGGGTTGAGTGTTTGTGGCCGTTTTGTGGTTTTGGGTAGTGTGCTTGTTTTTTGGGATGCGGGTGTTTCGTGCTGGTTTCTGGGTCGGATGTTTCGTGCTGGTTTTTGGGATGCGAGGACCTGTTTTTGGGTAGTGTGCTTGTGTTTGGGTTAGCGCGTGTGTCTGCGCCTGTGTCTGTGTGGGTTTATTCCTAGGTTGTTGTGTGTTCTTGTTTTTGTGCCTGTGTCTGTGTGTGAGCTGTTTGTGTGTGGTGTTGTGTGGGTCGTGGGGTCGTGTGTGTGGAAAAAGGGCTTACGTGTGGTCGTGTGCCTAGTTTTATGTGTGGCTTGTTGTGTTGTGTGGTGTGGGGT
>ERZ1034969.370-NODE-370-length-28919-cov-14.126039_pt1 | contig 28919 bp, 27 predicted proteins | sample MGYA00520624_ERZ1034969 | MGnify/ENA primary metagenome ERZ1034969 (study PRJEB33766, sample SAMN09781776) | gut metagenome | biome: gut microbiome | host: Homo sapiens | place: Madagascar | study: EMG produced TPA metagenomics assembly of the PRJNA485056 data...
AGAATAATCAGACATAGTGGAAGTCGCCCTCTGTATAGGGGGCGTGAGTTGAAATGGATAACAATATAGAATAATCAGACATAGTGGAAGTCGCCCTCTGTATAGGGGGCGTGAGTTGAAATATCTCGGCAAGATTGAACATTCTCTGATAAATGGGTCGCCCTCTGTATAGGGGGCGTGAGTTGAAATTGATTGTACGATGGCCAAAAGCCTAAACGCTGAGTCGCCCTCTGTATAGGGGGCGTGAGTTGAAATAACGATACTATAATAGCACGGCTCGATGGTTACTGTCGCCCTCTGTATAGGGGGCGTGAGTTGAAATATCTGCTCGCCGATTTCCTGCGTGATCGTCTTGTCGCCCTCTGTATAGGGGGCGTGAGTTGAAATGGTCAGAAACACGGCGGAATACAATTCGGCTAAGTCGCCCTCTGTATAGGGGGCGTGAGTTGAAATATGGAAGCAGCAGAAAACTTGGTTGCCTACTACAAGTCGCCCTCTGTATAGGGGGCGTGAGTTGAAATACCTCACAAACTCGCAATTTTCTGCGCAATTTCGTCGCCCTCTGTATAGGGGGCGTGAGTTGAAATACGAACAAATCCGACTCAAAGCATCTGGAACTGGGTCGCCCTCTGTATAGGGGGCGTGAGTTGAAATAGTCGCAACTCAACACGTTGTCGGGCAAGATAACCGTCGCCCTCTGTATAGGGGGCGTGAGTTGAAATGTTGTACTGGACGTACCGCTTGGATCTTTGCCAGTCGCCCTCTGTATAGGGGGCGTGAGTTGAAATCACTTGCCAAACATTGTCGGATGGATAAGGTCTGAGTCGCCCTCTGTATAGGGGGCGTGAGTTGAAATCACTTGCCAAACATTGTCGGATGGATAAGGTCTGAGTCGCCCTCTGTATAGGGGGCGTGAGTTGAAATTTTACATGGGGTGTTGTCATGTATCTGTTTTACAGGGTCGCCCTCTGTATAGGGGGCGTGAGTTGAAATGAGCCTAAATATGAAAGCATGGATTGGGAACCGTTGTCGCCCTCTGTATAGGGGGCGTGAGTTGAAATACCACCAGCTAGCGTGGGTACTTAAACGGGCCTAGTCGCCCTCTGTATAGGGGGCGTGAGTTGAAATATGTGGCCACCTCCTCATTTTAAATAGTGTTGAGTCGCCCTCTGTATAGGGGGCGTGAGTTGAAATAGCTCACACCACCGCCGTTGCTTGTCATGGAAGGCGTCGCCCTCTGTATAGGGGGCGTGAGTTGAAATCCGATAACAAGACGGTAGACACGTACAATGACCGTCGCCCTCTGTATAGGGGGCGTGAGTTGAAATAACTGATAGTAGCAGAGGGGTTGAAAGACCAGTAGTCGCCCTCTGTATAGGGGGCGTGAGTTGAAATATCGGCAACTTGTCGGCTAACAAAATCACGACGGGGTCGCCCTCTGTATAGGGGGCGTGAGTTGAAATTATTCAAACCTTGCCAAGACGAGGTGAAAGAGTATGTCGCCCTCTGTATAGGGGGCGTGAGTTGAAATGGCAAAGAGCGGCAAAACTTTGATTAAATTAAAGGTCGCCCTCTGTATAGGGGGCGTGAGTTGAAATCCGATAACAAGACGGTAGACACGTACAATGACCGTCGCCCTCTGTATAGGGGGCGTGAGTTGAAATAACTGATAGTAGCAGAGGGGTTGAAAGACCAGTAGTCGCCCTCTGTATAGGGGGCGTGAGTTGAAATATCGGCAACTTGTCGGCTAACAAAATCACGACGGGGTCGCCCTCTGTATAGGGGGCGTGAGTTGAAATTATTCAAACCTTGCCAAGACGAGGTGAAAGAGTATGTCGCCCTCTGTATAGGGGGCGTGAGTTGAAATGGCAAAGAGCGGCAAAACTTTGATTAAATTAAAGGTCGCCCTCTGTATAGGGGGCGTGAGTTGAAATAGAATTACGTACGAAGAACGCGATGAGGAACGTTGTCGCCCTCTGTATAGGGGGCGTGAGTTGAAATAATATAGGAATAAAAAATTCCCGAAAAGAAATTGTCGCCCTCTGTATAGGGGGCGTGAGTTGAAATGTGATCTATAACGAGGACGGGAGTTTGAAGCATGTGTCGCCCTCTGTATAGGGGGCGTGAGTTGAAATAGCTGAATGTCATATCAATGATGTTATGAATAGTAGCAAGGTTGGAAAAAAATGTATTTTCAGCAAAAAAACCGGATGATTCGAAATTAGTTTATGAACATCATCCGGTTTTTACTTATATATGAACCAACGTAAGTGTTTTTATAAACCTCAGATATACTTGATGTTTAAATCATATCAAGATATCAGAGACTTAAACGCTTATTTCCGCTTACGATTAAAATCAAATTGATGATACTAAATCTGTAAATGTTATCTGAATGTGTCCGTCACAGAATGTATGAAGCATAAAAATTAAGTACATATCAATAGAATACCGAACAAATCATCCGCAAGTTGACCGACTTTGTCCGGCATTAATTTAGTTTGAAAATAGAACGGAACTTTCCAGACCTCTCTTTCTTATGTTCTACCATTATCCTCATCCCCCAAACGCCCCCTCAAATCCCTCCCGACTGACGAAGCCATAGGTTTCAAGCGTCGTCTTGTTGTTTGAAAGGGCTAAGATTGCCTGTTTCAACGCATCCGTTTCCTCTTTTTCAACGTTGATTGTTTTTGCCAAATGCAGTATGACAACGCAGCCCAGTGCGAACCTGTTCGTTGTCGTCTCTGTATTTTTCATGCGAAAAAGATATTTGGAATATGATTGGGGCGTTACGGGCCTTGTTTCGATTTTGATATCGATCAGGTTGCCGTTGTGACAGCAGCAGTTGCGGTAAAGCGCGATGCAGTCCATCCAACTGATGAGCTCGTTTGCGCTGCAGTCATATATGGATGCGATTTCTTTGCGGTTGCGCTTGCTCATGAGCTTATAGATGTGGATCAGTTCACCGAGCGAAATGTGTTGCGAAAGCTCGAGAAGAGACTGTTTTTCTGGCTTGTCGCTTTTTGAAAGGTGAGTGATGGTGTTGATGAGCTGTTTTTGTTCCTGCTCAATGATTTTTCTGTCGACGGCATCGTATTTCAGGTATTTGTTAGGACCGTCAGTTTGGCACCAGGAAAAAATGTCCTGGTAGCAAAGCGGACCGTATTTTTCGACAAGATGCGACGTAATTTTTGTGTTCAAGTCGATTTCAAGTTCTTGAATGATCGAGAAAACGGCCTGACGCAATTTTTTGTCAAGCCGGATTCGATCATGGACGTCTTGAAACGTGCAGCCGAATCGGCAAAGCGGTGTGGCATAGCTGATGAAACGATATGTACCAAGATGATCGATGATTGTTTGCTGCTTTTTGGTTGGTCCAAAATCATTGATGTTGAGCTTTTTGATTAGATCTGATTGCACCACGGATGCGCGCTCCTTTGCATAAAAAAACCCTGCGCTCGGCCGCAGCCTTCGAAGCAGGGGGATTGAAACTTATTTTTTCAACTACATGATAACACTTGGAGCGTGTTTTCGCAATTGCGAGACTTATTAATTGCCAAATATGCTCATTCTTGTTAAGATAGCGATGAAGAAAGGGTTTACAAGAAATGGAGTGACATATATGGGAAAATTGACGAGCAAGGTAGAGAAGCTGTACCGGATTTTCAGCAAAGCTGCCGGACTGTTTGCCGGGTTGCGAGCGATACTGTATTTTGTCGGAAGAAGAAAAAGAAAGTAGTTTTCGGAAGCGGTCAGGCAATCTGATCGCTTTTTTTGCAGGCAATGATCTTCTTTTCGCCATGCATACGGATTCTTAAAAGAAAACAAGGGTGGAAACTCCTCATTTTAAAAGTGATATCATGGAGAATATTAAAAAATGGGGATTTTGGATCTTCATGTCAAAACCCCGTTACATAATGAGGGTGGACTTTTGATGGCTGAGTTATTTTCTGAATTGGATCAAATCGATAATTTGGAAGATTTCAAGGTATATAGGAGCAAATTGATCAAAAAAAGCGCTTTTTGGAAGCAAAGGGTGCTGTTGCTGAAGAAAAAAGGGGGATACAAGTCAAATAAGGATCTGGCTGAGGCTTGCTGCGTAACGGTTCCGACTGTCAGAAACTGGCTGGCGGGGAAGGTTCCGCGGTCTCGCGACAATTTTATCAAAATCGGGTTTGCGGAAAAAAGCGATCTTGAGCAGATGGACAATCTTTTGCAAAGATACGGATATCAGGCGCTGTACTCCAAAAATTATGAGGATGCGGTCTATAAATTCGTATTGCAAAACAAAGACAGTCTTCCTGAATGCGGGTATCGTTATTGTCGAAAAATTATTGAAATGATCAGGGATGATGTTGAAAACGAGCAAGATGCAATGAACGTTCCGACGACCAATTTGGACGAAAGACTTGGCGGCATGAGAGATGTTCCTGAATTGACGACGTTCATACTTGAAAATGCAGAGATTTTCAAGAGCCGTTATTCTGCTTTTTATGACTATGTAAAATTTTTTGTTTCGGAAAACAGACTCAACGAAGGCAGCAAGGACACGATCAACAAGCTGGCCGAGATTCAAGGGTGGACTTCATCAATGAAACAGGCGATTTATGATATCAAAAACGAATGCTGGTTTCCGACCAGACTCAAGGTGATTTCAATCGGAGTACATTTGAACATGACGATTGAAGAACTCAATCACATGCTTTATTTGGCCAAGATGGGGCCGCTTTGCCAACAGTCTCCGTTTGAATCGGTAATTATTTTTTCATTGAGGGATGCGGCGTTAAACGACATGATTCACCGGGATGGCGGGATTGAACTGTGTCTTTCAGTGCGCAATCTTTTGGAAAGATTCGATGATTTTGACTTCATCAGCGATTTTATGAATGATTTGCCGACAGAAGACGATCAGGGCTGAAAATGAATGAGAAAGAGAAAAGTGTTTTAGCTGCCGTTGAAAAAGCCATCGGTAACGACTGGCATTTCAAAAAGCTGATGCCGCTTGCCAGGGGGACTTTCGGCAACGTCTATGAGTTGGCAAAAAATAATCCGATGATCGGTCCGGATTATCGAGCGGTCAAAATCGTTCAAACGTCAAAAAAACGGCTGAATCGTGTCAAAGAAGAACTTAAACATCTCAACCGGACACGCGACAATCAAAATATCGTTTCCTACATTGATTATGGCACGGTTCACGTCGGAGAAACTTTGGCGATGTGGTTTGTGATGGAAAAGTATGTGCCGTTGCCGGAGTATGGAGCAGACCGTGCATTTAGCGAAAAAGACGTCTTGAGAATCGGAATTGACGTCAGTCATGCTCTTGAAGCATGCGAGCGGGAAAAGATCATTCATTGTGATGTCAAGCCGAGCAATATTTTTGTGAAATCCAGTAAAGAAGCCGTTTATCTGTTGGGGGATTTCAGCATTTCTCTGGATGATTCTCAAAAAAAGATTGCCAACGAGTATTCAATCGGATACGGTTCTCCGGAACAGCTGAAAAAAATTGCTGAACCGTTATCCAACCGTTCGGATATCTATTCTTTGGGAATGACGCTTTTTGTTTTAGCAAACGATAAAAAATTTTCGGATCATCGCGATGAATTGCCGGAAATTGAAAGAATCAGTGCTGAGCTGAATGCGATATTGAAGAAAGCGTGCAGCTGTTATCCTGGAAATCGCTATCAGAGCGCAACGGAACTCAGAAAAGAACTCTTGAAATTAATGATAACGAAATATTATTGAAAGGTCGCAGCAGGCGGCCTTTTTTATGACAAAAAAAGCGCCGATTCTAGTCGGCGCCTGGTGCTGTATGAATTATTCTGCTGATTTTTGATCCTGTTCAAGGTATTCGATCATTTCGTCAAATGATTCTTTGGCATCCGCATACCCGCTTTCGTACAAGTCCTTGAGTTTTTTGACGTTATGCTCAAGCCGACCGACCTTGACGGGTTCTTTTGGAGCAATGCAAAAGATTTGTTTTGATTTCTCCATTTTCTGCAATTCGTCTGCCTGCTTGTTGTAGGCTTCCGGTCTGCCGTTGACCTGCTTGACGAAATCGGGGTATTGCTTGAAGTTCATTTCAATTGCTTTTTCCATTGCCTTGCTACCGGGCTTTTTGCGATATTCGCGGTTGCGGGTTCTGACCACGACGATTTTGTCGAAGCCCAATTCTTGTGCAAGATCGACCGGAACGGAGTCTGAGATTCCGCCGTCAAGACAAAGACCTTGAGATGTTTCATGGGGTTCCGAAATGATCGGCATTGAAGATGAGGCTTCAAGGGCATCCGTCAGCTCTTTTCCGACCGGCGGCTTGTGAAATTCGACGCGCTTGCCGTCTTTTAGTCTGGTGGCCACGATTACGAAGTCCGTGTCGGACAGATTATAGGCATTTTCATCGTAGTTGTGCCATGAAATTCCATGATCCGTAAACAGATAGTCAAGATTGATGATGCTTTTGCCTTTTAAAAGATGTTTGACAGAAATATAGTCGCGATCGTTGCGGTATTCGGTATTGATTTCAAATGTTCTTCCGTATTGTTTGGAAACATAGTTTGCTCCGGCAAGAGATCCCGCTGAAACGCCGATGACGCAGTTAAATTGAATGTCGCGATCCAAAAAATAGTCAAGGACGCCGGACGTATAGCACCCGCGCATGGCTCCGCCTTCTAAGACAAGTGCCGCATTATAATACATGGATTCTCATCCCTTCATATAGTAACAAAATTAGTTTATACAAATTCAGTATAACATCATCAGGAAGATTTTTCTCGTTACAAATTAGCGATAAGCGACAAAGTGCAAAAAGTGATCTACTGTGCTAAAATCGTATAAGTGAGTTTTAAATGAAAGGAAGGGTATGAGTGGGACTCGATAAAAAAGCCATGTTTGAAAAACTGCTTGAACAAATCAAGTGGCAAGACGACAGGGAAGTTTTTTCCGATGCGCTGATTGAAAAAGTCGAAGTGCATACGAAGTCGAAGCGTTGGGACTTCTATTTGGAAACAAACGACATCTTGCCGTTTCAAACATTTGCAAAACTTAATCAGCTTGTCGAGACGTCTTTCAGGCCGATTTGCAAGACGAGACTGCATTTTACGACGAGAAATCCTGTAATGAATGACGAAAAACTGGTTTCGTATTGGGCATATGCCGTTGAAACGAGCGGAAAAGCAAACGGTTTTACCCAAAATCTCTTGCAAAATTCTCCGGAACTTGATCATGGAGAGGTCAAACTTTTGGCTGAAAATACGGTCTTGCGCGATTTTTTGAAGCGCAACGTTTTGGAAAGAATTGAAGCGTCTTATCAGGATGCCGGTTTTCCAAGATTCACGATCAAACCCTATGTTGATGAAAAAGCGATTGAAGAAAAGCGGGAGGCCATGCAGCAAAAGCATGCCGAAAACGATGCGGAGCTGGCCAGAAAAGCTTATGAGCAGATCAAGATTTCGAATGAGCAAAAGGCCAGGCAGCCAAAAAACGTGAAGAAGCAAGAGGAACTTCCGCCTGTTGAAGGGCCGGTGATGGTCGGCAAGAAGATTTCGGAAGAAACCGAGATCAGACCGATGAAGACGATCGTGGAAGAAGAGCGCATTGTGGTCGTCCAAGGCTATGTCTTTGATTCCGAGGTGCGCGAACTGCGCTCCGGCAGAAAAATTCTGACGTTTAAGATTACCGATTATACTTCTTCGTTTGCCGTCAAAAAGTTTTCGAACAATGCCAAAGATGAAGCGATGTTTGATGCCGTCAAAGTCGGCCAATGGGTCAAAGTCAAAGGAAACGTCCAAGAAGACAGCTACATGAGAGATCTTGTCATCAATGCCTATGACATCAATGAAGTCAAGCATGAAGGACGAAAGGATACGGCTCCTGAAGATGAAAAGCGCGTTGAGCTTCATCTGCACTCCAACATGAGCATGATGGATGCGACGAATTCGATTTCGGACTTTGTCGCACAAGCTGCCAAGTGGGGACAAAAAGCGATTGCGATTACCGATCACAGCACGCTGCAGGCCTTTCCGGAAGCACATTCGGCAGGACAGAAAAACGGTGTCAAGATTTTGTACGGCGTTGAGGCAAACGTTGTTGAAGACAGTCAGCCGATTGCATACAACGAAGCGCATGAAGAATTGAAGCATGCGACTTACGTCGTGTTCGATACGGAAACGACGGGTCTGTCGGCTCAGTACAACAAGGTCATCGAATTGGCCGCGGTCAAGATGAAAGACGGCGAAAAAATCGGAGAATTTGAAGAATTCATCGATCCGGGTCATCCGCTTTCGCAAACGACGATCAATCTGACGCACATTACGGATGCGATGGTTCGCGGTTCAAAAACGGAAGAAGAAGTTTTCAAACTCTTCCGTGAATTTTGCAAGGGATGCATCATCGTCGGACACAATGCCACGTTTGACGTCGACTTCATGAATACCGGCTATCTTCGCCATGGCATGCCTGAGATTAAAGAACCGTGGGTCGATACGCTGCCTTTGGCAAGAATTTTGTATTCGGACATGAAACGCTTTACGCTCGATACGTTGGCCAAGCGGCTCAAAGTTGATTTGGAACATCACCACCGGGCTATTTATGATGCCGAAGCGACCGGCTATATTTTTTACAAGATGCTTGCTGACGCGCGCGAACAGTTCGACATTTTGTATCATGACGATTTTAACAAGCACATGGTTCAGCCGGATACGTACAAACAGCAGCACCCGTTTCATGCGATCGTTTTGGCTAAAACGCAGGACGGGCTGAAAAATCTTTTCAAGCTGGCATCAGATTCGATGGTCAATCACTTTTACCGCGTTGCCAGGGTTCCTCGCTCAGTGCTTGAAAAATACCGTGAAGGACTTTTGGTCGGTTCCGGCTGTGCCGACGGCGAAGTTTTCACGGCCATGATGCAAAAAGGCTATGAAACGGCTAAAGCCAAGGCCAAAAATTATGATTATCTGGAGATTCAGCCAAAGGCACTGTATGCACCGCTTTTGGAGCGCGAACTTGTCAAGGATGAAGAAGAGCTTGAAGACATCATCAAAAATATGGTGAAATTGGCTGAAGAACTCGACAAGCCGATCGTTGCAAGCGGAGACGTGCATTTCATGAACAAGGAAGATGCGATTTATCGCAAGATTCTGATTCATTCCCAAGGCGGCGCAAACCCGCTCAATCGCTTGAAAAATCTTCCTGATGCACACTTCAGAACGACGGATGAAATGCTTGACGAGTTTGCCTTTCTCGGACCTGAACTGGCTAAAAAGGTCGTTGTCGATGATCCGAACAAGGTCGCGGCAATGTGTGACGAAATCACGCCCGTCAAGGATAAGCTGTACACGCCGAAAATGCCGGGGGCAGAAGACGATATTCGCAACCTGACGATGAACAAGGCACATGAGCTTTATGGCGATCCGTTGCCTGAAATCGTTCAGGCCAGACTTGACAAGGAATTGAAGTCCGTTATCGGCAACGGCTTTTCCGTAATTTATCTGATTGCGCAAAAGCTCGTTTTCAAGTCCAACAAAGACGGATATCTGGTCGGTTCTCGTGGGTCCGTCGGTTCAAGCCTGGTGGCAACGATGACCGGAATCACCGAGGTCAATCCTCTTCCGCCGCATTATCGTTGTCCTGAGTGCAAATACTCTGAATTTTTCACGAAAGGCGAATACGGCAGCGGCTACGATCTTCCTGACAAAAAGTGCCCCAATTGCCAAACGCAGCTCGTCAAGGACGGACAGGAAATCCCGTTCGAAACGTTCCTTGGATTCAAAGGCAACAAGGTCCCTGATATCGATTTGAACTTTTCCGGCGACTATCAGCCGGTTGCACACAACTACACGAAGGTTCTGTTCGGAGAAAACAACGTGTTCCGTGCCGGAACGATCGGTACCGTTGCCGACAAGACGGCGTACGGTTATGTCAAAGCGTACGAACGCGACAACGAACTGACGCTGAGGTCTGCCGAAGTCGATCGCCTGGCCAAGGGAGCAACGGGCGTCAAACGCACGACCGGACAGCACCCGGCCGGAATTCTGGTTGTTCCAGACTACATGGATATTTATGATTTCACGCCGATTCAGTATCCGGCAGACGACGTCAATGCGGCCTGGCGCACGACTCACTTTGATTTCCACTCGATTCACGACAATATTTTGAAGCTCGACTGTCTTGGTCACGATGATCCGACGATGATTCGCATGCTGCAGGATCTTTCGGGAATTGAACCAAAGACGATTCCGACTGATGACCCTGGTGTGATGGCGCTGTTTTCCGGAACGGAGATTTTGGGCGTCACGGAAGAACAGATTCAATCGAAAACGGGAACGCTCGGCATTCCGGAATTCGGAACGAGGTTCGTTCGCGGAATGCTTGAAGAAACGAAACCGAAGACGTTTGCCGAACTGCTCAAGATTTCCGGCTTGTCTCACGGGACTGACGTTTGGCTCGGAAACGCCGAAGAACTGATTCAAAACAAGACGGTGACGATGCCTGAAGTTATCGGATGTCGTGACGATATCATGATGGATCTGATTCACATGGGCGTTGAAAGCGATCTGGCCTTCAAAATCATGGAACACGTGCGTAAGGGACGCGGCATTCCGGATGAGTGGCAGGAAGAGATGCACAAGGCAAACGTTCCCGAATGGTACATCGGCGCCTGCCTGAAAATCAAGTACATGTTCCCTAAGGCACATGCTGCTGCTTACGTTTTAATGGCGCTGCGCATTGCATATTTCAAAGTCTACTACCCGCTGATCTACTATTCTGCATATTTTTCCGTGCGTGCCGATGATTTTGATCTGGTCGCAATGGCCAACGGCAAGGAATCCGTCAAGGCTCGCATGAAAGAAATCAATGAAAAAGGCAATGATGCTTCAGCTAAGGAAAAGAACCTGCTGACCGTGCTTGAGCTTGCAAACGAAATGCTTGAACGCGGCTTTGAGTTCAAGATGGTCGACATCAAGCGTTCGGATGCTTCGGACTGGCTGATTGAAGGAAATACGCTCCTGGCGCCGTTTTCGGCAATTCCGGGTCTTGGGTTGAACGTTGCCAAGCAAATCGTTGCGGCAAGAGAAGAGCGCGAGTTCATTTCGAAACAGGATCTGAAAGAGCGCGGAAAGGTTTCGCAATCATTGGTTGATTTCATGACGGAAAACCATGTTTTGGACGGATTGTCGGATGAAAACCAGTTGTCGCTTTTCGACATGCTTGGCTAAATGCACTGCATTTTCATACGAAACTTGAAAATGTCGTCCCAGTATGCTACAATAACATTGTTTTTGATACTCGTTAGGGAGTGAGCAGAGATGCTCGCTCTTTTTATTGGAACGGGTTCTATTGGATGAAAAGATGCGAGGAGGAAAATTTTGAGCAGCGTTGTTGAAACAGTGACGGAATTAGTCACTCCTATATTGGATGAACGTCACTTTGAATTAGTTGATGCGGAATTCGTGAAAGAAGGCAAAAGCTGGTATTTGCGAATTTATATCGATAAGCCCGGTGGAATCAATATTGAGGAGTGTGCGCTTGTCAGCGATTTGCTCGGCGAAAAGCTTGACGACTGCGACCCGGATCCGATTCCTCAGGCATACTTTTTGGAAGTTTCCTCACCTGGTGCTGAGCGTCCTTTGAAAAAAGAACGCGATTATGAGCGCGCGTTGAATTCTTATATTCATGTTTCGCTGTATCAGCCGTTGGAGGGCAATAAGGTTTATGAAGGCACAATGGTTGACTTGAAGCCGGATGAACTGACGCTGGAATACATGGACAAGACTCGTCAAAAGACGATTGTGATTCCGCGCAAGCAGATTGCACAGGCGCGTTTGGCAATCAAATTTTAATAATAAGGAGCACAGAAAAAAATGAGTAAGGAATTGCTTAATGCATTGGATGCACTTGAAACTGAAAAGGGCATCAAAAAAGAAGTCATCATCGATGCTTTGGAACAGGCACTTGTTTCCGCCTACAAGAAAAACTACGGTCAGGCACAAAACGTCAAAGTGACGTTTGATGCAAGACGCGGCGACATCAAGGTTTTTGCCGTTAAGGAAGTCGTCAACGAAGTTTTGGATTCATGCCTCGAAGTCAGCCTGTCTGATGCTCTTGAAATCAACAGAGCCTATGAAATCGGCGACACGATTGATTTTGAAGTTACTCCGCGTGATTTTGGCCGAATTGCGGCTCAAACTGCTAAGCAGGTCATCATGCAGCGCGTGCGTGAAGAAGAGCGTCAAATGATTTATAATCAATATAGCCGTTATGAAAATGAAATCATGACCGGTGAAGTTGAACGTCGCGACAGCCGTTACGTTTATGTCAACCTCGGCAACGTTGAAGCCGTTCTTTCGAAGCGCGATCAGGTGCCTGGTGAAGTTTACAATTCACATGATCGCATCAAAGTTTACGTGTACAAGGTTGTTGATCCAAACGAAAATCAAAATGCCGAACAAAATGAAGAAGAAGGCAAGAAGAAGCGTCGCAACCGAGGACCTCAAGTTTACGTAAGTCGTTCTCATCCTGATTTGTTGAAGCGTATGTTTGAAAATGAAGTTCCGGAAATTTTTGACGGAACCGTTGAAATCAAGTCGATTGCGCGTGAAGCGGGCGATCGTGCCAAAATTGCCGTTTGCTCCGATCAAGAAGGAATCGATCCGATCGGAACTTGCGTTGGCCCGCGCGGAGAACGCGTCAAGGCAATCGTTGAAGAATTGAACGGAGAGAAGATGGACATCGTCGAATGGAGCGAAGATCCGTCCGAATATATCAAGGCTGCCTTGAAACCGGCCGAAATTCTTGAAGTTCGCTTCGACAGAGAAGACGATCATGCATGCACGGTCGTCGTCCCTGACACGCAATTATCGCTTGCAATCGGCAAGCGTGGCCAAAATGCCCGCCTTGCGGCTCATTTGACGGGCTACAAGATTGACATCAAGTCCGAATCAAACATGGAAGAGCTTGATCGTCAGTCTGAAGAAGAACCTGAGGAAAATTTTGAATTGCCTGAAACAGAAGATGTTGAAACGGAAGATGCCATCAGCATTGAAGACATTGAGGCAGATAACGAATAAAGGAGGTTTTTTAAATGGCACAGCGTAAAATACCGATGCGAAAAGACATCGTTACCGGAGAAATGAAGCCAAAAAAAGAACTCGTTCGTGTTGTCAAGAATAAAGAAAATGAAGTTTCAATCGATCCGACCGGAAAGAAGGCCGGACGCGGAGCATATATTCATTTAGACGTCAAAACAGCCGAGAAAGCAAAAAAGGACCGCACCTTCGACAAGGCATTCGGGCTCAAAATCGACGATGCCTTTTACGATGAGCTGGTTGCTTACGTTGATCACCAGGCAGCCCGCGCGGAATTGTTCGGAAATGGAAAATAGACAAAAAGTTTTGCAATCATTGGGCCTTGCTCGTCGGGCAAAAAAACTGACGACGGGCATTGACCTTGTTATTGACCAAGTTCGACTTGGAAAGGCGTACCTTGTTTTTTGCGCAAATGATGCAGGACAAAGTACGAAAAAGAAAATTACTGATAAATGCAATAGTTACAACGTCACGTACTCGCTCGAATTCACAAGGGATGAACTCAGTGCGGCAATAGGATCGAAACGCTCGATAATTGCAGTGACGGATGCAGGCTTTGCTAAAAAATTCAAGCAACTGCTGTCTCTTTGATTCGTGTATTTCTCGAATCAAGAGTCTTGACAGGCCTGATTTTACGAGAATGGAGCGATGTCGATGAGTAAAAAAAGAATTTATGAATTAGCAAAAGAACTCAATGTTTCCAGCAAGGAAGTCATTGCGGCAGCCAAAAAGAAGGGAATTGAAGTCGGCAATCACATGTCGACGATTGGAGAAAACGAAGAGCGGCAGGTAAGGGCTGCTTTTGCTCCAAAGAAAGCCCCTGTTGAGAAAAAGGCGGCTGCCTTTAAGGCTGAAAAACCGGCCAAAGAGCATAAAAGGGAAAGTGAAAAGGTCGGAAAGAAGCCTTCTGACAAGCGATCAACCGAAAAAAAGCAGGCTGTTCGCCCTGATCAGGGAAAGACCAACCGTGATCAAAAGTCAGTGAATAGAATCAACGAAAGGCATTCTGGTAACCACATGGATAAAAATAAAAACAACAACAATCGCAGGAGCAACCAAAGAGAAGGACAAAGCAACGATCGTTTCGGCGGAAACGACAACAAAAAGGGCAAGTTCAACAAGAAGAACAATCGCAAAAACAACAAGCGCAATAATCGCAATCAACGCGACAATAATAAGAAGAACGCCGTTCCGCAACGCAAGAACAAGCCGTTGCCGGAAACTTTGGTTTATACGGTCGGCATGAACGTTGCCGATATCGCAAAGAAGATCCACCGCGAACCGGCAGAAATCATCAAGAAGCTCTTTATGATGGGCGTGATGGTCAACCAAAACCAATCGCTTGACAAAGATACGATTGAAATTCTTGCAGCCGATTATGGCATCAAGGCTGAAGAAAAAGTTGAAGTTGACGTAGCCGACATCGACAAGTTCTTTGAAGAAGAAGCAAACAATAAGAAACACTCCGCACCGCGTCCACCGGTCGTAACGATTATGGGACACGTTGATCACGGCAAAACGACGCTTCTTGACAAATTGCGTCATACGAACGTCACTGCCGGTGAAGCAGGCGGAATTACGCAGCATATCGGTGCTTATCAGGTAAGACACAATGACAAGATCATTACGTTCCTTGATACGCCGGGGCATGCTGCCTTCACGAGCATGCGTGCTCGCGGTGCCGACATCACCGACATCACTGTCCTGGTCGTTGCCGCAGACGATGGCGTCATGCCGCAAACGATTGAAGCCATCAACCACTCGAAGGCTGCCGGGGTTCCGATTATCGTGGCCGTAAACAAGATCGACAAGCCTGGTGCAAACCCTAACCACGTGATGGAGCAATTGACCGAATACGAATTGATTCCTGAAGATTGGGGCGGCGATACGATCTTTGTCGATATTTCTGCTAAATTCGGCAAGAATCTTGACGAATTGCTCGACATGATTTTACTTGAGGCAGAAATGCTTGAACTTAAGGCAAATCCTAAGCAGCACGGTGCAGGGTCCGTTATCGAAGCTCGTCTTGACAAGGGCAAGGGATCCGTTGCAACGCTTTTGGTTCAGCAGGGAACCCTTCACGTCGGAGATCCGATCGTCGTCGGCAATACTTTTGGTCGCGTTCGAACGATGACTGATGCCAGAGGTCGTGCCATCAAGAAGGCTACTCCGGCAACGCCAGTCGAAATTACCGGTTTGAACGAAGTGCCGCAGTCAGGTGATCGTTTCGTGACGTTTGATGACGAAAAGACGGCGCGTGCAGCAGGTGAAGAACGTGCCAAGCGCGCTCTGATGAAGGAACGCAGCCAAACGACGCACGTTACGCTCGACAACTTGTTCGATACGCTTAAAGAAGGCGATATGAAAGAAGTTGACGTGATCATCAAAGCCGACGTTCAAGGTTCCGTTGAAGCAATTGCACAAAGCTTCAAGAAGATTGACGTGGAAGGCGTTCGCGTCAATATCATCCACCAGGCCGTTGGCGCCATCAACGAATCAGACGTGACCTTGGCCGAAGCTTCCAATGCGATCATCATCGGATTCAATGTCCGTCCTACGCCTCAAGCCAAGGTGCAGGCAGATCAAGACAAGGTCGACATTCGTTTGCACAACGTCATCTACAAGGCAATCGATGAAGTTACGACTGCCATGAAGGGGATGCTTGAACCCGTCTTTGAAGAAAAAGTCACCGGCTACGTTGAAATCCGTCAGACCTACAAAGTTTCAAAACTTGGCACGATCGGTGGCGGCTATGTCACGGACGGCTACATTCAAAGAGATTCCGGCGTTCGAATTATTCGTGACGGAATCGTGATTTATGAAGGAAAGCTTGCATCTCTCAAGCGTTTCAAAGATGACGTCAAGCAGGTCAAATCCGGATTCGAATGCGGCTTGATGGTTGAAAAGTACAATGACATCAAAGAAGGCGATCAGCTCGAAGCCTTCATTATGGAAGAAGTTCCGCAAGACTAACGGGAGGAATTGCTATATATGGTACAACATTACCGTGTCGGACGTTTGTCACAGGAGATTCAGCGCGAAGTCAACGACATTTTGATGAAACGCGTCCGCGATCCGCGCGTTGAAGGCGTGACGATTACCGGCGTCGAAGTTACGGGCGATCTGCAGAATGCGACAATTTATTACAGCACGCTTTCAAATCTTGCTTCTGATGCCGAAAAGACTCAAAAAGGCCTCGATAAGGCAACAGGGTTGATCAGACGAGAACTTGGGCAGCGCTTGAGCATCTATGTCACGCCTGAACTCAAATTCGTTCGTGATGAATCCGTGCGTTACGGGGATCATATCGACGAACTTTTGAACAAGCTTCATCAGCAGGATCGTTAAGATGAAAATTGCGGGGATGGGAATTTTTCCCATCCCTGTTTTTGAGAGGTGAACACTTATGGATGGAATTTTACCCCTGAACAAAGATCGCGGCATGACCAGCAATGATGCCGTGTTTAAATGCAGACGCCTGTTTCAGACCAGAAAAGTCGGACACAGCGGGACGCTCGATCCAAACGTTGACGGCGTGCTGCCGATCTGCATCGGACATGCGACAAAAGTCGTCAGCTATCTGATGGAATCAGGCAAAGTTTATACCGGTGAGGTCACGCTTGGATTTTCAACGGAAACGGAAGATCTTGACGGGAAAATCGTTGAAGAGCGTTTTTTGACGAAGCCTTTTTCAGATGAATTGATCAAAGAAAAGATGCAGCAGCTTTGCGGAGACATCATTCAGATTCCTCCGATGTATTCTGCCGTCAAGGTCAACGGCAGACGTTTGTACGATTACGCCAGAAAAGGCGAAAAAGTCGAACGTCCCAAGAGAAAGATTCACGTTGAAAGTTTTGAATTGATCGGAAGCTCTGCATTTGACAAAGAAAACGGCGTCCAAAAATTGCGTTTCAAAGTCGCCTGCGGAAAAGGAACCTATGTCAGAACACTTGCCACGGATCTCGGCAAAAAACTTGGCGTTCCGGCCGTCATGAGCGATCTGACGCGACTTGAAAGCGGCAGTTTCAAGCTTGACGAAGCCTATACGCTGGCACAGCTTGAAGAACTCAAGCAAAACGGCAGGCTGGAAGAGGCCTTGCGCCCGGTCGACCATGCTTTGAAAATGCCTGAAAGAGAACTGACGAGTGCGCAGTGGAAAATCGTCAAAAACGGCGGCTTTTTGCTGCCTGAAAATTTCAGTGACTTAAGCGCAACGGATGGTCTTCAGGTCGCTTTGACGTATCAAAACAAGTGTCGCTGCGTCTATCGATATAATGAAGAAAAGAGACGCTATCAGGCAGAACAGATGATTGATCTGACATAGAGGTGCATGATGCAAGTTGTTAAATTGCAAGAACCGTATGACAATAATTTGATTCCGGACGGACCGATCGTTCTTTGCCTGGGCTTTTTTGACGGCGTTCATCGCGGACATCAGGCAGTAATCCGTGAAGGAAAGAGGCGCGCGGAAAAGCTTGGGGCAAAACTTGCGATCATGACGCTTGATCGTTATCCGGGAATCGTGTTCAATAACGAGGCAAACAAGGGTTTTGCGTATCTGTCGAGCGAACGAAAAAAGCTTGAACTTTTCGAACGCTTCGGAGTCGACCTTTGTTACGTCGTTTCGTTTGATGAGAAGCTCTATACGCTCAGCCAGCAGGATTTTGTCGAAAAATACATCGTTTCGCTCCACGCAGTCTGCGCGGTTGCAGGAAGCGACTATACGTACGGAAAAATGCCGTATGCAAACGGCGGCGACATGTCGCATCTGGAAGGCTATGCCAACGGGCGCTTTGAGGTGGTCAAGGTTTCGCACATGCTTGATGACGGAGAAAAGATCAGTTCGACAAGAATCAGAAAAGCGCTCCGGAAAGGAAACGTCAAAATGGCAGCAGATCTTTTGGGCTATCCGTACGAAACAAGCGGTCAGGTAGTGCACGGCTTTGAGCGCGGTCGAAAGCTGGGTTTTCCGACGCTGAATCTTGAAACAAAAGAGCCGGTCATGATACCTGCCGAAGGCGTGTATGCGGTTTTCGTCAGATTTGAAGGCGAGGAAAAACGCTACATGGGGATGGCATCAATTGGTCGCAACGAAACGTTTGGCAATCACTTTGAAAAAACGATCGAAATCAACCTGCTCGATTTTTCGGACATGGTTTACGGAAAAAACGTTTTTGTCGAGTGGATCGAGCTTTTGCGCGGGATGAAGAAGTTCAGCGGCGCAAAGGATTTGATCGAACAGCTGAATCATGACAAGGAACGGACAAGAAAAATTCTGGAAAAGAGGAATTAGCATGGATATTATCACATCATCATCCAATCAGCGCGTCAAGGACTGGAAAAAACTTTCGCAAAAAAAGGCGCGAATCAAGCAGGGAAAGTATATACTTGACGGATGGCATCTGGTCAAAGAAGCGATTCTTTTTGATCAGCCGATTTCGGAAATCTTGGTGACGCAAGATTTTAAGCACAGAAACGAGCTTGAAGTTCCAGACAACGTTGAGGTTATCGAAATTTCCGACAACGTGGCAAAGCATCTGAGCGAAACACCGAGTCCGCAAGGAATCTTTGCCGTTGTGAATCTTCCTGAAAATGCAGAGGAGAAACCTAAAAAAGCAACCGGCGCGTGGCTGTTTCTGGACGGAGTGCAAGACCCCGGAAACATCGGAACGATGGTCAGGACTGCCGATGCCTGCGGCTTTTCCGGCGTAGTCTTTGGGGAAGGGTGTGCCGACATGTTTCAGCCGAAAGTCGTTCGGGCCATGCAGGGCAGCCAGTTTCATTTGAAGCTTTGTTCCGGAAACCTGATCGAATGGGCTAAAGAATTCAAGCAGCGCAAACTGCCGGTCTTTGGCAGCGAGCTGAACGATCAGGCCCGTTCCTATGATCAGGTCGGACGTCACAGCGACTTTGCGCTTGTCATGGGAAACGAAGGCAACGGAATGAGTGAGAAACTGTTGAAAGAAACTTCCCTTAACCTTTATATCCCGATTAAAGGACATGCCGAATCGCTCAACGTTGCAGTCGCAGCCGGCATACTGATGTTCGGGCTGATGGAATAGACAATGGAATGAGAATCAAGTGAGGCCGGGAGAAAACTCTGCCTCGAACAAAAGTCCCGGATGATTTGCAGTTAACTGCAAAATTCATCCGGGACTTTGTGTATCCGGGATAATTCTTCGTCGAAGACTGGAATTTACGATCAAATCTTAAGAAACCGGCAATTTGCTCGTAATCCCGCCTTGGCGCCCTAATTGAGCAGGAGATTCGCAGAACTGTATTTTTAAAACATCAGGTCTTCATGTCTCAAAATTGAAAGAATGCCGGACAAAATCAGTCGAATTACGACGCCTTTGTTCGGCATTTCATTTAATTCAGAAGTGAAGAAGGAGTTTTTTCCAGCCTCTTTTGATTATTGTCAAGGCAACATGCAAGGGGCGAACTGACTGAAAATTCGAGACTGGGTTGCATATTCACAAAAAACAGAATAAAATATAGATGTTCGATGTATTGGTGCGATGTACTGCCGTCAAATTGGGCGGTGCTGTTCCATTCAGGTACGTCTCGCCCGGGTTCCGGACGGCTTGGACAGGATGAAAATGCCGTTGTTATGGTGTTTTTTGATGCGTCGGATGATTACCTATCTCCGAGTGAAGGAGACGAAAACTCTGTTTGAATTTTATAAAGCACATTATCAAAAGCAGGATGATTACCTATCTCCGAGTGAAGGAGACGAAAACTAAATTATCGTAAAGAGAGTTTATACACAGCCTTTCTTCAGCCTGTACTGACCGAGGCTTGTAAATACTCGAATATTTATTCACAGTCAGACAATAATTCCATAAGCCGCACCTTGCAAACATCGCAGAAACAATTTTGCTCAATGCTCACAGATTATGACATTGTTTTTCGCAATTATCTGGCAAACGAGCTGTTTTCCGACCTGATATCGCCTGAAGCAGCATCCACTAAAAAGATTATTGAACACATGATTATCAAAATGTAGTGGATTATGATTGAATACACGGCTATACGTCAAAGTCTTTTCTTGTGGTACAGTCACAATGCCAATAGTTCGTTGACATATGAAACCATCAGAGAGCATATTGTCATCATCTCACGCATGACAGGATATGATGATGATGACATACGCGAATATCTTGAAAACAGCTTTGCAAAGCTCATATGGGATTGGGGCTACGCAGCACTCATTATGGAAATTAGAAAATAATTACAAAGGAGATTTTTACTATGAGAGAAACAATTTTAGGCAATAACATACGAAAGGTTCCTTCAGTTGCAGTTGGATGTATGCGCCTTTCTGAAAAATCAAAGGATGAGATGAATCATTTTATTCATTCTGCGCTGGAACAGGGTGCATATTTCTTTGATCACGCTGATATCTACGGTGGCGGTATGAGCGAGAATGTATTCGGCGAAGCAATTGCAGACGATCCATCCCTAAAGCGTGAAGATATTTACCTGCAGTCAAAATGTGGCATCCGCCAAGGCTTCTATGATCTCTCAAAGGAGCATATTCTGAAATCTGTCGATGGTATTTTAAAAAGGCTTCATACAGATTATCTTGATCTTCTGCTGCTTCATCGTCCGGATGCACTCGTAGAACCGGAAGAAGTTGCCGCTGCATTTGATGTTCTTTTTGAAAGCGGAAAGGTTCGCCATTTTGGTGTTTCAAATCATAAGCCGATGCAGATTGAACTGCTACAGAAATATGTCCGCCAACCACTCATTGTCAATCAGGTTCAGTTCAGCATTCCTGTTTCCAATCTCGTTGCAAATGGTATGGAAGTCAATATGGAAACACCCGGTTCAATTGATCACGACGGAAGTCTGCTAGACTACTGCCGCCTCCACAACATTACTCTTCAAGCATGGTCTCCGTTTCAGATGCCGGCATGGAAAGGCTGTTTTCTCGGAAGCGACGAATACCCGGAACTGAATAAAAAACTTCATGTGATAGCCGAAAAATATAATGTCAGCGATACTACTATTGCGGCTGCATGGATTTTACGCCATCCGTCAAATATGCAGATTGTTACCGGAACTTCAAGCGAAAGCCGCCTGAAGGAAATTATCGCGGCATGCGATATTACCCTGACTCGCGAGGAATGGTATGAGCTGTACCTGGCTGCAGGTCACCTGCTTCCGTAGAAATTATCAGCATTATTTTTCAAAATGCTGATAATCCTTGAAATGCGTCCAATCGCCTCCCCACTCAAAACCATGCTCCGTAAACAGCTTATAGCATAAATCATCATGGTCAATCTTGTGCGAAAAATCCTTGCTCCGGTCAACATAATCTGCGGCATTTGCAGGCTCAATCGAAAGCTCCCCATCGACTGTTTTGACATAAGGATTGTATAGAGTGTTTATATCCACCGCCATTCCCATTCCGTGCTTCGATATCTTTGTAGTGTGGGAGATAAATCTGAAATTGAAGGCCGATGAATTATTGTCGCTCATAGATGCCTCATCATCTGCATCATATTCATCAATGAATCTGACTTTTTCTATTTGATATTCGGACTCATAGAGCTCCTTAAATATTTCAAGTACATCATCTGCGATATCTTTATTTACAACCAGCTCACCTTCATGTACCTGATTGTCAAAGCCTACGTGTAGTACATGTATATATCGCAGATGATCATTACCTATCTCCGAGTTAAGGAGACGAAAACATCGTAGGAAGACATATCGATGTAATCCCTCGCTTCTAGACCATCCCCACAGGCATCTGCACTGTAATGTTCCTTGACAAGACTTTTTTGACAATGTTTCTTAAATCATTCTCGTCTTTTACAATCAGTAATCTCATAATGTAATTGTTATAATACAGTCATTTTCGTGTGCTAGAGTCCTTTTTTCATTTTTGAAATCATTATTTTTTTAATCTTTCTCCTATATGATACATATAACAGCAAAAACAAAACATCCAAGAGACGGAAGGAGAATATGTTATGAAAAAAATATTAGTAGTTTTATTCTCTCTCACATTAATATTTGCTTTTACAGGATGCGCTTCATCCAATAATAAAGCAGTAGAAGATACAGAAATTAAGACAAAGGAAGTTGTAACATCAAATGCAGATGACAATGATGATAATATCAGTAACACAGAAAACGCAGTAGAGAATGCGAACGAAAAGGATTATGATTTCTCTTCTTATGAAAACGATATTCGTAATATAACAAAAAGTGTAAACGATGCAAAAACATCTACAAATGCATCTGAGAATCACGAACAATTCTACGCTTTGAAAAAAAAGGTAGACGCAGTCGATGACGAACTGGATAAGCTTGACGATGAATTTGAGTATGCTTACCAGATGAAAAAGATTAGCTTCGAGACATACAAAGCGAGAGAACGCGCGATTGAAAAACTGGAAGATGAACTGGAATTAGCAGAAGAAGCACTGGAAAATAAATACGGCATTGATGATTGATAATTGCCTATCTCCGAGCGAAAAACAAGTGATACAATGTAAAAAAATCCGGGCTAATTCTGTTATTTAGAGCAAGCTCTTGTATAGCAGAGTTTTTCATACTACAACCAAGATGAAAAGATGAGACGCAGTCATTATGTTCGTCAATGCTAAACGCACCTGAATCCGACAGGTGCATTTTCCATATATAAAAAGAGGATACTGATATTCGCTCCATCGTAAGCGGTCTTTAAATAAGCGTTCCTCATAAACCTCCGATATCTTGGCAGGCTTTAAACATCAAATATAATCGGAGGTTTAAATATGAAATCGGATGACATCGCGGAAGTCAACCTTGTTGACCGAATTCCTAAAGAAACATACCGTCCAGTCAGGGAAATGGCTGCGAAAATTATTACGGAAGATGTCAAAATTCGAATTTACAACGGAGCTTCGAGAGAGATTCTCAAAAATTTGAACAACTATCTTTGGTATTGTGATCAAAATGTTTCCAAATATAAATAAGCAGCTGTCTCTTGCAAGCAAGACGAAGAACAGAATCTGGTCGAAGATTGTCATGGCCAAGATCAGGAACCAGGCGAAATGCGTGGAGCAGACGGGTCACAGCAGAAATGATGTCGGACTCATTCAGTCCATTTCATCAAACATCACTGAAGGTGACAAGCATAATGTTGAGGCTTATGCCTCCCGTGAGTACTTTCCGATGATGTTCGGAAAGAATTTCAAGCGCGGAAGGTTTGACGACATAATTAATGCATGTCTTAACTATGGCTATGGCGTTTTGAGAGCGCTGATCAGAAGGGAGGTTCAGTCTCAGAATACGCGCGACCGGCTGATTGAAATACTGAGGAACGAAATACCTGCTGCCGGTGCGATAACACTTTACCTGCTGCCGGATGAGGTTAATGACAAGCAGATTACAATTCTTGGCAAGAATGCCCCTAAGCTGACGGGTGGTGTACCGCACTTGATAGTTCTGTAGATGGTGGAATAGTGAATGTTCCTGGTCCCCGGCATTCTTTGGTGCAGATTTCCCATGTGCCAGGCAGGTAATGCTGCTGAAGAGATAAGATTGCAGTATAATTAAGAAGAGCTTATTTAAAAGCCCTGATGTATAAGTAAATTTGCAGTTACCATCAGCGTATTAAACAGAGGTGTGATTGAATGGAAGAAAGAAACAGAAACAAAAGATTCCGTATAGAGTCAGTTTACTACGAGTCTTCAATGTTGGAACCTAGAGACGATTATAGTCAGGAACAATACGAAGAAATTGCGGATTTAGTCGGCAAGTGGAGCAGCTTTGATTTGGACAAAACGGATGCATACATCTATTTTGATGATTTGGAAAAAGAATTGGTTCCTTCAGTGCTTACGCCAGCGGACAGGAAAAGGTTTATCGATTATTTGAAAAAAGAAATTGAAGTAGTTAATGGATGATTGATGAAGTGATGGCAGGTCTGATTCATCATCCAATTAGTGAAATTCTCTCATACTTGGTGAAGTGCCCTTGTGTTGGAAGAAGCGGAAAAATGACAAAACGAAAGTGAATGTGATCTAAGTGAATTCACCGAAAACACTTTGCAATATCTGAAATTATGCTATAATAAAAGTATGCCTAGAGGGTTGTGAGGCTCGCGGGTTAGCTGCGTAATAGAAGCCCATTCGGACAGTCTTTTGACTGTCCGTTTTTTTGTGCATTTTTGCGTGGATTCCGTTGTATTTTTTCATATTATTCATTTTATAATGGACTTCTTTTCGGTAAATATGACAGGTGTTTTCATCAGCGTGCGCAGAAGGCTGCGATCCTCATCGGTGCCGATTGCTTTGCATTTGTCGTGAATGCGAATGTGACAAGGGGAGAGGTGACACATATGAAGTACATTACTGTCATGATTATTATTCTGGTGCTGCTGCCGTTCATTGGCAGGGGCTCGCCATCGCCATGGCAACGTACATCATGTACAATTACCGTGACCGTTCGGACGGACGGGACCTTCATCGGCGGCGCCTATGAATACATCTGCAGCGTGTTCACGGAAATCGTCTTCGGCAAAATCTTTTGGGACTACCGCGGTCTGCCGTTCAACCTAGGTGGCAGAATCAATCTGCTGTACTGCTTCTTCTGGGGCATTGCGACGGTGGTTGACAAGATTAGTAGTCAAATGATATTGAAAAGATTGACTATGTATTTTATAATACCAACGGGGGATTTTTTCCCTATTTTATCCGTCATTATTTGGTTATGAAATGGACAAGTCTTTGAAAAACAGGGTGTTTCTGGCCTGCTTTTTGGGCGTTATTTTATGGACGTAAACCCCATTCTGATGCCATTTTGATATTTGATGGGGATCATTACCTATCTCCGAGTTAAGGAGACGAAAACCATGTCTTGCCATAAATCGCAAGACTGATTCCATGTGTGATCATTACCTATCTCCGAGTTAAGGAGACGAAAACATTCAGCCACAACTTCTTTATCTAACAACTTTAGCCAAAGATCATTACCTATCTCCGAGTTAAGGAGACGAAAACGTTTTCATGATGAAAAATGTTTCATCGTCAGATGATGGATCATTACCTATCTCCGAGTTAAGGAGACGAAAACGATCGATTAAGACCACATACAAACTCACATTCTTTTTGATCATTACCTATCTCCGAGTTAAGGAGACGAAAACTTGCGTTGTCAACCAACTGTTCAAATACCTGTTCTTTGATCATTACCTATCTCCGAGTTAAGGAGACGAAAACGCCGAATCGTTTTTCTTTTATGTAGGCCGACCAGTTCCAGATCATTACCTATCTCCGAGTTAAGGAGACGAAAACCAACAATAATTTTCATTTTATGTTCCTCCGTTTCTTTAGATCATTACCTATCTCCGAGTTAAGGAGACGAAAACCCGTTTCGAAATTCAATTAACATCTTTATTATAGGATGATCATTACCTATCTCCGAGTTAAGGAGACGAAAACCTGTCTTCCTTGCTTATGATGTACTTCACTTCAATTGATCATTACCTATCTCCGAGTTAAGGAGACGAAAACAACGATTGTTTTCAGTCGCTCTTTTCGAGTAGTTTCCTGATCATTACCTATCTCCGAGTTAAGGAGACGAAAACCTTCTTTATCTAGCAATTTAAGCCAAATTCCAAAGTTGTGATCATTACCTATCTCCGAGTTAAGGAGACGAAAACATCATCATAGATAACTACGATGTGGCGTTCGATTTCCGATCATTACCTATCTCCGAGTTAAGGAGACGAAAACCTTTTCAATCCGGAACAATAAGGAGGACGACAACAGGATCATTACCTATCTCCGAGTTAAGGAGACGAAAACATAAATAGCCTTCGCGAATAGCGTCGTTTAAGCTGTATTGATCATTACCTATCTCCGAGTTAAGGAGACGAAAACTGATATATCGTTTTTTCTAAAGCGTTTAATCAATGTTTGATCATTACCTATCTCCGAGTTAAGGAGACGAAAACAGTTTCATGTTAATTACCTCTTTCTTTTAATTCCTTTGATCATTACCTATCTCCGAGTTAAGGAGACGAAAACAACCTCTAGAATGTTGCAACTTTCAATTTCTCTACTGTGATCATTACCTATCTCCGAGTTAAGGAGACGAAAACACACTGATCGCCATCACAAACCTTCCACCAAGAAAGATGATGGGAATTGAGTCTTGTGGTATGTTATTATCAGCAGTAAATAATCTGAAAGACTCAGAAGATGAAGAACTGCATCTGATCATGGTTGATAACCACATTCCAGCAGGTGCAAAGCTCTATTAAGATGATGTATGGATGTACCGTTTCACTAAAATGACGGGATGTACTTCATTTGGTCAAAACCATATAAAACAGTGATTTACATCAAACTTACATCATTTGATGCAGAAATTTGTGTAGAGCAAGAAAAATCGCATATTTTTAATAATAAATGGGTAGTTCCGATTGGAATTGCCCATTTTTTACATCATATACCGATGTTTGCACAGAAGATGGATAACCGTTAAGATGTTTCTGTCGATACGATATTGTATGAGCTTAAAATCGGAGGAACAAGAAATGTATATGCGACTGACACCGAGAGAAAAAGAGATGGCGGACATGTTTGAACAAATGAGCAAAGAAGAACAGGAAATTATGATTGAGCTTGCCAAAAGAATGAGGACGGAGGAACCTGAAAAATTATTAAAAGAAATAAAGCAGCGATTGAATATAGATGATGGTGTGTAATTGATAGCTGTATTGCCCTTTGAGAGAGGAAAATCCTTTTTCAAAGGTTTTTTCTATTTTCAAAGGGGTTTCGCAAACTACAACATCAAGCAAAAACTTCCTATACTTTAAGCACAGAGGAAGTGGAGGTTTTGATATAAATAACAGTTTATCAGTAGTGCATCCGGAATTGATAGTTGAGTGGTCTAAGAAGAATCTGCCACTGACACCAGATGGTATTACATTCGGCTCTAACAAAGTCGTCTGGTGGAAAGGCAGCTGTGGGCATGAATGGCAGACCAGTGTTAAGGCAAGGTCAAAGGGCGAGAAATGCCCGATCTGCTCCGGGGCGAGAGCAGTCGCAGGAATTAACGATCTAAGTACATTGAAGCCGGGATTGGCTTCTGAGTGGTCCAAGAAGAATGAAATCAAACCGACAGAGGTAACCGTAGGTTCTCATAAGAAAGTCATCTGGAAGTGCCGACTGGGGCATGAATGGACAGCATCGGTTAAGAGCAGGAGTATCAATGGTTCTGGTTGTCCATACTGTTCCCATAATAAGGTGCTTGTTGGATTTAATGACCTTGCGACAGTGGTTCCAAAAGTTGCGGATGAATGGTCAGAGAAAAATGAGAAGAAGCCAACGGAAGTTACTGTATTTGCTAATCGTAAAGCATGGTGGAAGTGCAGGGATTGCGATTATGAATGGAATACACTTATTTCTACACGCTCAGGCGGAAGTAAGTGCCCTTGTTGCAGTGGCTATACCTTTATAAAAGGCAGGAATGATTTGAAAACAACACATCCGGAGATTGCTGAAGAATGGTCAGAAAAGAATTATCCGTTACAGCCTGATGAGGTCAATGCAAAGTCGAGAAAAAATGTGTGGTGGCATTGTAAGAAATGTGGCAATGAATGGAAGTCAGTCATCAATGCCCGAATAAAAGGAACTGTTTGTCCGGTATGTGCCGAAAGAGAAGTGCTTGCAGGATACAATGATCTGGCGACAACGGATAAAAATCTACTCAGTGACTGGGATTATGAACAGAACAGAATACAGCCGACAGAAGTATCACGAACTTCTGCTAAACGAGCATGGTGGAAATGCAGACACGGACATGCATGGAGTATGAAGATCAATGAACGGACAATTCTCGGAAAAGGTTGCAGGATATGTGAGCAGGAGTATTTATCAGTGTTTCCGGCTTTTGCCCTCAGTTATTATTCACATATGAAAGGATTGAAAATCGAACTCGGCTCAGACAGAGTTTTAGGGATACCGCTTGATACTTATATTCCATCTGAACAGGTGGCGATTGAAGTGAACAGCGGTTCAGAAGATATGGAAATCTTAAAAGAACATCTCTGTCAGCAAAGAGGAATTAAACGGATCAAGTTGCCTATGAAAACCAATGAAACAGAAATCGCTTATGCTCAGCGTATCAAAGCAGCCTTTCAAAGCGTACATATATTTATTACTTCCGATACGGAAGAAGATGTCGGGACTATCAGAAACGTATTTGAGAACTGGAGGAACAGCCAATGAGAGAAAAGAAATATCATATTTACTTAACAGCCGAAGAACAGAGCAGAGTTATTCAGTCACTTATCCGGCTGAAAAATGAGCTTCTCGAACAAGGCAGATATACTGACGCAGTGGATGATGTTCTCTGCAAGGTATTGGCAGCCAAGAAGAAGCATAATTTATTCATCTAATCAAATTGCCCAGAATATAAGAGGACCGCCTACACCGAAGTGCAAGCGGTCTTTTTAATGGGAATATTATCCATACAAACTATTAACTTAACCACAGTTTAACAGCGTCTCTATTTTCTTAACTATTGAATCAATATCTTTATTAGCAAGGAGATTTTGAAGCTTTCCTTCTTTATTTTCTTTATAGAAATTTTTTTTAGAATTTTTAAATGGTGTTTTATCCCTCCAAAAAGTTGCATGCAACTTCCACGCTAGTGCTTTCTCTATAACTTCATCATTCATATTCCATACATATATAAAAACCAATGCCTTGTAAGTTTTAGAAATATACGGATAAAGATATTCCTGTGTCATTTTTGATTTATAATTAAAATCTTTAAATTCGGCAAATTGATTTATATATTTCAAATTAGCGTTACTATTTTCTTCATATC
>ERZ1034969.372-NODE-372-length-28900-cov-10.440978_pt1 | contig 28900 bp, 22 predicted proteins | sample MGYA00520624_ERZ1034969 | MGnify/ENA primary metagenome ERZ1034969 (study PRJEB33766, sample SAMN09781776) | gut metagenome | biome: gut microbiome | host: Homo sapiens | place: Madagascar | study: EMG produced TPA metagenomics assembly of the PRJNA485056 data...
CGAAGTGTCGAAAACCTGCATAGCGAAATGCCGGTTTCATGGTTGACGAATACAGAGAGCTTGAATTGCCTGTCGTAGCGTTTTCCTGGCCTAGCTTGAACACCTTTCCAATCGAAGCGCTCGATTCTCCGTGTCCATTATATTGGCCCAGTCCACTTTTGCTCTGTTCCTGAAGTTGACAGGGCATACTGATTCTTTTCCGAAGATCTTGTTATCTATGACAATCAGAACAATTGGATGAACTATACGCTTCATGAAATCAGCGAAAACGAGCAAATGAAGAAGGCTTTGATTTCGTTCCTTGTTAATCTTGGCATTGATGTGAAAAACGTCCGCGTTTCAATCGAAAAGTCCAAACTTGATCTTTCGTAATTACCGCCATTCCTGTCTGATGAGTTTAAAAACATGTTGGTTCAGAATGGCGAAACGATTGATGCTCGAATGGTTTATGACCAGTTTGAGACCGATTTGCTTAACGAAGAGTCGACTGGAGTGAAAAAATGTTCAGCATGATATGCCCGCTAATTGACATCATGAGGAACGGGAAAGTTCTTCTATGCGATGAGTTGAAGCCAATCTTCACGAATCTCTCGTATACGAATTGGTCAAGGCTTTCTCGAGTGCTGAAATCAATGAGTCGGCGCAGCTGATTTTTGCAACCCACGAAACGGGCTTATTGAGTCTTGACCTTTTTAGACGTGACCAAATTTGGTTTACTGAGATGATAGGCGCAAATCGATCTACCGACCTGTATTCCCTCGCAGAGATAAACAACGTTCGCAAAGAAAAGAACTACGGTAGGGGTTACATCTCCGGAAAGTACGGTGCTATACCTATGCTCAATCTCGACTTTGCATCGATTGTCGCTCAAATGTAATGAGGGGCGTCATGGAAAAACGCGATTTGTCTCTTTCTCAAAGAAAAGAAAACACAAGAGAGCAAAAGCCTTCTATCAGACCCCTTCATTTCACTCTTGAAGAAATACGAGATCGCTTTGATTCGGGAATTTGCAATCTTGTATCAAGGATTGATGATGCAGAAGAAATGTTGAATAGCGGCTCGGTAGAGGCGGCAAAATCGATATTGAGAGCACAGGTAGTCTTCTCCGAAGGACTAATGGACTTTTACATTCACGAACTGAGTAAATATTGGTTGCACCAGATGTTTGAAGGCAATTGGGAAAAAAGTGCAAAATATAATTCATTGAAGATACCAATGTCTAAGGTTGAAGCGGCATTGTTATCTTCAAAATCTGAAGACTGGTTCTTTGAGCACATTAATGACGAGTATTGTAGGACTGTCTTTCTGGGAAGCGATCCTATGAAAGAGCAGTTGAACTTGATTGGCGTGCCGTTCAACGACGTTGTTGCTCGCGCTTTTCCTGAATTAAAAACCGGCGAACCAAAGGATAAGATCAATAGGCTATTCGCTCGCAGAAACAGAATTGTGCACCAGAACGACAGGGACCATGCAACAGCTCAGCAGGAGGATATAGAACCCTCTTTCGTGCGCGAGTATGTCTTGGACGTGACGAATCTCGTGGGCTCAATGCACGACATAGCAAAAAGCAAGGAATCCAACGAGTAGTTGGTTTCCAAGTGAGACAGTATGACCTAGGACGCTGACTGGCACAGCTATCCGACATAAGGGTAGGGGGATGCGGACGTTCTTTGGACTGGCTGCATAGCTGGTATAAAAACGTCTACATCCCCCCAATAACCTCAAGGCATTCTCGTTATTGGCGCTTCAAGCTGGCGGCTTTGGCGAGTAGCTGCTTGTCTAGATGCCCAAATTGAATATCGTCACCTATGAAGAATAAACGCTTAATCGTGCCGCTTTGATTCAAGATATAATCAATAGCATGTGCGGTGCTGTCTAGGTCTTTTGTGTCTTCTAGGAGAATTGCAGCTTGGTTTTGAACTGCGAAGCAGCCCGCAGCAAACGAGTCGTACGGATGCCAAGTCGACGAAACGATAAACGTTTTATCATTTGAACCAGCATTTGCATATAAGGGAAATATAAACTCTTCATTGATTGCTGTATTGGCTTCCGAGGGATTATTTGCGCATATGCGGTGAGCATCTACGTGATGTCGAGCAAGTTCATTGATGAACGTATCGGGAAAGGTACTTTCGCCTCCGAGCAACAAAACGCTCGAAAAATTACCTGACTTCAGGGCATCAAGGAGCTTGGCGCTTAATGATTCGTCTTCTTCGACATAAAACATGGGCGTTTTGTTTGCCCAGCAATAAGGCAATAGCGTCATCTGATCGCCGAAGCAACCATCCCAAGATACGATTGCAGTTGAACCCCAGGCGTTATCGGCAGCTCCAATTTGATATGCAGATATGGCGGCTTCCTGAACGGTCTTCTGCAGGGAAGTGGTGATGCTTGCCGCAGGACACAAATCGTGCAGTTCCCGTTCGATAGCAATTGTTCCATCTTTGGATAATCCTATTGCGATGATTCGGTTGGGGGACAATCTTCGGAGCTCTTGAGCGGTGGCGTCTGGAATTGCATCTGGCTTTACTAGCAGAATCGGGCACTCATACGCAGCAGCGAGACCAGCTCCGCAGAAACAAAGCGAAGGCTGATCGCCCGGTGCCAGTACAACTGTTTTATGTAGGGGAAAGTCGCAGCGAGTGGTTATCTTTGCGGCGGTCCCGTATCGATTTTCGCCCGCAATAGTTTCGATAGATAAATCTGTGACCTTGATGTCCCGATTCAGCATATCGTACACAATCTGCTCGGATTCTGCGCTTCCGGGATGGCCTCCAAGCACTCGATATGCGTTGCAGACAGTGTGCGCATCACCGATCATGCGGGTGTGTCCTTTTTCAATCCAAATAGCCTTATTACACAACCGCTCGATTTGGTCGTTGTTGTGCGATACGATGAGTACGGTCACGTCATGCTCTTTAATCAAATCCATGATACGCTGCTCGCATTTTTGCTGAAACATAAAGTCCCCTACAGAGAGAACTTCATCAACGATGAGGATATCGGGGACGATTACCGTGGCGATTGCGAACGCAATGCGGGCAACCATGCCGGAAGAGTAATTCTTCATTGGCATATCTAAGAATTTCTCTACTTCAGCAAACTCAACAATTTCATCGAAGTGCTTGTCGATAAATTTTCTTGAGTAGCCTAAAAGAGCTCCGTTTAAATATATGTTTTCTCGTGCAGTCAGTTCAAAGTCAAAGCCTGCACCAAGTTCAATAAGTGGCGCAATTTGTCCGTTAATGGAACATGCGCCTTTGGTAGGCTCTAGGACGCCTGCGATAATCTTTAGCATCGTCGATTTTCCTGAGCCATTCGTGCCAAGGATGCCAAAGACATCGCCTTTGTGTACAGTGAACGATACATCGTCAAGTGCGCGAAATTCTTTGAACATCAGTTCGCGTTTCGCAATTGCAATAGCGTATTCTTTGAGGCTATTCAATTGCTCGCTTGCCATATTAAAAATCATAGACACATGGTTGACATCAACCATGACGGGTCGCGTATCGGTGTCTACAGATTCTTCAATTGCCTTTAGGGGGCTGGTGTTGATTGATTCTGACATTGTCTTTTACCTAAACGTAGAGGATGAACTTTTTCTCGGTGCCTCTGAAAACGGCAAAGCCTACTGCAAATGTAATTGCTGCAATTCCGAGGCAAATGAGGTTTTCTGCAACACCTGGAATTGTTCCATACATCGCTATATCGCGAAAATAGCAAACATAATGGTACATGGGATTGAAGGCCTCTGCCTTTTGCATCCAATCGGGTAGCAGGCTAACTGGATAAAACAGTGGTGTTGCGTATGTCCATGCTGTGATGATTACGCCCCATAGGTGGCATACATCGCGAAAAAATACAGCCAGCGAAGACAGTAGCATGCCGAGTCCGCTGCAGAATAGCAGCATATATACAAGAAGCAGTGGCAATGCGAGCAAATTAATAGTTGGTGCAATTTTAAAAAAGGCCATTACGAGAACGACTGCAATGAGCGAAATGGCAAAATTTACAAGTTGAAAGAGGACTTTTTCAATAGGGAAAATCATCTTTTCGATGCGGATTTTCTTAATTAATGGTGCGGATTCAAGTATGGAAGTCATTGCGCCGCTTGTGGAATCTGACATAAGGGCGAATAGGACGTTACCCAGAATGAGGTACATGGGGAAGTTTTCTATGTCGCCAAACTTGAGCACATTGGTAAATACTGCGGCTAGAACGCACATCATAAGCAAGGGATTCAGCACAGACCAAAGAACGCCAAGTACACTGCGGCGATATTTCAGCTTAAAATCTTTTGAAACGAGGGAAGTTATAGTGAACCAGTTTCGCTGGAGTTCGCTGGTGTTGCTTGAAGAATCGAGCATGGTTTTCCTTGTACTAGAGGAGGATGCAGTTACGTTGAGTTAATCAACGCGTATAATACCGGATAATAACGTACGGGACTATTGCGTGTGTGGTGAGCCGCTTGGGAAACAGTAATTAACCATTGGAAAATGCGAAGCAGGTATGAATGAGCCTGTTTCGAATCTTTTAAGCAGGAAACACTGGGAGAAATATCTCCTGTGTGCATACTCGTGGATTAGAGCTAGAACCGATAATGGTAATTTTCGAATCCGTCTCTCGCACCGCATTTATTGACGGGACCTCCGATGAGCACATTTAGGTTAAGAGGATGTCGTTGCGTATGTTGTTTGGGGTACCCAAAGATGGCTGCAAGGGGAGTCGCTTTCGGCGGATTGCTAATTTCAGGTGCTTTCTGTCGATTGGCTTTCGATTTGAAATCCGTATTTAGTAGAAACTGCATTGCGGATCTGTCTAACGGTTTATACTTCTGTAAAACACTTCGTTCATTGTGTTGGGCATATGCAGCAGTGATTGCTGGTAAACTAATATGATTCGAATGACGGTGGATTGCGTATCGCTTTGACGACGATTATCGAAGTAGGGGAATAATGCAATTTAAGCTTGCCAATGTACTGTTCGGCGGTTCTCGACATTTTCAGAATTATCCTACATTGCTTTACAGGCTCGAGAATGGGGCGGCGTGCCCAGATGATCGGTTTTCCGAGCTGCTTATCAGCGAGAACTCGTCTGTCGATTTTACGACATATTTTAACTCGCTCTCTGTTTCTAAATGGAAGAAGTATTCGGTTGCTGATTGTTTCTTCCTCCATTTGGAGTATCGCGGTTCTGGCTTTAGGCTTGAACAGCGTTGTGCGAATGATTACGATTGGGCTGCGAGGTCCGTTGCAGATAGCGCGATAGACGTTCAGCAAAGCGATGACTGGAAAACGCTCGATGTAAACTTGAGCATAGCTGGTGATGAAGTTCTGCATGGTTTTTCGATTGCTTCTCATGGTTCTGTTTCGATTAGGAGCGCGTATTACTACACGCTCCTTGATGAGGCGGAAATTCGTGACGTTGAGCTTGCAGTAGCGACCACCACATTTAAAAAGGAATCATATGTTATTCCTAACATGCAACTCATCAAGCAGTCCATTATTGATTCGTCTGAGCGGATTTCGCGTCATTTCGCGTTGCATGTTGTCGACAATGGACGCACGCTTTCTCCTGATCAATTCAATAGTGAACACATTACCATTCACCCGAATCCAAATGTTGGAGGATCCGGTGGTTTTGCTAGGGGAATGATTGAAGCAATGGGGCAGAGCCCCAAGGCAACTCACGTGCTCCTGATGGACGATGACGTTGAAGTTGTTCCTGAAAGTTTGATTCGGTCGTTTAATCTTCTTGCGATTTTGAATGATGATTATTCTGAGGCGTTTTTATCTGGAGCGATGATGAGCCTTGAAGAGCCGAATCTTCGCACAGAGGATTTAGGATTTTTCACCGCAAACGGCGGCTTCACTCCGCTCAAGCCTTCAGGGTATATGACGAATTTGCATGATGTTGTTGAAACTGAAACCTATCGAGCCCCCATCGATCAATACCCTGATACTTCGCAACAATATGCCGGATGGTGGTTTTGCTCGATTCCGATGAGCGTTATTGAACGTGAGGGTCTTCCGTTACCCTTGTTCGTGAGATCGGACGATGCGGAATATGCGCTTCGCTGCGACCCTAAGTTTATGACCATGAACGGTATTTGCGTTTGGCACAACTCGTTCATCTTCAAATACAGTGCAGCTGTGGAGCGTTATCAGGTGAGTCGTAATACACTGATTAGTCAAGCTACAACAGGCATTGCTCCGCTGTCCGATTTTGTCAAAGAAATTTACGATGAAGTCCAGCTTGACTTAAAGAAGTTTAATTATCGAGATGCCGAGTTGGCAGTAAAGGGCTTTGAAGACTTTTTGAAAGGCCCTGAATATATCATGCATCCAGTAGCCGAGAAGCGTTTCATGGAGGCAAATCGGGAAAAAGAGCCAATGGTCCCGCTTGATGAGCTTGCAGAACAGGCTAAGCAGCTTGGTGTTGATTTATCTGATGTTACATACTCCAACTTGAATCTGGATTGTCGTCGCGGCGCTATCCAATCGGCAATAGATTACCTAACTTTTAATGGCCATCGCTTTGTGGCTAATGGCAAGTCGAAGCAAGATAAGGTTGCGGTTATCGATGCTGCAGGATGGGTATATCCTGCTGGAAAAATTCGCACAGCGAATACCTTGGTTGTTGTAGATATGCCGAATAGGCGTGGGGCAATAAGGCGTATTGATCCTGAACGGTTTAAATCTGTCTGGACTCGGTTTAAGGCTGCAAAGAAATACTTCAACCAGCATAAGGATGAGCTTTATGCGAGTTACGCATCCTGTAAAGATGAGATGACGTCCGTTTCCTTCTGGGGGCGCTATCTTCACGAGGCTAGTGAGGACGTATTGTAGTGTTTGGTTGGCGTATGATTCTACCTTAAGGTGAATCATATGTGAGCTGCGCCCAAAAACTCGGATGGCTTAAACAGATGCTACTTGGACTGGTCAAGGTTCCTTGGACGGAAAAATAAGCTTCTTCAGGCAACATCTCGCTCTAGGTCGCACGGGGCGTTATAGCCGATTGATGAGTGCATCCTCTGCCTGTTGTAGTAGAGATCGATGTATATGAACACGTCCTGCTTCGCCTCCTCCCTCGTCTTGTGGGCCTTGCCGCTCACCAGCTCGCGCTTGAGCGTCTTGAAGAAGGATTCCGCGAGCGCGTTGTCCCACGGATTGCGGTAACGTAATATTTCTTTCGCAAATTGAAAGGCGAATACGTCTAGGAATGAAAAAGACATGGTCGTCAGCCATCGGTATGTTTTTCAGCGACCAAGCATAAAAACGTACCGAGGAAGGCATCGCAACCGTGTCCGCCAACATAGCATCGGTCGACGAGGAGCCGTTGGAAGCAGACCTTCGCGAGCTCGTGAGGAAAACCGTGCAGGAGACGCTCAACGCCCTGCTGGACGAGGAAGCCGACGAGATGGTCGGGGCGGAGCGCTACGAGAGGACGGCCGCCCGCGAGGCGTGCCGTTCCGGCCATTACAAGAGGAAGCTGGTCACCACGAGCGGCGAGGTCGTGCTCGACGTCCCCAAGCTTCGCGGCGCCACCTTCCAGGCCGCCGTCATAGAGCGCTACCGCAGACGGGAGACGAGCGTCGAGGAGGCAATCATAGAGATGCACCTGGGGGGCGTTTCCACGCGCCGCATCGAGGACGTCTCCGAGATCCTGTGGGGCGCGGGCGTCTCGGCCGGAACCGTGCCGAACCTCAACGAGAAGGCGTTCGAAAGCGTGGATGCCCGGCGGACCAGGCCGCTTTCCGGCAGCTACCCGTACCTGTTCGTCGACGGCATATACCTGAAGCGAAGCTGGGGCGGGTCCTACGAGAACGTCGCAGTGATGATCGCCATCGGCGTGAACCCGGAGGGCCGCCGCGAGATCGCAGGCTGCGCCGAGGGGTTCACCGAGTCCAGGGAATCCTGGAAGGAGCTCCTGCTGTGGCTGCGCGGGCGCGGGCTGTCGGGCGTGAGGCTCGTCACCGGCGATAAGTCGCCGGGGATGCTCGGGGCGCTCGAGGAGGTCTTCCCCGAGGCGGGATACCGGCGGCGCGCCGTCCGCTTCTACCGCAACGTGTTCGGCAAGGTGCCGAGGCGGAAGCGGACGAGGGTCGCCAAGATGCTCAAGGCCGTCCATGCGCAGGAATCGCGCGAGGCGCCGGAGGCGAAGGCGTCCGAGGCGGCCGGCTCGGACGAGTCGATGAAGCTGTTCGCGGCAGCCAAGGTCGTGCGCGAGGGCTGCGCTGAGACGCCCTCCTACACCGACTTCCCCATGCAGCATTGGGCCAGAATCAGGACGAACAACGCCATCGAGCGGCTCAACAGGGAGATCCGCCGCCGAACCCGCGTCGTCGGCACGTTCCCCGACGGGAGATCCGCGCTGATGTCGGTGACCGCCAGGCTGAAATACATAGTCGAAAACGAGTGGGGCCGCAGGCGCTACCTAGACGTATCGCTGCTCGAAGAGAAAGAGGGCAGGATGTAGGCCGATAACGCCGATGGCCCCACCTAGACATCGGCATATTTGCGAAAGATCCTTGACGGTGCCCGGATTGCCCGGCCGCGATATGGATTGGGCGATTGTGTGTAGTCGAATAAGCGTCGACACTTGGGGCTGCGGTGGAAATCCTGGACCAAAAGAGGACTGGGAGGACCACATACGGATTTCCACCGCAGTCCCTTTCCTTAAAAATAAGCTATCAAGAAAGTCTGTCAACGAAAATGGGCTGGATCCAGATTTAGATTCACATCCTTAAACTAATTAGTGAGTGACACACGCGGCTGTTTTGGCTATTTTTCGCTATGTGAACTGGGTGGGACAAGGCGTTTTTTCCTGATGAAATTCGAATCGTAAAGTAGAATACAGATTGCGACTGTTTTCTGTGTGTAGGAGGCGTTTTGTTTTTTCTAGTTAAAAGAGCGTTAAGAGGGTAAGCATGTTCCTTATTGGGCTTATCTAAAATTATGCTTTTACCGAATTTAAGATTAAAAATAAGGAGCTGTTTGTAATGGCTTTTCAAGAGTATGAAAACCCAGCTGAATTAAAGAAAGTACAGGATCTTTCGCTGAAAATTCTTTTAGAACTCGATCGAGTATGCGGGGTTTTAGAGTTGCAATACTGCCTTTGGGCGGGTTCAGCACTGGGCGCGGTGCGGCATCAAGGTTTTATTCCGTGGGATGACGATGTCGACATTGTGATGCTTCGAAGCGATTACGAACGTTTTCTTAAGGAAGCCCCCAACGTTCTTGGGGATGATTATTATATTGACAATATTCATGAAAACGAGCACTGTACAACTCCTTGTTCGTACCTTGCGCTTCAAGGGACAAAGTGCGTGCCTGACTTTTTTGATGGCAACGATTATGAAAAACCGCTTTCAATCGATATTATTCCACTTGATGAAATTTCTGCAGAGGATACTCCTGATCGTCGTCAGCAAATGCGCAAAACGTGGTTTTGGGGCAGGCTGTTCTATCTCAGCCTTACTCCTTCGCCATATTTGGCGTTTGATGGCGCAAAACGTGCGATTGCCCTGGCTGTCTGTAAGGTAGCTTATTGCTCGCTTCATATTGTCGGCCTGTCACCTCGCAGGATTCATGCCATTTGGGAGAAATGGGTAAGGAAGTACGACGGTTGTGGTTCCGGCTTGTACGCTGATTTCAGCGACAAAAAACCACTAAATTGGAGCGTAAGTCGGGAAGATATGTTCCCGTGCATAAAAATGCCTTTTTGCGGTCACGATTTAAATGTTGCTAAAGAATACGACATGGTATTGACTAACAACTATGGTGACTATATGCAGCTTCCACCTGTTGAGCTGCGGAAAAACCACCGTCCTTCGAAGCTGGACTTTGGCAAGTATTAAACGCATGAATAGTAAGAAAATAGCCAACGATTATATTTGGAATACGCTTGGTAGTGTCATGAATGCCGCATCGAGTATTCTTATGCTCCTTGTGGTCACTAGAATTTTGGGAATGTACGCCGGAGGTGTCTTCTCTCTGGCGTATGCTCTTAGTCAGCAATTCCAAAGCGTGGGCGCGTTTGAAATGCGCCCGTATCAAGCAACTGATTTAAAGAGGCAATTCTCGTTTCTGACGTATTTCGCGTCACGCTGCCTTACGACCATCTTTATGGTCTCGTGCGTTGTTGCGTACGGAATTGCAACACACGGATTCACGTCTGACACCTTCTTGCTTATTTCTCTTGCGGCATTGAAGATATTTGATGTACTGGAAGATGTTTTTCATGGCGAACTACAGCGAAATGGTAGACTCGATAAGGCCGGTCAAGCTTATTTTTTCCGTGTTTGCTCGACTACGATGTCGTTTATCGTCGGGGTAATCGCATTTCGAGATTTAGCGCAAGCATGTTTTCTCTCACTTGGCGTGTCGCTTGTAGTGTGTATTTATTTTAATTGCATACGCAATATTCGTTGGGTCTCGAAAAGCCATGCAGGACAAGACGCGGATTCCTTGGTGCATTCAGTTGCTCTCTTGTTGAAGCTATGCCTGCCGTTGTGTATAGGTGCATTTCTTGCAGTGTATTTATCAAACGCACCAAGATTTGCTATCGAAGAGTATTTAACCAAAGAAGATTTGACGATCTACTCAATTTTATTTATGCCTGCTCTCGCTATCAATTTGATGAGTCAGCTTGTATTTAGACCGATGCTCACGTCGCTTGCATCGCTTCATGATTCGGGAAATCAGCGAGCATTCGTGCTGGTTGTTTCCAAAAGCTTTTTTGCAATTATGGGAATTTGGGTAATCTTGAGCTTATTGTCGATTCCGTGGGGAACTCGAATTCTAGGATGGCTGTACAGCGTTGATTTGAGTGCGTATCTTCCGGAGTTACTGCTTCTATTGGTCGGCGGCGCGTTGAATGCGTTCAGCATTATTGTCTATTATGCGCTGGTCACAAAGCGTCAACAGGCATTAATCATGGTAGGATATATCGCTACGTCGGTATTTGCTTTCTTTGCGGGAGGCGCTCTTGTTTCGAGCTGGGGTATCGCAGGCGCATGCTTACTGTACGTTCTCTCGATGCTGTTGCTCTGTCTTTTTTTTATAGGGGCATTTGTCCAACCGGGCAGAAGGTAACATAGTAAATCAATACGCTATCTTGCTAACGGCAATGACTATTGGTCGAATTAAGGACTTGATTATGAAAACTGCATTTGTAACCGGTGCAGGTGGATACATCGGTAAACATGTTGTCGAGGAGCTTTCGAAGCGGAGCGTGCATGTTATTGGCGCTGATCTCGCTGTTCCGCAAGGTCAATCCGCATGCCAGTTTATTGAGGCTGACATTTTCGACGATTCGTTTGACGTTGTTGCGGCTTGTGGGGGAATCCTGCCAGATGTTTGTGTCCATTTAGCGTGGCGGAATGGATTCAACCATAAGTCGGAAACTCATATGGATGACCTTCCGAAGCATCTGCATTTCCTGGAAAAGGTTATCGATGCGGGTGTCCCTCATGTCTCTGCTATGGGGACTATGCATGAGGTTGGATATTGGGAAGGTCCCATAGACGAGAATACATCTTGCAATCCTATAAACCTTTACGGGATTTCCAAAAATGCGCTGCGTCAGGCTTTCTTAATGAAGTGTCGTGAAACTGGCACTTTTGGTCAATGGCTTCGTGCGTTTTACATTTATGGCGACGATACGCGATCCCAGTCGATTTTTGGAAAAATTGCACGCGCGGCGCTTGACGGCGAGAAACATTTTCCTCTAAATTCGGGAAAAAATGAATACGATTTCATCGAGATTAACGAACTTGCAAGGCAAATTGCTGTCTGCGCATTGAGCGATTCGGTAGATGGAATTATCAATTGCTGTTCAGGCAAGCCTGTTCCTCTTGGAAAAAAGATTGAAGACTATATCGCCGCGAAAGGCTACGACATAGCCCTCGATTATGGTGCGTTTCCTGACCGTCCGTATGATTCGCCTGGAGTGTGGGGGAATGCCGACAAAATTAATCAAATTCTCGCGCAGGCAGGAGCGCACTAATGATTAAGGAAGTACTTAAATACAGTTTTTCCGATTTTATTAGAATGGGCTATGCATTCGTTTTGACAAAAATATTTTATCCAGGCGCTCTTCTGGTGAGACGTCCTATTTCCATTCGCCAAAAAAAGGGATTTCATTATGGAAAGCGACTTACAACGGGCAAGAACTGTCGAATTGAAATATTCGGCGAAGGCGTTATCGAAATGGGTTCGGGCTGCCAAATTGGTGATAATACTCATCTTGTAGCCTCGAAATCTGTCAAAATAGGAAACGATTGCTTGTTCGCTTCGAAGGTATTTGTTAGTGATACGAGCCATGGCTCATATGGAGCCGACCCTTCGTCGCCTTTGGAGTTTCCCAATAGCCGTCCTCTTGTTAGCAATCCCGTTGTGATTGGCGATCGTGTATGGCTCGGTGAAAATGTTGTCGTACTCGGAGGTGTTACTATCGGTGAAGGTTCCATTGTAGGAGCTGGCTCGGTTGTTACGAAATCTATCCCTGCGAACTGCATTGCTGTTGGATCGCCTGCGCGAGCAATTAAAAAGTATAATTTTGATAAGCAAATCTGGGAAACAATTAACTATTAGTGTAAGGCTTGAAACTCGGGATGTTTTCACCAAAAGATCATACGTTTGTCATATGTGCGTATAAAAGGAACCCATTTATCAGACAAACTATCGCCTCTCTTATGGCTCAGACTGTAAAGGGAGAAATTATAATGTCGACTTCGACTCCTTCGGATTACCTGGAGGAGATTTGTCACGATTATGGTATTCAAATAGTGGTGAATCCATCTCCCCATTTGGCGGGAGATGATTGGAACTACGGGTACAATGCGGCGCGCACAAAATTGGTTACTATTGCGCATCAGGACGATTTCTACGAGCCTGAATTTCTCGAGAAAACGCTTGAGGCTCTCAATCGCTATCCCGAAGAGGAAGCATCTCTCGCTTTTACTGGGTACTACGAATTGCGCAATGGCAAACGTGTCGATAAGAATGCAATTCTGCGAATCAAACAGATGTTGAATGCTCCCCTAAAATATGAGGCGTTCTCTGCATCGAAGATGATGCGAACGCTCGTTCTCGCATTCGGGAATCCTATTTGCTGCCCTGCGGTTACACTTGTTAAGAGCAACCTTTGGGATTCTCCCTTTGATACTGAGTTCATCAATTCCTGCGACTATAAGACGTGGGTTGATTTAGCAAAAATGCCTGGTAGGTTTGTGTATTGCCCCGATCGCCTAATGGGCCATCGAATTTATGAGGGTTCTGCGACAACTGCTAACATAGAAAGCGACGTTCGGCGCAAGGAGGATTTAGAAATACTTTCAACTTTGTGGCCCACTCCAATTGCGAGAATCTTGAACAAAATATATGCAACGAGCGAAAAAAGCAATAGGGTTTAAGGCTGGTTTCATGCCCCGTCTATGAAAGAGGTGCTGCCTAGCGCTATCGTTTGCGCTTCTCGTATACATTGTTTGCTATTCAAATCGTGCACGCTTGCGGCTAAGAGCTTCCCAATATGGATGGCAATGATTGGTGCGCCGTCAGCTACGCTTTGCTTCCTGTCTTCGCTATGCTGTCGAATTATATTTGTAGCAGGTGTTATTTTTGTCTGCAATGCGGCCTTTGATTTGCGTCTATTGTTAACTGGTAAATTGTATTGACTAAAACCTTGCACGGCGTATTTTAATTCACGAGTAGAGACAGAAGGGGAGATGGGAATAGCTTCATTTTACTCATCTTGTTTCCGATATGGAGGTTGCAAATAATGAAGGGTATCATTCTTGCTGGAGGCTCAGGTACTCGCCTGTATCCGCTTACGACCGTGACAAGTAAGCAGTTGTTGCCCGTTTACGACAAACCGATGATTTATTATCCGATGTCAGTTCTTATGATGGCGGGAATTCGCGACATTCTTGTTATTTCCACGCCTCACGACCTGCCTAATTTTGAGCGGTTGCTTGGCGATGGGTCTCAATTCGGCATTAAGCTATCTTATGCTGAGCAGCCTTCTCCCGATGGTCTTGCTCAGGCTTTTATCATTGGGGAAGAGTTTATCGCGGGCGAACCTTGCGCGCTTGTGCTTGGCGATAATCTATTCTACGGAAATGGTCTTGGTAGGCATCTTCGCTCTGCGGTTAAAGCAGCAGAAAACGGTACTGGTGCCACGGTCTTTTGTTACCATGTTGACGATCCTGAGCGTTTTGGTGTTGTCGAATTCGACGAGAATTACAATGCAATTTCCATTGAAGAGAAACCGAAGCACCCCAAGAGCTCTTATGCTGTTACCGGTTTATTCTTCTATGATTCTCGTGTGTGCGAGCTTGCTAAGCGGGTAAAGCCTTCGAATAGAGGCGAACTCGAGATTACCGATCTTAATCAGCTTTATCTTGAAGATGGCTCACTTTCGGTTGTTACTCTTGGCAGGGGATACGCATGGCTTGATACGGGCACTATGGAATCGCTCTACGAAGCGTGTGAGTTCGTGCGTGCCGTTGAGCGTAGCCAGGACTTGCCTGTGTGTGTTCCTGAGGAAATCGCATGGGAGAATGGCTGGATCGATTCTGAAAAACTTCTCGAATGTGCGCAGCTTTATGGCAAATCGGTATATGGTCAGCATCTTAAGCGTGTTGTTGAAGGTGAGTTTGTGAAACATCGCGACATGGAGTAGTCGAACATTTCTGATCAATGCCCCGGTTTCGGGGCATTGTTGTGCTTGCCTATGCGGTGCAGTAGTTGTTTCTTCCATACGAATGGTATGCTGAATTGCATAAGATGCGAGCTGGTAAAGCTCAATACGACCATTGAAGCAAGGAGGTTTCCGTGGCTGAGGTTTTCGAGCCCAAGAATATCATCGTTACTGGTGGCTGCGGCTTTATCGGTAGCAATTTTGTGCATTATGTCGTACGCGAGCATCCAGAGGTGCACGTGACTGTGCTCGATAAGCTCACCTATGCCGGTAATCGTGAGAATATCGCTGGTCTTCCTGCCGATCGAGTTGAGCTTGTGGTTGGCGATATTTGTGATGCTCAGCTTCTGGAGCGAATTGTTCCGGGGCATGATGCTATTGTGCATTACGCAGCCGAAAGCCACAATGACAATTCCATTGCCGATCCTGAGCCGTTTTTGCGCACCAACGTTGAGGGTACTTTCCGCTTGCTCGAGGTGGTGCGCAAGCACGGCATTCGCTACCACCACGTTTCGACCGATGAGGTCTATGGCGATTTGGCGCTCGACGATCCGGCGAAGTTCACCGAGAGCACCCCATACAATCCTAGCTCGCCATATAGTTCTACCAAGGCAGCGAGCGATATGCTTGTACGGGCATGGACTCGCACCTACGGTTTGCGCACCACCATCTCTAACTGTTCGAACAATTATGGCCCCTACCAGCACGTTGAAAAATTCATTCCTCGTCAAATTACGAACATTATCGATGGTGTTCGCCCCAAGCTTTACGGCAAGGGTGAAAACGTGCGCGACTGGATTCATACCGAAGACCACTCTTCGGCCGTATGGACCATTTTAACGAAGGGCCGACTGGGCGAGACATATCTTATTGGCGCCAATGGCGAAAAAAACAACATTACCGTTCTGCGCATGCTTTTGCAGATGATGGGCAAAGATACCGATGATTTCGATTGGGTGAAGGATCGCCCGGGCCACGATCGTCGCTATGCTATCGACTCTACCAAATTGCAGACCGAGCTCGGCTGGCGTCCAGCGCACAATGATTTCGAAGAAGGTTTGAAGCAAACTATCGAATGGTATCGCGAGAACGTGTCATGGTGGCGTCCAGCGAAGGCTGCGACTGAGGCAAAATACAAGGCTCAAGGCCAGTAGAAAAAGGAATGTCTCATGTCATTTGAATTTGAAAAAGAACTCATAGCAGAGCGCACAAACATCCCTGGGATGCTTGTGTTCGACCTGTCGGTGCATGGCGATTCTCGCGGTTGGTTTAAGGAGAATTGGCAGCGCGCCAAACAAACTGCGCTGGGGTTGCCTGATTTGGGGCCCGTGCAGAACAACATTAGCTTCAACGCAGAGCGTGGCGTGACGCGAGGTATTCATGCTGAGCCTTGGGACAAGTACATCTCAGTTGCCACAGGCAGTGTTTTCGGTGCATGGGTTGACCTCCGTCCCGGTAAGAGCTTTGGTGAGGTTTACACGTGCATGATTGATCCTTCCAAGGCGATTTACGTGCCGCGCGGTGTAGGCAATTCGTTTCAAGCTCTAGAGGATGGTACCGCATACACCTACTTGGTAAATGCCCATTGGTCGGCCGAGTTGAAGAAAACTTACACCTTCGTTAATCTTGCCGACCCTGATCTCGGAATCGAGTGGCCTATTCCGCTTTCCGAATGCGAACTTTCTGAGGCCGACAAGAAGCATCCTATGCTCAAAGACGCGCTACCCATGGCGCCTCGCCGCACTCTTGTGACCGGAGCGAATAGCCAGCTCGGCCGTGCGGTGAGGGCTCTGGCCGAGGAACGTGGTGTTGTCGATTCTTTTGACTTTACTGATTGCGACGAATTCGACATCTCGAATGCTAGCGATTATTTCAAAATTGACTGGACCTTATACGGAACCGTGGTTAATTGTGCCGCCTATTCCGACGTAGACGCCGCCAAGACCGAGGCGGGTAGAAAGGTCGCGTGGGCGAAAAACGCCCAGGGGCCTGCGCTTCTAGCCAAAGTATGTACCGAGCATAGTATTGCGCTCGTGCATATGAGCAGCAGTTTTGTGTTTGACGGCGCAGACAAAAATCATGATGAGACCGAACCGCTTGCTCCTCTGGGTGCGTATGGCCAGACTAAGGCCGCCGGCGATATTGTCGTGGCGAATTGCCCTAAGCACTATATTGTGCGTTCCAGTTGGGCAATTGGAAATGGCGAAAACTTCGTGAAGACGATGGCCGAGCTGTCCGACCGCTGCGCCGACCCTGAGGATTGCCTTAATCGGGTTCCCGTGGTCGATGACCAGTTCGGCCGCCTCACGTTTACGCGAGATGTGGCGGAGGGTGTTTTTTGGCTATTGGGATACCGTGATGGAGATGTGGAGCCGAGCGCTCCATGCGAATACGGTGTATACAATCTCACAGGTGTCGGCGCCGTTAAAAGTCGTGCTGAAATCGCAGCGAAGATTTTTAATTTGCGTAATGGTAATGGCGATGCTGTTGTGCCTGTGAGCTCGGTGGACTATTGTAATAAGGCTGGGCGCTCAGTCTCTGCTCGTCCGATGCATTTGTCGCTTTCGCTATCGAAAATCGAAAACGCCGGTTATATACCCTCCGATTGGGAAATAACTCTTGTTGAATTTGTCTGCAACGGCTTAAGTTTGTAGTGCATTGAAGGGGCCGCTTATTTTAAATGTATCGCTTTCAGGGGTGGGGGATGCTCGCATAATTCCGTACCGATTAGGTACCGGAAAGGACGTCAGATTTATTCATATGAGGGCAAGGTGAGGGCGATTGAGTTCTGTCTTCGGTATGGCCGGAGCGCAGTGGCGGTCATAAATGAGCTCGGCTGTCCTAATCGCCACGCCTTCAGACTGTGGTATAAGGAGTTTCCGATGCGAGCGCTATGGCAGTCTCCTTTTTCTGGCCGTCGGTGAATGGGTCGCCTTGACGCGCCTGCGATGCTTGCCGGGCTCCAGCTCGTCCATCTAGCTTGCGAGGAACTCCTTTGACTTTCGGATATCTGAGCTGACGGACGGTGCGTGCGAGGCATTGTCCGTAATTGAGGAGGTGGTCGACGGCGGTCTTCTTCTGGGGATCATCGTAGCGCCGGCGGCCGCTTTCGGCTTGGGTCCTCGTTTTTCGAGGAAGGCGTCAGCGCGGGAGGTGACCGATGCCGTGAACGCCTCCAGAGAGGTCCTCTACAAGTGGATTAACCGGCTTCTCGGAGAGGAAGAGCCCTGTTGCTAGCGTTAGTATAATATTCATCGCAGTCCCCAGTCCCTTACTGAAACGTAGTCTTGACGAAACGTATCCACAGGTGTCGACGCTAATTTGATTACATACTCTCTATGTCGTCCAAGGGGAAGTGTTGTGTGGCGAACGCGGACGTTACTAGCATGGTGTTCTTGCGGATTGTGCCCGAGACCTTGATGCAGGTCGACTAGGGCTGGTTGCATCGCAGGTAATAAAGTGCAGACCTCTCCTGAGTTGCGAGTGCATTGGCAAAGCCTTACATATAGAGCTCAACGTCTCTGACGTATGGTCGTGCAATGCGGAGAAAAGTATACGCAAGGCTTTCGTGCAGTGCCGTTGTTAACATTGGTCACAGAAGCGATATCGGACATGGTTCTCCTTTCGATAACGTGTGCATTTTGGGCGATTGCGGAAAATCAATTGCACACATATGATGACTTTCTGGTCACGGACCGATAAGCGCGATAAAATAAACTCTTGGGAAATTGATATGCTGCCGAGTAGAGAGCAATTGGGAAGTGGATAACACTTTAGGAAATAGGCGTGTCATCGCTGTTGTTCCTGCGTATAACGAACAAGATAATATCGTATCAACTATTGAAGATTTGCAGAATAATGCGCCCGGGGTTGATTATGTCATTGTTAATGATGGTTCCAAAGATAGCACCCTTTGCATTTGCCGAAAACGTGGCTATAACGTTATCGATTTACCGGTGAACCTTGGTCTTGCCGGTGCGTTTCAGACAGGTATGCGCTACGCTTATCAGCATGGTTATGACTATGCTGTTCAGTTCGATGCGGATGGTCAGCATTCTGCAGCTTACATAGCCGAGATGGTTCACGTTGCGGAAGAGAAGAGTGCGAATATTGTTATCGGCAGCCGATTTGCCACGCAAAAAAAGCCTGTTTCTGCGCGCATGGCCGGCAGTGTGCTTATCAGTGCTATGATGCTGCTCACCACTCGAAGGCGCATTCAAGATCCTACATCCGGTATGCGTTTGTTTGATTGTGCAATGATTCCTTTGTTCGCCGAGCAGCTTGACTTTGGTCCCGAACCTGACACTATCTCGCTTTTGATGCGTTGGGGTTACAAGGTCGAGGAAACGCAGGTGGAAATGCGGGAACGCATTGCTGGGGAGAGCTATCTTAACTTTACGAAATCCATTACATATATGCTACGCATGAGCATCTCAATTTTGCTTGTGCAGTGGTTTAGGAGGAAGAAGTGAGTCTACTGTTTTCCGCTACACTGCTATTTGGCGCCTTGCTGACGTTTTGGCTGATTCTGCGTAAAATTCGCAAGGCCGAGGTTACTATTGCTGACTCCACGTTTTGGTTCTTGTTTGCGCTCAGCTTGGTGCTTATGGGCGTGTTTCGTCAAATTCCGTTTTTCTTTGCGCGTTTATTTAGCATTGAAAGCCCGGCGAACTTTGTATTCATGTATGTGATCGCCGTTCTCGTTATCCGCGAGTTTTATACTACGGTCGAGGTATCTCAGCTACGAGCAAAGGTGCGCAGTCTTGTGCAGTATCAAGCGCTTGATGATGCTGCACAATGTGATGGCTCGCAAAGGTAGCGCCGTGGTAAAGCGATTGTCCGTGAAGTAGAACTGATTTTGATAGCTTAATTTCTAGGGAAAGGGGATTGCGCTGATGCCGCGGCGGGCGACCTTCATCCAGCTCGACGCTTCGCTCGACCTGCGGGGAAAGCGCTCGTGATCCTCCTTGCGGAAGCGGGCAATCCATTTGTGCAGGCTGGACTGTGCCATCTTGTTGAGCGCTTATCATTCCTTGACGGTCGTACGGCGGCAAGGCAGCGACCTATGCGCCCGGCCCACATGTCGCGCCTGGGGGGCGTCGCCGTTGCAGGCATCGCAAACCTCCAAGGTCGGAAACCGTTCGCGACAAGCATGGATCATGCAGAGTCATGTGCCGAGGTGTGCAATTTCTGACGTTCACAATTAGAGAGGCCCGCCAAGACCTTTTCGATTTTGGTGGGCCGTACTGTACTGTAACGTTGCTTTTGATACAGTCCCTTTTCGTCTACCTGATATACCGCTGAATCATATCTCTCCCAAAATCGTTAGCGATATAGAAGGTTTGCAATTCTCCGTTGTCGTCTATTTCCCAATCGCACTCGTCCAGAAGCCCGTTTTCCTTGGCGGTTGCCAGTGCTTCGTCGATGTCTTTTCTGGTGAACAGCTTGTAGGAGCTATAGCTGGCGGCAAGATCGTGCATTACACCCTCTGTGCAATCGGGCTTGCCGTTTGCGAAGTGTTTCATGATTGCATAATACAAAGGCAGTTCGTTGCTCATCTTTTAATCCTCCTGCTTTTTGCGGATCATATCGATTGGGTTCACTGCGATGCAGAAGATACCTGCGACCATGATGATCGCCCCGAACCATTGCGTCATCGAGAGCGGCGGGTAATCGGCGCTCATGCCGCCGATGTTCAGTACTCCGAGAATCAGCCAGATGAACAGTGGACCCCAGAATGCGTACATGCCATTGCATGCCATGCCCAGAGCCGTGCCGCACATCGAATTGCCCTTATACCAGAAGGAGTAAGCTGGCATGGCAAATAAGCCGGAGATTGCGAAAATGAGCAATGCCGGAGTAGAGATTGCCGCTCCGAGCAGTTCCGGAACACTGCCAATGCCTCCGCCGATAGTAGCAAGAAAGGGGAAGACAACCAGCAGCTCTAGGAGTCCTGCGGTGGTTTGGCGAATAGCGATGCCGATTCGGTAGTCGATCAAAATGGTGCCGAAGCCGGCGACGCAGCCTTCGAATCCCCATCCGAATGCCGCCAGGAAGGCGAATAGGCAACCGAGCAGTGCGTCGGGTCCCATGGAGGCGAAGCTTGCTCCTCCGATCATGCCTGCAGATGCCAGACAGACCAAGATGCCGATAACCTTATGCGCACTTAGCTTTTGCTTAAAGAGGATACGTCCGAGAATCGCGCCGATGGCGCAGTTCAAAGCCGCTATGGGAACGATTACTCCAGGGTTTCCCGAAGCCGTCGCCGAGTTGAGGCCGATCACATAGCAGATCGTCGCGAAGGGTCCTCCGATTATCGCGCAGAGCATCATCACGCGGCCCGGCTTGGTTTTAAGGGTTTTCCAGAAATCGCCAAGCTGCCGGTTCTTCGCGCAAACCGCGATCGACCATATGCCGCTGAACAGGTCGTTAAGGCCTGCTGCCAAGGCGGCAAGCGTGAACGTGATGGTGAATGCGTTCAGTGCCGCATTGCCGTTGCCCCATTCGGTGCCTGCGAACCAGTCGCCCCATACTCCTTGGGTTTCCGCCAAGGTGAGAAAGCCCGTGTATAAGCCGTAGCAGATGCCTGATGCCACGGCAAAGGTGATGCCCCTCGTCATGAACTTTTTTCGCCGCTGGTTGCGTAGCGTTTCGACTTTTGCCTCCATCGGATTCCTCCCTTAATCTCGTGGTCCGTTTTGAGAGTTATTGCTGCTTGTATAGGTCCAGCGCCTTCTTCAAATACGTCTTGCCGTAACGGTAATAGATATAGGCCCACTCGCCGACGTTTTCGCCTTCTGATTCTTTGAGAAGCGACCACGCGTACCAACACCAGCCTGCCATTCCGACCTGGGCAAGGTTGTGTCGCCATTCGGCATCCGTGGGCGTGCGCCCGAAGTAGTGCGTGAGTGCGCGGTGCATTTCTTCCTCGTCAAGCTGATCGCATACGCAAAACGTGCCGAAATCATTTGCATAGTCACTCATACCTGCGTATTCCCAGTCGATCAGGCTGACGTTGCCGTTTTCCTCAACAAGGAAATTCAGGCTGAAGAAGTCGTTGTGGCACAACACCGGTTCGCTGCTTTCCGCTTCAAGCAGCTTGTGGAGCTCCGTTGCCTGCGCTTCCATGTCTGCCCAATCCGTAACATCGATGGGACCTCTTGCCAAAAGCGATCGCTCGTAGCCTTTGCCTTCGTCGTAGAAGCTGAAGCGGCGTTCGACGGTGGCGTCAGACTCGTGCAGCTGACGGGCCATGGTCATTGCTTTCTGCAGCTGGGCATCGTTTTTCGGGTTGAGGTTTTTGCAGTCGGGAATGAACTTTGAGATCTTCCAACCGCGTCGAGGGTTTTCGAAAACGAAGGTATTGTCCAGCCCAAGCGTTCGCGCGGTTTCGAGGGCGGTTTTCTCCGCTGCGCGGTTGATGAGCAGCTCTGTTCCTACCCCGGGATGGCGATATACCCATTCGCCATCATTGGTGGAGAAATGGCAGCTGAGGTTCGTGAGTCCCTGCTTGAGTGGATAGACGTTGTGAATTTCCGACTTATCACAGCCGAGAACCGCAACGATGTTGTCGAAGATCTCGGAATCAAGGTTCTCGAGAAAGAGCGGGTCGAAATCTCGTAGCTCATCGAGCGAGTCGAACTCATGGATGATCGGCTGGTCATATCGCCTGATTTGCATATCGAACTCTTTGATATGTTCGACGTACAGGTCTTCCCAGAGCTTGTCGCAGGTTTGGGGCAGATCGTACTCGGCCTCAAGGATTTCGCGGAAATGTGCGGAGAATGCGCGGTCGAAGAACACGTGTCCAATCATGTACCACGCATCGGTTCCGCCGACAGTTACCTTTGTGATTCGATCATGCGATCCGGTTTTGATGCACCATTCCTTTGTGAAGCCCTCAGCGTACTCTGCGGAGTAATACGCTTTCCACACATGGCTTTCGAAAGGGTTTTTCTCAAAATAGTTATCCGAAGAGCAGATATAGGTGTTGTCGAGGATCTCGCGAACCAGCATGAGCGAGGAGTTGTTGTTGCGGGATGCATACTCGCGATTCACAACAATCTTCACCCCATATTTGTCCTCGAGGTAGAAGAATGATTCCTTTTTATAGCCAACCACGACAACGATGTCGCGGATCCCTACGGCCTGAAGCTGTTCGATTTGGCGTTCAATGAGGATTTCGCCGCGCACCTTAAGCAGCCCCTTAGGGCGCTCGTAGGAAATAGGGGCGAAGCGTGACGAGAGGCCGGCTGCAAGGATAACCGCATTGTCGACAGCGTAGGGCTTCAATGCGGCTATGCCTGCAATAGTGAGTCGGCCGCTTTCGATCAAGCCGGCGGTTTCGCACTCTTTGCAGGTGGCGTTGACCGTGGCAAGGCTAAGACCGGTCTCGCTCGAAAGTTCTCTTTGGGTGAGCTCGCTTTGCTTGTTGAGAGCGTTAATCACTTTGAATTGGTTCTGAGACAGCATTGTTGAAGTGCCTTTCGTTGTTCGGATAACCGAATCATATCAAGAATAATGAACAATGGAAGGTATTGTTCAGAATCATCACAAGTACGTTAAAGAATGAACAGCAGGATAATTTGCATATCTATCGAACTTTGCCTATTGCATAAGGTTGGATATGAGGGAGGGCTCACGTTCCTGGTTCGAACAAGCATAATAATGCGCTTAATTCGAGTGATACATGCTTTATGAAGAGCTTGTGAGGGGGGATAATACGGCTAGGTAGGTTTCTCGTAGGAAAGGGGTAGAAATGGGAAAGAAATCTCAATCGAGGCCGCCGTCGCGGGCTGTTAAGCTTGGGCTGTCGGCTGTGCTCGCCGTTGGGCTTATGCCCTGGGGCGGCGTGGCGGTTGCCGCTGAGGGGGAAGGCGGATTGGCGGACGCCGTTGCGTCTTCTTTTGCGAGTGTTTCCGGTTTCTATGGATGGACGTCGACCCATTATTCGTTTGATGAGAATGGGTATCCTCTGTATGACGAAAACGGAAACCCTATCCAGGAGCTTTATTCTGTCGATATTAGGGATGCCGATTTGTCGGGCGATACTCTGATAGTTCCTAAAACATTCGATATGGAGACGAGCCAGGGCAATTCCGGAAACATTACTCCGAAGAACCTTGATATAGCCGGTGACGAACGCGATGGCAATGCGCTTGTGGGTGTGAGGCGCCTGATTCTCGAAGATGCCTCGAATCTGGACTCACTATATGTTCGAGGCATGCCTTCGCTTGAGTCGATTGAGGTTCGCAATGCCAATCATTTGACGCAGTTGATCGTCAGCGAATGCGCCAATCTTAGTTCGCTGGATATCCCGGTCGATAGTATTCGCGGCTTAGGGCTGGTTAAATGTCCCAAGTTGAACTATGAGAGGGTTATTGCAAAATGCAGCAACACGTTGACTAATTTATCTTTGACGTTTTGCTCAGGAGCTTTGAATTTTGATGGATCATCGTTTCCGAATTTAGAGCGCTGCTCATTCAATTCTCTGGATTTGCAATCGTATGATTTCCTTCCATGCAACAAGTTGGAGAGTCTTAACTTGTATTCATGCGGCTTGGATTTTGTCGACCTGAGCAAGATTCCCCAATCGGTAACCAGCTTTAGTTGCCAGGGTAATCGAATCGCTGATACAACACCGATTGTTGAGCGTTTCGGTGATGGGGCGAAAGTTGACGGGCAGTTCTCCAATATGAGCGCGGAGCCGAACTGGGGAATTCATGTTATCGATGATGAATGCGCTAATGGCTACCTGATGCCAGGTGCCTCTGCTGCTTTTGACACCGCTGACACCTATCTTCCTACTATGGATAAGCGTGGCTGGCTTTCCGAGGATCGCGTGGCAAGGAACGCTTTGTCTAACTACTCGGTCGAATCAAGCGATCCCTCGGTGGTTTCATGCAAACTGGATGAAAACGGTAGCGAGTCCGGCATCGGCGGGCGATTGGTTTTGGACGCCGTGGCTTCCGGTACTGCAACGATAAAGGTTCATTACTCGTTCCAGGGTCGATATCGAACCTATGAAGACGATCAGGTTGTCGATGTAGTCGTTTCCGCTGAAGAGAATCCCATTGCATCCATCGAGAGCGCTGATTCCTTGTCCTTCAACGCGGTTACGGATTGCGCTATTTGCAAGGCGGGCGGCGTCGATCACGTTGAACAGCTTGGAACGCAAGCATATGTATTGGTGCGTGGTGCTGATTCGGCTCATACGTTCACGCTTGGGCAAGATGTGCGTGTTTCCTCTTCGGACGAATCTGTTGTTTCCGCCTATCTTAGCCGCAACCAGTTTAGCGCCAATGCTAATCTTGAGGTTCGCGTGGGCGACCCTGGCGATGCCGTGTTAACGCTGACTGCTTATAAGGACGGTAATCCGACGGGCGTTGAGAAGAAAATCGCCGTTCACGTTGGCGAGCAGGTGAATCCAACATTGGCTGTTCGGCCTGAAGCGACGATTTACATGGAGAAGAACATCACGAAGGGGGCGAGCATAGTCGCTCGACCGAACTCGTCAGGAGCTTACCTCTCTTCATACGAAGCAAATGGAGCTATTGAGGCCCTAAAGCGACAGCATGTTCAGTTTGACTACGGAGTCACCTCGTCCGGTTACCCGGATTATGTTCCGTATGTAACCGCCACTAGCGATAATCCCGAAGTGGCTATCATCGAAGATGGGTATCTTAGCGAAAGAAGCGCAGGTGTTGTCAATATCACTATCAGTGACATTTGGGGCAATCAAGGCACGTGCAAGGTCACCGTTGTCGATCGAGATGATATTGGTGCAAAGCTGAGCTTGACGCAGGATGAGCTGACCGTTGAGCAGGGTAAGCAACTCGATATGTCGAAGTACATTGCCGGTTTGGACAAGCTTACCGAATCGGAACGCAGTGCGCTGCAGCCCTTGGTTTTCAAGACGGGCAATACCGGCGTAGCCGTTTTCAAGAGCGCCGACGGCACCGAAGGTTTGAACAATCAAGATGTTTTGCGGATGCTTGCTCGAGGCGTTGGGGATACGACGGTAACGTTGTGCTATCCCACCTCCTCGCGCCATGGCTCTTATGTGCAGGATGTTAACAATTGGGAAGTGAAAGAGCTTGGCTCCATGACGATTCACGTTATCGAGCCAAAACCGGATGAGAGGCAATCCGTTGAGGCTCCGTCAGCTCCGCAAGGGCTGGCGTACACGGGTGCTGAGCAGGTGGGAATCAAGGATTCCGATTTCTATACGGTCGAAAACGGCTCCGCCACGAACGCCGGCTCTTATGCGGCAAAGCTGTCCTTGAAGGATAAGGAACATTGCGTCTGGGCTTCTACCGGCACCTCTGATAATCTTACCGTTGATTGGTGCATAGAGCCCGCTTCCATCTCCGAGGTGGAGGTTTCCGGTATCGATGAAGCGTACGCCTATACCGGTAAGGCGATTTCGCCAAATGTGAAATGCATGTTCAACGGGAAAGAGTTGAAGCGCGGGACGGATTACGTGTTAACGCTTTCCGATAACGTGAAGGTTGGGACGGCAAAAGTCTCCATCGCGGGCAAGGGCAATTTCTCCGGCACCCAAGATAAAACCTTTGCAATCGAGAAGAACCCGGCGAAATGGATGAGCGATTCGCGTGGCTGGTGGTACAGCAACGGCGACGATACCTATCCTTCTTCCTGCTGGAAGGAAATCGACGGATCTTTCTATTATTTCGATGCGTCTGGATACATGAAAACCGGATGGGTGTCAGACGGTGGAAAATGGTATTACTGCAACGGCTCTGGCGCCATGCAAACCGGCTGGCAAGTTATCGGCGGCACATGGTATTGGTTCGACGATGACGGTGAAATGGCGACCGGCTGGCATATCGTTGGTAGCGCGTATTACCTGTTTGCCGGCTCTGGTGCCATGCTGACCGGTTGGCAGCAATCCAGCGGAACGTGGTATTACCTCGCAAGTTCGGGTGCCATGGCAACCGGGTGGCAAGCTATCGGCGGAACGTGGTACTGGTTTGCCGATTCCGGCGCAATGGCTACTGGCTGGTCGAGGATTAGCGGTACGTACTACTTGTTCGCCGGCTCTGGTGCCATGCTAACTGGTTGGCAGCAGTCCGGCGGCGCGTGGTATTACCTTGCGGGCTCCGGCGCCATGCAGATTGGTTGGCTGCAACTCGGTAGCACCTGGTATAGGTTCGATGCTTCAGGTGCGATGGCTACGGGCTGGAGAAGCATCGGCGGTACTTATTATTTCTTTGATGGTTCCGGCGCGATGGCGACCAATCGCTGGGTTGGCGACTATTACGTAACCGGTTCCGGTGCAATGGCCACAAACCAGTGGGTTGGTGGCTACTATGTGGGCGCTGATGGTCAATGGCAGTACGTCTATTGGACGCCAGGCGGTGGTAGCTATCACAGAACTACCGGTTGTCCTACGCTAAGCAAGTCGACCACGATACTTCACGGCACGTGGTATGACGCCGGCAATCGCAGCATGTGCAAGGTTTGCTGGCATTAGCATCAGCTGGCTAAAGCAAGGGAGGGTTGCCATGAAAGGCAACCCTCCCTTTTTGCTATGCTGAATTCAAATCTGGATATCTACCAGACCAATTCGCTATGTGCTCGATCGATGGCATTTACCAGGTTCGCCATACACCAGCTGTTTTCATGGATGTTGTCGGACATGATTGCCACAACATAGGGGTGGTCGCCGCGCATGACCAAATAGCCCTCATTGTGCGAATTAACGTAGCCGTTTACCCATCCTGATTTCGCATAAACCGTCGATCCGGTCCAGGACAGAGCGCCGCGTGAGGTGATATGGGAGTTGTTGCCCATAACGTTTTGCAGCCATTCGGCGTTCTGGCCGCCATTGACGAGGTAGTCTGCCACGTCAACCCACATTTTACAGAGGTCTTTAGAGCTGTAATAACCGTAATCGCCATCCCAAGCGAATCCGCCAGCGCCCACTTCGCTAACCATGTAATCTAACGGGAAATGCCCGTAGCGATTGCAGAGATTGGCGTAGGTGAAGTTGCTGGAAACATTAAGCGTGATGAACATATCGGACTCGGAGTTAGCCAGCTCCCAAGGCCATAATTTGTTGAGCGCCACGACATAAGGGCCTTTGATGGTGGACGCGCTATTGTGGCGCCAATCGGCATTGTATGCAACGCCGGCACCTGTGGTCAGGTCTATCATGGTAAACCCGACCGTGCATCCCATGTTGGAATAATTGTTAATGGCATTTTGCAGTTCATCCCAAGCGCCGCTTGAAATCGAGCGACTGGTATTGAAGGAATTGAGATTGTTGAATCCAAAAGAGTTCAACGCCCACACCATATCGTTGATTTTGAACAGAGCGCCATTTGCCTGGAGGAAGTACCAACGGCCTCCATCCCATATCCATCCCGTAGCCATAGCTCCGTTTTGGCGAAGATAATACCAGGCATTGTCCCATATCCATCCCGTAGCCATGGCTCCGCTATTCTTAAGGAAGTACCACGCGCCGCCTTCTGAAAGCCAGCCGGTTTTCATGGCACCGCTTGCGGGGCTAAGGTAATACCAGGTGTTTCCAATCGATTGCCAGCCGGTTTGCATGATTCCGTCCTGGCCGAGGTAATACCAATAGCCATCAACCGGTGTCCAGCCCGTGTGCATGCTTCCCGAAGTGGTGTCTAGATAATAGTATCCTTCGTCTCGTTTCAGCCAACCCGTCTTTGCTTGATGCGTCTCAGGGTCGACGTAAAGGCGCGTGCCGCCAAGCTCCACCCAGCCTGACAAGGGGTTTCCTTCGCTGTCAACGATGATGCCATTTGCATCTTTTCTGACAACACTTGAAATAACGCCATCGGTTCCTGCGAAGGAATAGAACCCCGATTCGTCTATGGCTACCCATGCGGCAGTTTGCATCTCGCCAGATGCGCCAAAAGAATATTGCTTGTCTTCTATAGTTGCAAGGCCAGTGGTCATAGGGTGTTTGGCGTCTTTGGGGTCAAGGTAGTATTTCGCTGCCCCCCTTGTCAGCCATCCGCTTGCCATGGATCCTGCATTGTTAGCCCAATGCCAGTAACCTTCGTTATCGTAGACCCAGCTATCTGCAGCCATAACGCCATCGGCGTTCAGCCAATAGAACGTACCACGATCGTTTGCCCAGTCTGCTGCGGCCATCTTGCCGGTCTCGGGGTCGAGCCAGTACCAGGACCCGCCCCAGGACAGC
>ERZ1034969.375-NODE-375-length-28797-cov-15.811008_pt1 | contig 28797 bp, 29 predicted proteins | sample MGYA00520624_ERZ1034969 | MGnify/ENA primary metagenome ERZ1034969 (study PRJEB33766, sample SAMN09781776) | gut metagenome | biome: gut microbiome | host: Homo sapiens | place: Madagascar | study: EMG produced TPA metagenomics assembly of the PRJNA485056 data...
AAAATCGTGCCTTGGATTATATTCAAGGCACGATAGAGTGCTGGATAATAGAATTTTATCACCTCTTTTTGAAAAAAACGTTCAAAAGTTTTGCGGTTTCAGTTTTTAATCGCACTTTTGCAAAAAATCATAATCATTAATAAATAGGAGGATATAAATATGGCAAGACCAATCAAAGAAACGCCAATTCTCTATGGCAAAGCAGCACGTAAATTTGAAGAAGAAATGCAACGTGTTGAAAACATGACCAGAGAGGAAAGAATGGCTAACAGAAAAAAAGTAGAAGAAGGATGTTCTGCATTTCTTAAGACTGTAAAAGTTTGCATTTAAGCGATATGAAACGGATTCAAGACACTACTTCCTGAGGAAGATGACGAACATACAAGGACTATGTATTTTGATATTATCTCTCTTGATGAGACATAATTATCCTCAAAGATTTCTTACAATCCTCACACAACCCATGTTTCATGTAGAAGGTATTCTTGCCATGGGCATCCTGCATCAGGCACTTAGGGGCATTCGTCTTACAATGCGGCAAACCGCGAGAATGCAGGAATTCATGGATTGTTACTTTCCACAAGTCATCCTTTCGTTTCAATCGGAAGGTTGAAACCACACAGGCGTCACCTGGCCGGAAACTCAATCCCATGATTCCATAGTTGTATTGTCCATGAATAGAAGTAGAGATGTCTCGATGCGTCAAACCTATCGTTACGATTTCATTATTACCTCCATGCTCTTCATGCAACATTTTCAGGATTCCCCCAGCCCAATACCTGTTTCTTGGTTTGTAGAGACATGAGGCAGGTATTTCTTTCTTGTCTCCAACAAATACAGATGCCTCTACCCAAGCCTTTGGTTTCGTATAGAGAATGATACCCAACTGCTTCACGAGTTCTCCTCTCAACTGTTCAGCCTTCTGACGGGAGAAATTTCCCAAAGGCTTTAACTCTATTACGTAACCCAATGGAGGATCAGCAGGGAGGGTGTCTCCCATTCCCTCATTGCCATGGCTCTGATTTCCATTGGAACAACCTGCTAAAAACAGGATTAAGATTCCAGCTAGAAACAATAATAACTTCTTCATAGAATATTCTTTTTTATTTGTATTTTGCATAAATCAATACCGGTCTTCTCCTAGAAGATTCCTTGTATATCTGCATCACTTTCTCCACGCAGCTCCTTGATACAGTAAAGCAGCCACGGCTCTCTGTTCCCAGCGGAATATACTCCTTCTCACCGGAGAATCTTGTCACCTTGCCAGCAGAATGAATCAGGATGCCACGGGCTTCTGCCAGATAAATGACAAAACGGCTACCTGACATTACTCATCAAGCATCCGTTTTAAAGATTCTATCATTTCCTGAATTGCCTTTTTCAAAGGTTGCAACTCATTTTCTATAATCCACCAAATCTGATCGGCATCAACCTCAAAATAATGATGAGCTATGATATCACGTAACCCTTTCACATTTTTCCAATCAATTTCAGGATGAGTTGTAAGAAGTTCTCCTTTAGTAACCTTATCAAGTCCCTTTAAACTTTCTCCTATAGCAATAAATTGCATACATATGGAATCAAGAATTGCTACACCAGTAGAAGACATCAGAAAATCATCGCCACAATGATAAGGTTGTGAACGCTCTTCTATATGCTCAATAGAAATATGTACTCTATTAAGTATGTCCAATGCTACATATTTATCGAATTGCATAGATTCCATCCCGTTCAATTCTTGATTTAAAGAAAGGATTCATGTTTTTGTGAATACGCACTACATCAACTGAGCACTTAAACAAGTCCTCTAAGTATTCTTTCAAGTCGGCCAATAAAAATGGATTAGGAGTTTCTGTTTCTACGCAAACATCCAAATCACTTTGCTCTGTTTGCTCGTTTCGTGATACGGAACCAAAAATGCGCAAGGTCTTGATTCCAAAATCTTTAGTAATCTTGGAACTATTTTGCCTAATTATTGCTATATAATCTTGAACTGTTCTCATAACACCTATCTTTAAACAGTGCAAATATAAGAAAATATCTGGTATCTTCCAAACTTTTTGCCATGTTTTTGCAAATCTCCCCACAAAATATCATTTTAAAACTTTGGTACTTTCAAATATTAATCGTAATTTTGCAACAAATTAGAGTATCAAAAATTAAGGAGGATTATTATATGACTAAAATAATGTCAAACTCAAAAGAACGACTAAACGATAAAGCCCAACGCTTTTTCGAGGATAGCTGTACCGTTCAAGAACCAACAGTTGCCTATCATCACGATTATGCAACAGAGGCTCATAACGAATCCGAAGAATATCCTTTTATGACACCATGCAATAATGACGAGTTGGTGAATCATGTCTTAGCTCGTGAAGAAGAATATGCAAGAACAGGCAACGCTGTTGACTTTCTAGAAATGATGGCTGATTTCAAAAACGAATTCGAATGGTAAAGATACGGGTATTTTATCTTTTACCACTTCATCACCGCCATATTCCCATCAAACTTACCCCACATTACGGGATGTTGGCGATTACCTGATGCTTCTACTACTCCTTTATGTACGAAATTATAGATTTCCTTAGCCGTGATAACTCTATCCTTGTTTGTATCAGCACCACCTCGCAAGCCACGTTCCAAGAACACAGTAAACAAACTATTCTTGAAACCTGTCTGTCTCGGAGTTTCTAAAGATTTCTCCGTTGAACGAGAAGAGAGGAAAAACAATACATTCTCTTTGGAATAGTTAGGATTCCTCTTATTCGTATTTCTCATTTTCCCTGCAAAGCAAGCATCCACGAAAATCATTTTCTGCTGAGCTTTACTCTGCTTCATGATTTTCAGAATAAAAGAATAGTCCAGGAAGCCATCATAGCAAACCAACCCTCCCGGTATGCCATGACCGCTGAAATACAAGATGATGGCATCGGAAGACGTTGCCTTGGCGAATGTCTGGCGCATCGCCGAGCATACCTTTTGGATGGTAACATCTGAATTGACGAAGCAATCCACCTCCGCCTTTCCGTTCTTATTGAAAATGCCAGCGATAGTCTTGGCATCATTCGCACTTACCCGAAGGTCATTCTGAGTACCGGGGTAGTCAGCGATGCCCACGCTAACGATATAGGTTCTTGCTGGCAATACGGTTATTGCCAGCAAAAAGATAACGAGAAAAGATAATAGTCGCTTCATCTTTATTGCAATCTAAATATTACAATCTTCCTTTTCCCCTGCACGTTCCACATCGTCCAGAACCTCCACAAATAGGACAATTTATATATTTCCTCGTATCTGTACCTGTATATGTACCTATCTGCTCCCAATATTTCCCTTGACCATTGCAACCCGAACAGCGACCAGTTCCTCGACAACTGGAACACGTTTTACGGGAATGGTTTGTGGAACCACCAATATTTCCAAAAGGATTCACCCCACCAGAGGGAAGAGTCCTATTGAAATTTGACACGAACATATCATATTCCTCTTTCGGAATTCTTTCCATGTCAATGTCATTATAGCCAGTTTTGATCTTAAAATTTTTATATCCATAACTAAAAGACATACGAATTCCTGTTTCCAGTTTGAAAATGTAGCGAATAACATTTGCTTCATTATACATTTCATTATACTTTCCGTATATTGCTTTATTAGAAATGTGCGGTTTATATTTTATCATTTTCTCACCTTTTGAATTTTTGAAAAAATAAACCTTTGCCATCATTATCGACTTAAAAGCGCCAACCCCACTATAATACCAAGTTTGACCTTCTGGAAAACTTATAAAGTTTATAAGACCGGCCATAGAAGACAAGAAGAATGATGACAATAAAACCATCAAAACAAATAATCGTTTCATAAATTCTCTTTTTAATTAATATATAGTAACAATATCCATTTTTACAAATCACACACAGGTCTTATTGAGCGCATAGTCATAGCAGACTCATAACCTATATCCGAATTTTCATCATTGAAATACAAATAATAAGCATTTGTACCACAAGCCTTGCTTGAACTCCAATAGTACCCCCAAGAGTTTTGATTATAAATGCCATAATTACATTTTCTACCAGCACTAGGCAAGAAGATACTTTTCCCCGACGGACCAGTAACCTTACTGCCGACAACACCATTATATGTACACCAACTCCATCGACATCTATCTATCAATTCCTTAAATTGTTTACGAGTAGGAACTTTCAGCTTTCCACCAGACATATTAAAAGCAATATCTTTACTTGAGCCAGCTATATCCGATTCGGAAGGAATCATAGACAAACCAAATTCTGTTATGCCATCAGCCCAACAAAAATATGCAGCATTATCTTCAGGAGTCAAAGCCCCAAGATTTCGTCCACACCATTTTACGCTAAGCCCTAAATCCACAATATCAGAAGAATCGATGTTACTATTTATCACCATATTATCAGAAATATAAGCAGTTGCTTCCTTATCATCTTCTTTGAGAAACTTAGGGTTAAACGCATCTAAGTCCTTAGCCGTAGGAGCAATCGTGGATTTATCTACATACGAAGCATTCTGTTTTACTTTTTCTACAGGTGGCATATATTGAGTTTCTTCTGAAACACTCACATTTCCAACCTCCTCAGCATTAGTAACAGATACACTTTCGCCCAATGCTTCCAAGAAATCCTCAACTGTTAGATAACGGTTTTTTCGTCTTGGTTGCATTGCCTTTTCCACCACTTGTTTAGTCTTTGCACTAACATTAGCAGGCATTTCTGGCAAACCTTCATCAAACACTGCAGTAGCTTCTGGAGGTGTTTGACCTGTCAACATCTTGAACATAGTAGCTCCCAAAGAATATATGTCAGTTTCTGGAGAGAACATTCCCAATCCTCCCACACGAGATTGCTCAATAGGTGCATAGCCTACGCTCACTCCAACAGGACTACTCGTAGTCTGTTCACCAGCTACATCATAGTTTTTTGACATACCAAAGTCTATCAACACTACATCACCATTCTTTCGCAATAACACATTACCAGGTTTCACGTCTAAGTGATTCATGTTATGAGCATGGATATACTGCAAGGCAGATGCTATTTGTCTCGTATATTTCAAGGTTTCATCTTCCGATAAAGAACCTTTCTTCTCTATCAAATCCGGCAATGAGCCACCATCGATATACTCCATGACATAGTAAGCGGTACCATTCTCCTCAAACACATCCAACACCTTTATAATATGAGAGTGAGTCAACTTAGAGATATTCTTCGCTTCCTTGATAAACTTCTGGCGAAACTTCTCCACCAAATCTGCACTTCCTGTAGAAGGAACTGTCACCATAGATGATTCTTCATCACGATTACAGAGTTCCTTCATAAAGAATTCCTTAATTGTCACTTCAATTTCTGCATCAATCGTACCCAAGGCACCTGCTACAGAAACCTTCTGCTTAGCCAAATAGGTGATTCCGAAACCACCTTGACCAAGCACTTGCTCAATTTTGTATTTTCCATTTAACAATTCTCGCAACATATACTACGCTTATTAATCTGCAACCCTTTTATACTCAACAACTGTATTATCTTTATTGACAACAACGAATTGCTCTTCATTTAGTTTCTTTATTTTCACAGCACCCACATCCCCCAACAGGGCTTTCTTGAGAGGAACAGCCATTTCATAATAAGCAGTTTTCTTTGTGGACTCTTTTGCTTCTTTCAACTGCGCTAAATCATCCGTAACATCTGATCCTTCAAAATCTACATCTTGAACTGTCACTTCAACGTGATTAAATTTCTCCGTAAAGAGTTTATCCTTTATTTCCCAGTGTCCCTTCACACTATATTCCAAAGTAACAACAGTATAGAGGTCTAATTCTTCATCTTTCATTTTATATCTAGATATAGCCTTAGCCTCACAAGTTTTATCATCTTTAAAGACTTCATTAATTTCTTGCATTACTTCAGTCCCCTCTACTTTATCTTCACTCTGTACATACCATTTACCTACAAGCAAACGCTCCGAAGGTGAAAGTGAATCACAACCTACAAATAACATCAATAATTGTAAGCCTAGTAACATTGTAAAAAACTTTTTCATATCTGTATTTTTATATAAATAATTTTACTAAACCACAGTGTCAACCACACAAGTATCAACTACAGCAGAATCTTCCAACTCGACACCATCAACAGAATCATCTATCACACCAGACTTAGGATTAGATGTGCCAAAAACAAAAGCCCAAATACCCACAATCACAATAATAAAAACAATATATATATATTGTCTTTTTTTCTTTTCGCTTTTTGTCAGTTTATCTGAAGACCATTTTCCGTATTTATTGTCTTTTTTTTGTCCTTCTTTAAACAAAATTACAAATCCATAAAAAGGAATAAACTGATACCATCCCGTATAACCCAAATCGTGGCATCGTCTTGTTGCTTGTGTAAATGAAACGGCACTTACCAGACCTAATAAACCAGCAAAGAACTTACTCATTTCTTTTCCTACAATTTCATAATCAAGTTCTTTTGCCTCAGCATAAAGCACAACAAGAAACAATGCTGTAAAAAAGATGAACCAAGTTGTAGATACAACAAGGATATAATGCAAGCGTCCAATTCGCCCCTTAGAAGAAAATGGAGCAAACTGATTTCTCTTATCACCTACAATTTCAAGTTTTTTAGATTCGTCTAACTCTTTGTTTTCCGTTTCACTTTTTCGTTCTATTGTTTTCAAATTGCCAGTACTGACAGATACAGTTTCTTCCTCATTAACTATATACGCTTTTACTACAACACCTTTTATTTCCCCTACACTCTTCGGTCTCTTCAATCTATTCACTTGCATCATCCAAACAACCAACTTCTTCGTTTCCTCAGAGACATTAGGCATAGGGAGAGCAAGATGCCTGTCCTCTGTCTCGTCTTCAGAAAGGTCAGAAACTGATGGTGGGTCTTGATTGGTAAGTAACTTATACATAGTGGCACCAAGGGCATAGAAGTCTGTCCATGGACCGAACTTATCATAGCTCTGCGCCATCTGCTCACTAGGAGCATAGCCATTCGTATAACTGATACCAGTGCTCATCGTAGCACCACCTACCGTACTCTGCTGCTTACTTGCACCAAAGTCTATCAACTTAACTACATCATGACTATCCACCATGATATTAGCAGGCTTGATGTCAAGATGGAACATACCTTCGTTATGGATCGCCTCAAGACCATCCAATATCTGATTCAAGTAATTGCGAACGGCAGACTCAGTCAAAGGCGCATTGGTACGCTTCAAACGTGCAGATAGATTTTCTCCATCCACATAATCCATCACATAATACGCAGTACCATTTTCCTCAAAAAGGTCATAGACCTTGACAATATGAGGATTACTGAGACTACGGAGACGGCGAGCTTCTTTTTTGAACTTCTCTCGCTGTTGCTCAAAGCTATTGGTATTCTCGGCATTGCTTACGCTAATGGTAGTGCTATTACCATCACGCTGGCATACTCCTTTTACAAAGAACTCTTTGATGGCATAAGTCTCATCAAACTCAATGTTCTTTGCTAAATAGGTGTTGCCGAAACCACCTGAAGCCAAATAGCTTTCTATCTTGTAAGTTCCGTGTAGGATGGTTCCTACCTGGAGCATATTTTGATTATTTATTTCGTTCATTTATGGTAGTATCTTGGTTTATAGAATCTTGCTTTGTTGTATCAATCTCTAACTTGCTATTAAGCACTTGCACGGACACCATTGAATCCTCTAGAAGAGAATCCTGCAAAGCTGCCTCTGGTTTATGCTTGCTATAGTAGCCATAACCAGCCATGCCAACAGCAGCCAATACCACTAAGACAACAAATGCAATGAAGAGAGATTTCTTTCTTTTCTGCTTATTCATCATCTCAACGATTACACTATCAGGAACAGGTGGCGGTGTATCTGCAGGTTTTACTACTTCAACATCAGGAGAAGCAGTCATCTCTTCCACATCAGGCTTGATATTCAAAGCATTGCATTTCGCCGTAGGCTCTTCATTTACAAGGCTAACATCAGCCTCATCGTGATTTACTTCCTTGATATGTACAATATAAGCTGAATGATTATCTTTATTATCTGAGGTTTCTGAAATCAGCATCTGTCGTTTTTCTTCATCACGAACATTCGCAGAGAAGACATCCAACAGCTCCTCATCCTCCATCTGTTCCAACATGCCGTCAGAACAAATGTAGAAGTAATCACCTGGCTGAATATCTGAAATATGGATAACATCAGGTTTTGGATGATTTCTATCTCCAGCAATCATCGCACGGGTGATGACATTTTTATGTGGAAATGTCTTCATCTCCTCATAGGTCAACTCACCTGCCTGATAAAGATCATACACCAGGGAATGGTCACGACTCTTATATAATATGGTATGCGAAGATGGACGGAGATGGTATATTCTACTATCTCCAATGTGGGCTGCCGTACATCCATTACTGTGGAAATACAGTAAAATTAAAGTTGTTCCCATCTGACGGGTATCGCCCGCAATAGCCAGTTTATCCAGTTCTTCGTAGGCATACGCCAAAGCATCAGACAGCAACTTATCTTCCAAGCCTTCAGAAGCAACTGCATGCTGCAACAAAAACGAAGAAAGACTTTTGCAAATGCTTTGGCTTGCCACCTCACCATGCTCATGTCCACCCATACCATCACAGAGCAAAAACAAACGGTCATTCTCCGTTGCTTTGCCCTCTATTGGATAGATGCTATCTTCCTGGTTCGCCCTTTTACCCAACTCATGGATAGCTAAAGGCTGATATATCTTGATTCTCATTGTTAGTTTTATTTTTGATGATAAACAACGGTTGTGTTACCCATCTTGATGATACTTCCTTCTGTCAAGACGAGCTGGTCACCCTCGTTCAATAATTGTCCATTCACATAACTGGCATTTTTATTATGGTAGTTAGACACCACCACCCTAACCTTATCCGTAGAAGCCTTAATTACCTGGATGGCAAGATGCTGACGGCTCATATATCTATCATCAGTAGCTATCTGTACAGTTGCCTGCGAAGTAGTAGCCTTGCGACCTATCACATTATTGCCGAACCCTAACGGATACTTCTGACCACCATAGAGCAAATAACCAGGAGTAACCTCTTCTTTCTTGCCTGCAAGGATTGTTTCATCAGATTGAGAATGAGAAGAGGAATGCCCCACGTAACGAGTTTCTCCATTATCTCGATTCACATACTGAGTCTCACCATTGCTCTTACCAACATATTCTGTTTCCCCAAAAGATTGCGGAGTTGCAGCATGTTGCTGTGAGAACATCACTCTCAACTGAGTTTTACATTGAGGACAAGTAATCATCTTAACCGCTTCGTTTTGAGAATTTCTCACGTCGAGCAATACACCGCAACTCGGACATTTGATTCTTTTAGTTTCCATTGCTACCATCTATTTTAATCAATGTTTATGCCATCTGAATATCAGCATCAGACATATAGTCTGGCATATCAGGAGCAACATCAGGATTCTCCAAGGATGCAGTTTGGAGATTTGGATCAGCAGAATCATCAACTCCGGTATCAGCGAAATCACTACCACTTGGAGTAATCACTTGTCCTGTATGCAAATCAACTGCTTCACCAACGTCAATACTTCCATTGCCATTGGCATCACAAATCGCAACATCAGGATTTCCATCTTGATCAAAATCTACCACACTCACTTCCTGACCATCCACGTCGAAGACACCCACTGTAGCCATGGAGCCATCAGCAAGCTGAACTTCACCCGCATTAACCAAATGAACATCTGCATTTTGGTCATCAGCCACCTGCACATCACTTGCCTGATGCAAATTTGCATCATTGTGAGCAACAGATACATCCTGGTCTGCATGAGAAGAATGAGATACCACAGCAACATCTTCAGTTTGATGAGGAGCAGCATTCATTTCTTCAGCACGTACTTCTGGCTTTACAGCCTGAGCATAGTCGTTCTTTTCTGCATCTGTCATGTTGCTCCACTCGTCCTCAGTATAAGTACTATAGATATTACCATGCCAATGAAAAGCGCCACCAGGACCAACTTCGGCTCTAGCGGCATCGAATGCCTCCTTAAAGCTCTGCTCATCATGGCTCTCTGCTACCTTGATTGAGGCATTATCATTAACAGCTGATGGATTCTCCCCCTCCGGTTTTGTATCGGGAGTTTCTTCTGCATTTGCAGCAAAGGCATCTGTGGCATACATAGCACTTGCACCTAACAAGATACCAGCAGCACCACCTACCGCTACTTTCTTCCAAGTTGCCTTATCAGCAGCGTTCTGAGTTTTATCTTTACTTTCCTGTCTTACTTCAGGATGTGTATTATCAAAATACAATGTTTCTTCATTCTGTGCCATAATCATACGTTTTAAAATTATAACTGGTGCAAATATAGTGAAATAACAAATAGTTAGGTACTTTTTTTGTGCTCATTACACAAAACCTATCTTCTATTGTACAAAATCACTTTTTAATTTTAGCCTTGCAATAAGGACAAGCCTCATTCTGCATTAAAACTCCATAAGACAGAAAGCCCAGGAAGTGATGACAATGAGGACAAACATAATGCTGCAGAAACTCTTCTGTCAACTGCTTCTGCCTTAACGGTCCCTTAGAAGAATCCTTATATGCTTTTACAGTAAAGCCTACAGAAATCAAAATACCTAAGAGATACAAACCTATATAAAGAGGAGTCTCTCTAAATTCTGGGAAAATGATGCTCAAAGCGATGGCTCCCATAGTAATCAAACCAGTAATGCCACGAAGAGAATTAAACTTGCGGTCAGCAATTTGCTGATCAAGTTTATGTTCATCATATTCTTCCCAAACACGCTGCAATGGACGAAAATCTACTATTTGAGGAACAAAACTCTTTATCCAATCCCAACTAACCAAAAATTTGCTTGGACCAAGTTCTATTTTATCCTTTTCCATGATAGTCTTTGCCATTATTTCCACTCCATTGACAAAAGTAACATTCTGAGGTTTTAGATTCGTAATTCTATAAGAACCATCTGGATTAATGGTCAAACTACAATGTTGACGGCTCACAGTCATAGGAACACTTCCAGCACCCCCAAAAGTCTTGGATTGTTGTCCCATTGTTATTCTCAATTGAGATGTACTAGCATCACGTCCAATGATTAATTCCATAAAATTCTTTGCTTGATTAGTTTATTTTTTAGTTATGAGTAAATCCTTCATTTGCTTCAAGGCTTCCTTAGAAATACCTAAAGCAAAAGCAAAATGTTCATAATCGGATAATATCAATTGTTGCTTTTGCGTATTAACCTGATAGATGTAGCCTGTGTTGATGATAAAGCGCTTACCCACTCGCATAAAAATACTCTTGCAATCTACAAGATGCTCGGCCAAATACTTCTCCATCTGAGTCAAATTCAGACAAACAAAAGCCTTCAGCTTGTTAATAGTAACAATCTGTGTATAATTGCCATCTCCTTCGAAATAAACAATTTTGGAAACATCTAATCTTAAGAGTTCCGTCTTTGTATTGAATACGATAAATTGACTATCCATATTTACCATTTACATCGCTGACTTGTTCCCAGAAGTAGCTATCGGTCATTAAGTTTTCAATGAAAAAGCGTGGGACTATTGTTCGGTCGCCGAAATAGAGGTTGTGGAAAGACCTTTCAACTAGCAACTAACAATAGCCCACGCCAAAAGGTATATCGGCACCTTCCTCCTATAGAGAAAAGGATACAATAATCCCATAGCGTGAGCCGTATTGCAGTTCGTCATAGTTGAATATTGAAATTTCCACATTTCTATTTCAAGACTAACGTTCAATACGCTCATTCATTTGAGTCTTCATCGCAGCCGTTCTTTTCCGTCTGCTCCAACTCTGACCGCAAAAGTAAGCAATATTCTTGATACTGCCAAACTTTTAGCTACTTTTTTTCTAAAATGCTCTATTTTTCTAAAAGGAATAAGAAAAAGGCATCGGATGCCGCCACTGCCGAAAAGATAATACTTCCACATTCCTATTCCATGACGACCCCGAGGCCTATATACCTCTAACTTTTCAATCTTCCTTATCCTATTTCAAAATTCTAGTTCTTCACCACCGTCCCCTTTCTGGCATTCACCGTAAAATTACCAAGGGATGTCTTGACTTTATAAATGCCATTCTTCGATGATACCAGCTTTGCCGATATTCCCATAAAGCTGACGCCGCCGTCCTTCTTCTCTATGGTGTACTTTCCGAAAGGAGTAGCTACGATGATGTGGTGCTTGGTGTTCTCAACCACACCATACACTGTACCGGATGGTGCCTGCTTCACCTGATCGGCTACGCTCTTTACGGCATTTGCCACATCGGTATTGTTACTCTTTGCAAAACTGGTTGTGGTGGCAGCTACTACCATCATCAACGAAATCATAATCTTCTTCATACCTTATTATATATTAAAGGGTTATACTTCATGTTCCCCGTTCCACGAATCATTCTCTTCTATCGCTTCCCGATTACGAGCGCAAAAGTAAGAAGATTATTTCTATCAGTCAAATATCTAAACTTTCCTTGTATGAAATGCCATTCTATATGTATCAAATGACAAAGAGGGTGTGCCATAAGTCTAGATAATAGTTGGTGCATAACAGTTGAACACCGCATGCACATCATCTGTTGTGCAAGCGCATATCAGCTGATATGCAAGCGCACAACAGCTGTTGTGCGACCGGAGATACTAACTAACTCAAAAACATATACTATCTTTTCTAACAACTTATACTATGTTTTCCAACAACATATCAGTAACATTCCAACAAACAAAAAGGGTGAATCATTTACTTATGACACACCCTCTTTGCTAAAACCAGAACACAACTGATCTTATCTTATAATATTATACTCAAACTCATAATCCCCATTCTTCAGCCATTCGGGAACATCTTCCCCATTTTCCATAAGGCCTTATTCCTCCTTTTTTAGTTCAAATTACAATTGCAAAAATACCTCCCGTCAATATTTATACTCAAAATTCATATACCTACAAGTTTTGAATCTAGCGATAAAAATAAGGAGGTTTGAAAGGCTGGAAATCCCCGTTTTCTGCTCTATATTAAGAAAAAGACCTATAGTTGTACGACTATAAAGTTACAGTTGTACAACTATAGATTTTCCTCAACGGTATCATCTTGTCAAGAAATCACAAACACCTGATTATCAGTAAGTTCTTATTCCTCTTCATATTTACGATATTCTCAAAGAAACAATAAGCGTCTGAAAATACGAGAATCTCAGGCAAGCTAATGTAAAGAAAACTTATTCTTTATAACGCCTCAGCTCATTCTTTCCCAATCTACACCTCTTCTATTCTATGCAACTTCCAACAATCAAACTGCATAATGATTCTATGCAACTGGGTTTCCTGTCGCAAAGCCTCAACTCTCGGGGCTTCAGCATATTTCTTGATCTGAAGTTCTGCTTCCTGCCATTGCTTGGCTATTAACTCCTCATGCACCTTTCCTGACATTCCCTTTTCTTTCTTTGGAATTAATTTCAATTCCAAAATATAACTATGCTTCGTTGGATAATGCGTCAAATCCGGCAAGAGGAAGAAATCACAATAACCATGATTCAATTCCAACTCGGGAGCCGTATAATAATAGCTATTAAGGCTCATACCTATCATCCTGATACTCTTCCAGCAAATAGCCATAATATTGCTTGCGAACATTATTATTAGGAATTCCCAAAACCAGCTGGCTGCCAAAGGTGCCCTTGATGGTAAGCATGCCATAATAGAATAGCAAACTCGGGAATATCTGAGGATTGGTTATCATTCTGGCAGGAAATGTCTCTTCCAATCGAGTGATAATCTGTCCTGTCTCTGCTATCTTCCGAATAATACCCTTGCGGTCACCATCCAGTCTGTCAAGCTGAATCAACTTGCGCATCTTGTTGTAATCCGTCTTTGTATTCGGATCTATCATTTCCTTGGGACCTTCTCCCCGATTCATGAAATTGCGAAGGAAATAGAGCACCATATCGCAGTTGAACATCCTACTCTGAGTTTCCAAGGCTCCCCTGGAAAAACAATAGTTATCATACCAAGGCTTCATTTCTTCAATGATTTCCTCGATGTTGCTATCAGGACGCATCATCCCTTTTTCCTTATAATAGGTAAACATCTCTCGCACATCCTCCGTAGAGAAACCCAACATCTGATTGAATTCCTCATTGGTAGAAATATGCCAGCCGATATTGAAGCCACTGGTTACATCATCCAATGCAACAGGACTGACACCCGTAATGAATATACGATCAAAAGAACCTTTAAACTTCTTAAAGATGTCTCGATAGAATCCTGCAGCGTGCGTAATAGCCCTATATACATCCTCTCCATGCTCGTTAAGCACGGTATTCGTAAAGTTATCATACTCATCTATAATAAGATAGAGAGGATATGACTTTGACTTAGCTTCATTGATGATAATGGAAAACTTTCCTGCTGCATCTTCAGTTTCCCGAACCTTCCTGATGGTTTCTTCCTGATAGTATTCATGATAATCACGCACAAAACCATCCATTTCAACTCCCAGATAGAAATTGAATCGCCCTTCCAGTTTTTCAATGTTTCCTCCTACCCGCGAGAAATCAAGATACATCACCTGAAACTTTCCCTGCAAGGAAGTAGGATGCTGACTTATCCATAAGCCACCAAACTTTTCCTGGAATTCATCCTTGTGTCTCACATCATAGTAAGCACGAAGCATACTGATGAACAAGCTCTTACCAAAACGGCGAGGGCGAATGAAAAAGAGGTTGCGAGCCTGACTTTCCAATTTTGGCAAATACATGGTCTTATCGACATAGTATAGATTGTCTCTTCTTACTACATCGAAATCCGATACGCCATATGGTACTTCTTTTAACTGATTCTGCTCCATGACACTATTGTTTAAAAACACCTTTTTTGGGGGCAAAGATACAAAAAATAATGATACGAGCAAAGGAATATCCCGAAAAATAACGAGATGCAAATTCCGACATAATTTTTATAAGGGAGCTTATTTTTGAAAGACAAAACGTCTTTTCCCCTTTACCATTCACCAAAACGCCGTATACTTCTGTATAATAGCCATTTACACGGGTTAATGGTACGTTCCACCCTTCACCCCTCGAAACCCTAGTGTTTATCGGCATACCACATCAGACGGACAAGACTGACATATTTGACATGACAAGCCAAATCCCCTTGACGTACATCAAGGCATCAGACCATGCTGCTTGATATGCGTCAAAAAATGCCCTTCTTTCATCATTTTGTCACGACTTTGTGACAGGAATTAAAAAAAAAGGCACTACCTTTGCACCAGCAAAAGAGAGATTGTAATAAGGATAATGTAAAAAAGGAGACCCGGAAACGAGGCTCCATTAAAGAACGAAAGGAAACAAATTATGATGACAACAGTAATGATTCTCGCAGTAGTAGCAATCATGATTGCTCAGGCTGTACATGTTAACAACAAGATTGAGAAGGGTCTTAGATAAGACCACTTCAGGTAAAAAGAAAGATTGGCAGCAATGCCACAGTATTAATTAAAAAAAGAAAGGATAACGATTATGAAAACAATGTTTAAGAACATCAAGAAGGCCTTGAAGGCTATTCTTGCAGATTACATGACCGCTATGGAAATGTATGGCGAGGCTTTGAACAGAAGCCGTGGTTGTGCTTGCGCATAAGGGATTATATCCTGAATGCAATAGCATTTTTGAGAGAAAACAAACGAAGTAATTACGTTTACAATAATAAAAAAAGCGTGTGAGTAGCAATACTTACACGCTTTTTCTTTTATTATATGGTATCAATCTGATAATCAACTGATTCTTTCCTGGATGTTTACCATTCCATAGAGAAGGTGATGCCTCTTCGCATCATATCCTTTGCCGTAGGCTTCAATCGGGTGAGGAATCCTTCCCAAGAGCGATTCTTCTGAAAACTCCATCCGGCTTCTGCCAAAGCCAATGCACGTGGATAAGCCTGATAATAGATGCGCTCAGGAGAATTGATACACTCACTCCACAAGGTTCCGGCTACACCAAAGAGGTTGTTCTTTTCAAACTCCTCTCCCATTCCCCATGCAGGATCAAGATCGTAGGCTGCCTTCAAGGAAGTAACCGGCATTCCCCAGTTTACCTCAGGCATGTCACCCTTGGCCATCGGATAGTCAAAATAGCAATGTTCACCTGGGCAAAGCAAGATGCGGGCATTGTTCTCCACCGCTGCCACCAATGCTTCCTTGGTGAGACCAGCACGCCATGCAAAGGTAACGCAACCTGGCTGAATCTTCTTGAAATCGGTCTCATACCAGAACATCGGAGTCTTATGATATTGGGTGCGAAGAAGATTTATCACACGGTCGAAGAGATAGCCCTGCAGCTTCCAGTTCTCAGAACGGTCGGTAGAAGTAATACCGAGTTTCTTCTTCAATGCCTGACACTTAGGACAATTGGTCCAGCAATCGAGGGCAGGATTACCAGCCTCGTCACCACCCAGATGAATGTATTCAGAAGGGAAGACATCGGCAAGCTCCTTGAATACATTTCCCAGGAACTCGTAAGTGAATTCATTACCGGCACAGAGCAATTCGTCTGATACACCACAAGTAGTACGGATAGGCTTTCTCACTCCCTGGCAGGTCAATTCCGGATAAACACTGATGGCAGCCACCTCATGACCCGGCATCTCAATCTCCGGTACCACCTGGATATGATACTTGGCACAATATGCTACAAAGTCGCGCATCTGCTCCTGTGTATAATATCCCTTGATAGGCATCAGCATATCGTCCATACCCCAGCGGCTACTAGCCTCAGCGGTGAGACGAGGATATTTCTTGATTTCGATAGTCCAAGCCTGATCATCCACCAAGTGAAGATGAAGCATATTGAGCTTATAACGAGCCATCTCAGGGACGAAAGCCTTCAACTCTTCGTATGGGATAAAGATACGGCAAGGATCCACCATCAACTCTCTTACATGAGTGCGTGGCTGGTCTTTCAAAGCCAACTGTGGGATGGCATCGCACCCCACCTTAGATGCATTGCCACGAAGCAACTGGTCGAAAGTCATCAATCCGTAGAAGACACCAGCTGCAGTCTTTCCCTTGATGACCACACCTTTCTGCTGTACTTCCAGAGTATAAGCCTCAGCATCGGTAAGAGTAGGATCAATGGCTAGGGTCATCGTCAACTGTGCTCCCTTCTGCTGAGCATTTCTCTCCTTGAGGATTCTGTCAGCATGTTCACGCTCATTAGCCAGACCTTCATCAGCCACAATCTTCCAGTTTCCCGCCACCTGCAACGGTGCAGCCTTTGCCTTCACCTTCAGATCCATCGGTACAGGAATCAGGCAAGCTTCAGGATTGCATACTTCCCTAGCCTGTTTCACCTCTCCGAAGAAAGCCTTCCAGCCTTGCGCCTTGCGGTAAGCCTTCTCGCTGCCTCTTGGCATGACCAGTTTCACGCCTCGCATGTTCACACCCGAAAAGGCTGTAGCAGCAGCCTTTGGAGGTATATTGGAATTAACCCTGATGACCTGTACACCCTCAAGATTGGCAAAAGAGAACTCTCCTATCTCGGGTGCACCTTCGATAGTTATGGTTTTCAGAGACTTGCAACCGGAAAAGGCTGCTGCGCCCACCTTCGTCACAGACTTAGGTATCACCACTTCCTGCAGGTTATCGCAGGCAAAGAAAGCCTGAGTACCTATCTCCTGCAACTGATTTGGCAAGATGATATGCTGCAGATGATGACGGGAATGGAATGCATTCTTAGGAAGAACAGGACAGGTTGCCTCGCTCAGGTCCAGATTTCTCAACTGCCAGCAGAGATCACGAAGCTGGCGGAAATCTGAATTTTTCGTAGTTGTCAAGGTTCCTGTCAACTTTAGATTAATAGCAGCAGATTTCTTCTCGGCATTCAGGTCTTTCATGTTGGCAATGGTTTGTGCCGACATGGAAGAAGCCAAGAGAGCAACAACTGCCAATGAAATAATTTTTCTCATACTCTAATGGTTTTAAAGGTTTATAATAATTTGAATATTCTCTAAACGAAAGCTATTTTCTTACCATTCTCCACGAAGTCCAGATTAACGACATCGATATCCTTCCACAATACCCAGTCGTTTTCCAACTCAGCCAGTCCGGCAATATCTTCGCCATAATTGAAGAGTCGCTCTATCATTGTTCCGTATGTTAGATGATCTATCTTCTCTATCGGATGCAGGATGACCGATTCTTCGAAACAGCCTTTCTTCTCACTCCGAATCTCTACCAGCAACTTCGCCTGCAAGAGTTCTCTTACTGCCTGATTGACTATCTGCTGCGGAATCTCCGTCAAGTCATGAATCTCCTTAGGCGTATAGGCCTGCTCACCATCATTGAAGCGCTTGCATACCAAATGCATCACCATGCCACAAACCCTGATGCGCTGCGCCAGCTTCAAATGGTCGTACCTGAGATCGCCATCGTAATAATGAATGTTCTGATTGGTATGACAGAGCAAAGCGCCAAAGACCACGATAGCCCAGGATATCTGAAGCCACAACAGAAAAAGCGGAATGGCTGCCAGCGAACCGTAGATGACATTATAGCTGGAAAGAAATACCTGCAGATAGATGTAGCCATACTGCAAGGCTGTCATGCAGATACCCGCCAGGAATGAAGGCACCAGAGTACTGCGAACCCGGATATAAGTATTCGGAATGACATAATAGCAGAACACAAAGAATAAAAACATCGGAACAAATGCCGCCAAATGAAGGATAAACGAAGGAATCGTATCCCCGATATCGGCTATCTTGTCGACATTATCCACCATATTCACTATCCATACGTTGATGCTCGAAGCAAAGAGAATCATCAGTCCCAGTCCGAACAGAATGGTAGGATATTCTGTAACAATCTGCTTCCACGAACGCTCGCCCGTATGCCAGATATCATCAAAGGTAAGCTCTATCTTCTGCATCAGGGAAACGATGGTATAGAGAAACATCACGATACCCGTACCGATGATATAGTTGCTCTGCGTGTTCTCAATATAATTATGTACGAAGTCAACGATAGTCTTGGCAACAACCGGTTGTGCCTCGAAGGTGGTAGACAGCCATGACTCCAGCAATGACGCATAGCCGAAGCCTCGGGCAATGACAAACATCATCGCCATAAAAGGTATCAAAGCCATGAAGGAGGCGAAAGTCAATGCTGCTACATCCCTTGCCCACATATCCTTTACATAGAAGATGCGACCGGCAAGCATACCCATCTTGATCCAAGACTTCATTCTGCCCCGGAAATCCTTGATATTAGAAGAATTAAACTCTCTAATATCTTCGTAGAATCCTAGTATTCTGTCTATTACCCCCATATTCTGAAGTTTTACTCCGTTATCAAGCAACAAATCCCTCCACAACATCATCTCATGATGCCGTGAAGGGATTTGTCTTAGTATAATTGCTTAAGCTCTATGATTAATAGAACTTGAAGTAGTTGCGAGCGTTGTTGTAAGAGATGTCCTCTACCATGCGAGAGAGACTCTCCATGTCGTTAGGAAGCAAGCCCTTCTCTACATCATTGCCGAGGAGGTTGCAGAGCAAACGACGGAAGTACTCGTGACGTGGGTAGCTGAGGAATGAACGTGAGTCGGTCAACATACCTACGAAACGGCTCAAGAGACCCAATACTGAGAGAGCGTTCATCTGACGGGTCATACCATCGAGCTGATCGTTGAACCACCAGCCTGAACCGAACTGAATCTTGCCTGGGCAAGAACCATCCTGGAAGTTACCAAGCATAGTAGCGATAACCTCGTTGGCGCATGGGTTCAAAGTATAGAGGATAGTACGTGTCAACTTGCCTTCCATGTTCAATTCATTGAGGAAGCTGCTCATAGCCTTAGCTGTAGTGAACTCACCGATAGAGTCGAAACCTGTATCAGCACCGAGCTTATTGTACATCAATGTATTATTGTCGCGGATAGCACCATAGTGGTACTGCTGAGTCCAGTCGGCAGCGTGATCCATCTCAGCGCAAACCTTGAGGAATGCATGCTTGTACTGACGGATTTCGAGTGCTGAAAGCTGCTGGCCACGCATAGCCTTAGCAAAGATAGTCTCAATCTGAGAATCTGTGTATGGCTCATCGTAGAACTCCTCAATACCGTGGTCGCTCAACTTACAGCCGTTCTCTGTGAAGAAGTCGTGACGCTTCTGCAAAGCATCAACCATATCCTGGAATGTAACGAGGTTAACACCTGCTACCTCACCGAGTTTGTTCATATAGTCAGCGAAATCTGGCTTCTCGATGTTCATCGCCTTGTCAGGACGCCAAGCAGGAATCATCTTGATTTCGAAACCACTCTCACGTGTCTGCTTGTGGTAACGGAGATCATCGATTGGGTCGTCTGTAGTACAAACGCACTCTACGTTGTAGTGACGCATCAGGCCGCGAGCGCTGAACTCTGGCAGCTGCAACTTCTCGTTACACTCGTCATAGATTTCACGGGCAGTCTTAGGACTCAACTGCTTGTCGATACCGAAAGCTGTCTTCAGCTCCAAGTGGGTCCAGTGATACAGAGGGTTACGGAATGTATATGGTACAGTCTCAGCCCATTTCTCGAACTTCTCCCAGTCGCTGGTATCAGTACCTGTGCAGAAACGCTCGTCTACACCATTGGTACGCATAGCACGCCACTTGTAGTGGTCACCACCGAGCCAAAGTTCTGTAATGCTCTTGAACTTGTGATCATTAGCAACCATCTCAGGGATGAGGTGGCAGTGATAATCGATGATTGGCATCTTAGCCGCATGATTGTGGAAAAGGTCCTGCGCAGTCTTTGTGTCAAGCAGGAAGTTTTCATCCATAAATTGCTTCATAACTGTATAGTAGTTTTTAAATGTTTATTTATTACTATTAATTATGACGCAAAGATACAATAAATATTGGAATAATAAATCGTTTAAGCGAAATATTTTTGATTATTTCACTTAAACGATTACGTTATCTTATGATTTTGAGGCTTTGAATATTGAAAAATGTAAATTCAATGTTCAATGTTATACGATGATTCTCGTCTTATGATAGTTCTCACGGAACTCACTTGGCGAGCATCCCTTCTTTTTCTTGAATATTCGGTTGAAATTGCTGAGGTTATTAAAACCACAGTCAAATCCGATTTCACTGATGCTTTTGGCAGTATCCACCAGCATGCGTGCCGCATAGCCGAGACGAAGGTCAATGATATACTCGGAAATATTCCTGCCCGTATGAAGCTTGAAGAATCGGCTGAATGCACTCGAACTCATACCTGCCAGAGAAGCTAGCTGAGGCAGGCGGAGATCATCCATATAATTCTTCGAGATATAATTCTTCACCTTTAATATACGGCGACTGTCGTCCTCAACGGCTACCTTAGCATAACTGGAAGAAGCCAAGGTACGGGCATTCTCGCACTTAGACAATTCATAGAGGATGGTCAGGAATTGCTGAACGGCATAAAAGCCATCCTTGATGCTACTCAATGTATCTAACAGACCATACACTTTCATGATTGCCTTCATCGGAAAACAAAGTCCTTTCTTTGCCTCCTGCATCATACGGGTAATGCTGGCGTATGGATTTCTGCCGAAAAGGGTTTCATCTGCCATACTGAAGTCAAACTGAATGGTAATCTCACGAATGTCCTCACTTCGGCATTCGTTCTGCTCCCATACATGCTCCAGGTCAGGAGAAGTGATAAGACAGAGATCATAATCGCCTATAATCTCCTGTGAATCGCCCACAATACGTTTCACACCGGCCGCATTCTCTACGAAATTAAGTTCGAATACCGAATGGTTGTGTATCGGATAGGTAAACTCTTTCTTGTGACGGTCAGCAATATATAGTACGTCCTTACCCATCAAAGGGGTAATTTCATGTATGATTCTTCTGTCTTCTGCCATAATGTTATAGTGATTAATGAGTAGTGAGTAGTGATTGAAGAGTAATGAATAATGATTAGTAATCATCATGCGCATACAATAATCACTAATCAATATTCACTAATCAATAATCACTAATCAATATATTAAATATTCAATGTTCTAAGGATTTCGCTCATCTTCTGCTTGGTTGCGATACGTGTAGGTACCAGAGGCAGACGGAGTTCGTTCTCAATGAAGCCCATATCATTCAGCAGAGCCTTAACACCTGCAGGGTTACCATCCACAAAGAGCAGACTGTACAACTCTGTGAAAGAGTGATGAATCTTGCGTGCAGGCTCGTATTCACCGCGGAATTCCAGACGAATCATACGGCTGAATGCCTTTGGCAGTGCATTACCGATTACAGAGATAACACCAGCAGCACCACTTGCTATCATAGAGAAGGTAAGCGCATCATCACCACTGATAACTTCAAAGTTATCCGGCTTGTTCTTGATAATCTCATCTACCTGCTCCAGGCTGCCACTAGCTTCCTTCACTGCTACTACATTAGGGAAATCGCGCGCAATGCGACAAGTGGTCTCAGGCTTCATGTTAATACCTGTACGACCAGGAACATTATAAAGTACGATAGGCAGTGGACTAACCTGAGCAATTGCCTTGAAATGCTGATACAAGCCTTCCTGAGATGGCTTGTTGTAATAAGGACAAATACTGAGGATGCCGTCAATGCCACTCCAGTCTGTGTTCTTGATTTCATCCACGACAGCAGCAGTATTGTTGCCGCCACAATATTTCAAAATCTTGACGCGCCCCTTGTTCACGTCTTTCACCAATTCAGTAATCTTGTCTTTCTCTTCCTGGGTCAGGCATGGAGCCTCACCAGTAGTGGCAAGGATGCAAAGAAAGTCTGCACCATTGTCAATTTGGAACTCTACCAATCTCTTGAGAGACTGATAATCAACCGATCCGTCGGCCTTAAATGGAGTAATGAGGGCAATACCTAAGCCCTTAAAAATATTCTGTGCCATAATCTATTAAACAAAATCGTTGGCAAAAGTACACAATTATTGTCAAAATGCAAAATAAAATCGGAATTTTCTTTCAAGATTGTATCATTTTTGAAAATATTCTGTATTATTATACCATATTTCACGTTTTTTTAGTAACTTTGCACCCGAATTAAGCGAAAAACGAAGGGCAAACCAAGCTCTATGTTCGAAGCTCAAAGTAAAACAGTTCAAAGTTAATAATGAGATATTTTATATTCTTTGGTTACGACGGAACCAACTATCACGGCTGGCAGATTCAGCCTAATGCCAATTCGGTACAGCAGGAGTTGCAGCGTGCACTCTCCATACTTCTGAGAAAAGAGATAGAAGTAGTGGGAGCCGGAAGAACCGACACAGGAGTACATGCCCGCAACATGGCGGCTCACTTCGAAGCTGAGATTACGATGGAACTCGACCAACTGGTATATCGTCTGAACCGAATTCTGCCACGTGACATCGCAGTATACGAAGTACAGGAGGTTAATCCTGAGATGCACGCCCGCTTCTCTGCCACCTCGCGTACCTATCATTATTATATCCACACAAAAAAGGACCCATTCGAGCGTCACTATTCCCTGCAGATGAACTATCCTCTCGACTTCAAGAAGATGAACGAGGCTGCACAGCATTTTCTGCAACACGAAGACTATGCCGCTTTCTGCAAGGCGGGCGGTGACAATAAGACCACCATCTGTCACGTAACGACAGCCCGCTGGGTTCAGACCTCTCCCACTACCTGGTATTTCGAAATCACCGCCAACCGTTTCCTGAGAAACATGGTGAGAGCCGTGGTGGGTACGCTCATCGATGTGGGCAGGGGAAAGATTACGATGGAGCAGTTCCTCGACATCCTGCACAATGGCAGCCGCAGCGATGCGGGCGAAAGCATGCCAGGTAACGCATTGTTCCTGGAAGATGTAGGGTATGATTTCAAAGATTAAATGATTAGAAACACAAGGGCGCGAGCCTCATTCAACATTCAACATTCAATATTTAACATTCATAAAAATGTGGTTAGTATTAGCATTTCTCTCAGCAGCGCTGCTGGGATTCTATGATGCCTTCAAGAAGAAGGCACTTTCAGGTAACGCAGTAATTCCCGTGCTCTTCTTGAACACGCTTTTCTCATCACTCATCTTCCTGCCGTTCATCATCTTGAGCTATACAGGAAATTCGCTGGATGGAACCATGTTCCATGTAGCCGAAGGCGGATGGGAAGTTCACAAGTATATCGTGCTCAAGAGTTTCATCGTATTGAGCAGTTGGATCTTCGGTTATTTCGGCATGAAGCATCTGCCACTCACCATCGTGGGGCCTATCAATGCCACCCGTCCGGTAATGACACTCGTGGGTGCCCTGCTGGTCTATGGTGAGGTACTGAATCTCTACCAGTGGATTGGTGTCATCCTTGCCATCATCTCCTTCGCCATGCTTTCGCGCAGCGGAAAGAAGGAGGGCATCGACTTCAAGCACAACAAGTGGATTTACTTCATCGTTCTGGCTGCCGTACTCGGTGCAATAAGCGGTCTCTACGACAAGTATCTGATGGCTCCACCCGAGAATGGTGGTGTAGGATTGGATAGAATGATCGTGCAGAGCTGGTACAACATCTACCAGTGCTTCCTCATGGGAGCCATGCTCCTAATGATATGGTGGCCTACCAAGAAGAACTCCACCCCATTCCATTGGCATTGGAGCATCATCTTCATCAGCATCTTCCTTTCGGCTGCTGATTTCGTATATTTCTACGCATTGAGCTTGCCGGGAGCCATGATCAGTATCGTCAGTATGATCCGCCGCGGTTCGGTCATCGTCAGTTTCCTCTTCGGTGCAGCCATCTTCCACGAGAAGAACCTCAAGGCTAAGTTTGTTGACCTTCTCCTCGTTCTGCTCGGAATGCTGTTCCTCTATTTCGGAACAAAGTAATCTGCATAGCATACGAAACTTTCTGCAAAGAAAGCAACATGCATAAAAAAAGTCTTGCAAGCCAATGTGCCTGCAAGACTTTTTTATGTTTTTACCAGATATGTGCACGCTTGTTCTTTGGAACAAAGAGCTTGTCGCTCTTCTTGATGTTGAATGCCTTGTACCATGCATCCACCATTGGGAGGGCACCGTTTACACGAGCCTCGTTTGGAGAGTGAACATCCACGGTCATCAGATACTGCAGGTACTCAGGACGAGCATTGCCTGCCCATACACGTGCCCATGCCAGGAAGAAGCGCTGTTCTGGAGTAAATCCATCCTTCACACCCAACTTCTCTGTCTTCATCACATTCTGAAGTGCACGGAAAGCGATGTTCAAACCACCATTGTCACCGATGTTCTCACCCAGGGTCATCTGTCCGTTTACCTTCTTGCCAGCCAACTCAATCTTGTTGAAATGGTCAACCAGGATCTTGGTACGAGCCTCGAAGTTCTTCTTATCTGTAGCGGTCCACCAGTTGTGCTGGTTACCAGTCTTATCAAACTGGCTACCCTGGTCGTCGAAACCGTGGCTCATCTCATGACCTATTACACCACCGATACCACCATAATTCATAGCATCATCAGCTGTTGGATCGAAGAAAGGAGGCTGCAGGATAGCTGCAGGGAAACAGATCTCGTTGGTAGTTGGGTTGTAATAAGCATTGATAGTCTGAGGAGTCATTCCCCACTCAGTCTTATCTACCGGCTTGTTCACCTTGCGGGCGATGGCATCCTTGGTAAAGAACTCAGAGATATTTGCCATATTCTCGTAGAGAGAGAGGCTGTCATCTACCTGCAAACCGCTATAATCCTTCCACTTGTCAGGATAACCGATCTTGATGATGAAGTTCTCCAACTTATCCTTAGCCTGTGCCTTGGTAGCAGCACTCATCCAGGTAGCCTCATCGATGCGCTGAGAAAGCGCAGTCTGGAGATTGTGAACCAAGTCGAGCATACGCTTCTTGCTGCTTTCAGGGAAGTACTTCTCTACGTAGATCTTTCCGATAGCCTCGCCCAAAACACCGCTCACAGTACTTACAGCACGCTTCCAGCGAGGACGGTCCTGCTGAACACCGCTCATTACCTTGCTCAACTCGAAGGATACGGCACGGAAATCATCGCTCAACACACTGGTAGCACCAGAAATCACCTTAATCTCTGCGTATGTCTTCAAATCATCCAGAGAGGTCTCTGCGAGAATCTTCTCAACCTCGTGGATTGGCTCAGGCTGACCTACACAAACTTCCTTGAAAGCAGGGAAACCGGATGCCAGGAACACGTTGCCCCAGTCGATGCCAGGATAATCGAGCACGAGCTGGTTGTAGGTCATCTTGTGATAGTTCTTGTCGATGTCGCGGAGCTGTACCTGGCTATAGCTTGCCTTAGCGATGCGGGTCTCGATAGCCATCACAGCCTCCATCTTCTTCTGGGCGGTAGCCTCATCGTTACCAACCATCTGGAAGAGCTTCTTCATATAAGCCTTGTAAGCATCGCGAATCTTCTTGGTCTGTTCATCGTCGTTTACATAGTAATCGCGTACACCAAGACCAATACCGCCCTGTCCTACCTCTACGAGGTTGTTGGCGGCATCACGAAGGTCGGCACCAACACCGATACCATACATCATGGTACCCTCGCCACGGAAATCGAGCTGAGCTGTTACCAACTGATACTCTCTGCGGTCCTTGATGGCAGCGATACGGTCGAGAGTTGGCTTGATAGGTGCCCATCCCTCCTTGTTCAGGCGAACGCTGTCCATACGGAGGTTGTAGAGCGAACCGATCTTTTGTCCGAGCGAACCCTTCTGCTGTGGCTTGGAAGCATATTCAAGGATGATATCCTGAATTCGCTTCTGGTTCTGCTCAAAGAGGTCTGTAAAAGCACCATTATCAGTATGCTCAGCATCAAGCGGATTGTTCTTCATCCAGTTGCCTGCGGCATAACGATAGAAATCATTTCCTGGCTTGATGCTCAAGTCCATATTGGCCTTGTCAATACCAGAGCCCAACTTATCCTGCTGGGCAAAAGCTGTTGTTGCACTGAGCAACAATGCAGCGAATAACACTTTTGTTTTCATTGTTTATAATGTTTATAGTTTATGTTTCATATTGAATTGGCTTGCACTACTCAAGGCTAGACCAGCGAAGGTCAAGCCACCGTTCAGCATCAAGAGTTCGTAACCAAACTTATAACCTGTAAGCTGTGAGGTCATGGTATCGATGACGAAACAGATAAGCGGACTGGCTATGCAAATCCATGGTGACCACCGGTCGTTCACCTGTCGCCTGGTAAGCAAACTGAAGGCAAACAATCCCAACAATGGTCCATAGGTATACGAGCAGAGAATGTAGATGGCATCAATAACGCTGGTAGAGTTGATGGCCTTGAAGGCGATGATGAACAGCATGAACACCACCGCAACCAACAAGTGCATACACTTGCGGAGCTTCACATCATCCTTCCTGCCCAGGATATCTACACAAAGACTCGTGGTTATAGCAGTCAGTGCAGAGTCGGCACTGGAGAAACTGGCAGCAACAATACCAATGGTAAAGAGCACAACCACCAAGGTTCCCATCGCTCCTGATGCCGCAAAGATCGGCAGCAGATCATCAGGAGCAGATGGCAAAGCCACTCCCTGTTTCTGAGCCAGCATCATCAGCAGTACACCCAGACTCAAGAAAAGCAGATTGGCTGGCACAAAGGCAAAGCCGTAGGTACAAACATCTTTCTGCGCCTCTCGAAGCGACTTGCAGGTAAGATTCTTCTGCATCATGTCCTGATCTAATCCTGTCATCACAATCACCACAAACACACCACTGAGAAATTGTTTCCAGAAGTTCTGCTTCGATACCCAATCATCAAAGACAAAGATGCGGGAATGACTATCTTGAACAATTGTCGAAACAGCCTCAGAAGGCGTCATGCCTAAGGCTGCCATCACCTGATAGATAATCAGGATGAGCGCCGCAAACATACAGGTGGTCTGGAAGGAATCCGTCCACACCAGAGTCTTGATGCCACCCTTTCGGGTATAGAGCCAGATGAGCATCACCATCACAGGCACCGTTATCCAGAACGGAACACCCACCCCATCGAGCACAAACCGCTGCAACAAGATACAGACCACAAAGAAGCGAACTGCGGCTCCAGTCATCTTAGACAAGAGGAAGAATGAAGCTCCCGTCTTATATGAGCGCTCACCCAACCGCTGCTGCAAGTAGCTATAAATGGTAGTGAGATTATACCGATAATAGATAGGCAGCAAAAGGAAACCTACGGCAAAATAGCCCACGATAAATCCAAGACACATCTGAAGATAAGTCATATCGGTCTTCATCACCATGCCCGGCACACTGACAAAGGTAATACCCGAGATGGAAGCACCCACCATACCGAAGGCTACCATATACCAAGGCGAACGTCGGTTAGCTCTATAAAACGTTTCATTACTGCTGGCACGTCTTGCCGTGATGTGACTGAAAAGCAACAACACGCAGAAATATGCCAAAATTGTGATGATAATAATCATTTCTTTCTCTCTTTTTATATCTATTATTCCTTAACAGAGAATTTTAAACATTCCCTTTATGGATGCAAAGATACAGATAATTAAGGAAATATCAAAATTATTTCTAAACCTTAACAAAGAAATAACATACAGAAAAAAAGTGAAGAGTGAAGAATGGAGAGAATCAGGGGGTATAAAAACAAAAAACCTCCGAGAATCACTTCTCGAAGGTTTCTGCGGTGCGTACGAGACTCGAACTCGTGACCTCCTGCGTGACAGGCAGGCATTCT
>ERZ1034969.379-NODE-379-length-28598-cov-13.730582_pt1 | contig 28598 bp, 20 predicted proteins | sample MGYA00520624_ERZ1034969 | MGnify/ENA primary metagenome ERZ1034969 (study PRJEB33766, sample SAMN09781776) | gut metagenome | biome: gut microbiome | host: Homo sapiens | place: Madagascar | study: EMG produced TPA metagenomics assembly of the PRJNA485056 data...
CTTCTTAATTCGACGCCAATTTCGTATATCTTATCTTGATATTCACGTGAAGTATCCTTCAATTTCTTTACATCTAAATTTCCAGAGGCACGTATTTCTTCATTCAATTTTTGAAGCTTATCATTCTTCTCATTATAAGTATCTAATTTATCATGTAATTTTCTTCTACTAGAATCAAATTCACTTTTAAAACGTTCAGCTAAATCTGTATAGTGTTTAATCTGACCTTGAAATTCTACAATATCTGTTCCCACACTGGTGGGTGGAATAAATTTCAACAGCTCTTTTAAATGGTTGTAAGCATCATCTCCATTTTGAAATTTGTGTCCACATATACACTCACCTTTTTCTAGAATTGCATTTATCGCCTTGGCGTCTAAACCAGGTATAGATTTTTCAATAGAATGTGAGTTCTTTAAAATTTCATTAGCTTTACTAATTAAAGGCAAACTGAAATAAAACAAACCATCCTTGCTAAAGCCTTCAAAAATATTCTTCTTTAAATCATTAATGTCTTTTGTTAATGAGCGTAAATCAGCTTCAATTGAAGTGACTTGAATCTGTTTTTCTTCGACATCCTTATACAAAGAAACTTGTTGTTCAGTAGATTCAAATAAATCATCAAATTTGTCTTTCTCTTCTTCTAATTGTGGAATTCTTTCATCAATATCAGATAATTGTTTGTCAATTTCCTGATTCCTTGAAATCAAAGTCTTGTAATTATCATCATCTGAATTCTTTTTAATTTCTTCTTGATAATCACCATGAATTTGATTCAAGTGTTTTTGTGCATTATATAAAAACGTAAATCCCAATAATCCTTTTACAGCTTTGCTAAAGCTATTATTTCCACCCTTGGATTTTGCAATCTGCTTACCAACTTTATTAAGACTTTCACCCTCCAAAAAGAAATAATCAAACAAATCTTGAGGAATTATTTCGCGAGCAAATTTTCTTGCATCATTATCTGTCTTTTCTGGTTGAGTAGTTCCATCTTCATCTTTGATTCTTAGAGTTAAAAAAGCCTTATCAGACATAAGTCTGGAATTTGTTTTATTAAATTTTTGAGTCTTTCTAAAAACATACGTAGAATTTCTATAGTCCAATGATACTTCAACAGATACAGAAGCTGATTCGCCAACAGCCAACTGTTCAACAACATCGTGATTAATAATTTCTGAGTCGTTATATCCCGAATCATCCACTAATACCCACTTAAAAGCACGTATCAATGTAGACTTACCAAATCCAGATTCCGCCTCCACTAGCGTTATTTTATTCTCATCGCTTGTAGAAAAAGCGATTCTTTGATCGCCAATATATGCTCGAAAATTTGAAAGTGCAAGATATTTTAATTTCATTTTAACTTTTCCTCGATTTGTGCCTTAATCTTTTCTTTAATCTGTGAATCAGTGAATGTTTTTTGATTATAGTTTTTCTTTTCAAGATTAATAACGTAAGTTAAAAGGGTTTTAAGTAAATCAGCATTTGCAGGGTTAGGATTTTGTTGCCTCTCGCTAAATCTTTTTAAAAATCTATTGTCGTCTTCAATCCCTTGCATATTTATATTTAATCCTCCCAATTATCTAAAAATTCGAAATCTTCAGATTCCTTAAATTGATCCAAACCAAAGGTGCTGGTTATGTTCTTTATCATTATAGCAGAATCGCTTGCATTTTCAGAGAGTGAGGAGAACTCTTTGATTCTATTAATTTCGTTTTTTGCTAGTGCAACAAAGTCATTTGCATCTTCTCTTTCTTCATTTAGATAAGGAAGGGTAATAAAGTCATAAATGTATGCATATTTCTTACCCTTAAATAAACGCAAGACTCTTCCTCGACGTTGTATATACTCTCTAGGATTAGTACTACTAGCTAAAATATAGGCTTTTTGAATGGAAGGAATATTGACACCTTCATCCAGACACTTAATGGCTATCAAAGCCTGGATTTTCCTGTTTTGAAAATCATTCTTGATATCTTCCCTTACCTCAGGAGTTTCTCTAGATGTATATCTAGACACAGACATATTAAGTTGATTTCCCAATAAATCAGTGACTAAGTCAATTTGGCGAGAGATATCTTTATCTTCTATTTGAATTTCATTTGACCCCGATCCACAATAAACCAATATATTATTCTCATTCTTTTGATCAGAAATTTCTTCCTTTAAAGCTTGAAGCTTATTTTCCGCTGTAGCAATTAATCTAGCTCTTTGTATGGCTAGTTTTTTGCCTTTTTCACTTAATTCTTTTTTACCACCATTGTTAATTAAGCATCTGCTAATTTGCGAAGTAAGTTCTTTATAACGTTCTTGTTCATCATCAGTAAGAAAAACAGGTATAGGATAATAAAAATATCTAGTTAAAAAGCCATCCCTAATAGCTTCTTTTAATCCATAATGAATTACAACATCTCCAAAATAATTACGAATTGCATTCGTTCCTTCATCATCGTTATGTCTGTCGATTGTTGCTGAAAGAGCTAATCGATATTTGTATTTAGGGTTTAATAGTCTGCTTATCTTATAAGCACCCAAATTATGGGCCTCATCCGCCACGAATAGAATGCTATCACTATTAATCTTCGATAAAATAGTCTGTAACTTGGTTGTACAATATGATGCATTCGTGATAATTAAGAAAAAATTATCAGATATGTCATCATTAAAATCATAAATTGCTTGCTTTAGCTTCTCTTCATATGAATATTGAGAATCAGCGATAATGAAATTAATATTAAAAAACTTAGCATCTTCCACCCATTGATTAACTAAGTGTAGTTGAGGACACAAGATAATCACACCTAATTTTTGTTTCGCATTATGAATTCTATTATAAATACCAACAATTGCAGCATAGGCAGTAACTGTTTTTCCAGTTCCTGTCCCCATATCAAATATTCCCTTAAAGCCATGAGATGCCCAATTATTTATTGCTTCTTTTTGATATGGGTGCAAAGGATAAGGAAAATTATAGGAAGGCAATTTAGCTAGTTTTTCTTTTTTCTTTTTGGCAATATATTCATCTAAATCAGAATGATAACTATTTTTTCTATATTTAAAAAGTTCTTCTTTAACAGCTTTTGGAAAGTCATATACATTGAGATATCTCGTTTTATTATTCCAAAGATTGTCAAAATTTCTCTTAAGAATATCAATTCTTTCTGGATCTTTCCAACTTGTAAAAGTCATAATGTGTTCGAAATTCCTTGAAAGTGCTGTCTCTGATTCGTTTAAAGAACCACTAAAACCTATATAATTTCCTTCTTCATCTTCGAAGAGACCAAATTTTTCATGGTAAATTCCATCAATGCTTTCACCATCAATATTATCCATATCAGCAATCTTTATATCTAATATGCCGTTTTCAATAAGATGACACAAGAAATTTAATCTTTCACTATCAAACTCATCATATCCGCCTTTTATTTGACGAATAAGGGCTTTTTCAACAATATTACTTCTATTTTGGTAACCCTTTTTAATAGCTTCAACATCCTCTTTGTAAAGTATTGGAGAAGCGACAAGATATATATGGGAATTATCTTTTTGGGACAAATAAGATAGCCCTTCTGAAAGATTCAATAAAGCACTAGAGGAAAAGAAGCCAACACACCTTTTATAAATAGTGCTCTCTTTTAATGCAGGAACAATAAATGAATGACCAATATCCCTATGTTCGTCAGTTCTATATTCCAAATCTATTCTCAAGTTATTTAAACTCATAGTATCAATTAGCTCCTTTCCCTTAAAATGTTTTTAAAGCATTTATCAATGCGTCTAAATCATTCTTGGTATTGAAAAAGCCCATACTGATTCTAACAGTTCCAAGGCATTCTTTTGTATTTAAGAACTCATGAACAAATGGTGCACAGTGATAACCTGTTCGGACACATATTTCAAACTCATCGTTTAGTATTGTTCCAACATCATTGCAATTGTAATTATTCACATTTAAAGACACTATTCCGAAAATTTTATTAGGATTTGACGGAAGATAAATCTTAATATTGGGTAATTTCTTTAAATTCTCAATCAGGTATTCCGTCAATTCTTGAAGTTTCTTGGAAATATCATTGTTATGAAGCCAGTCTAAGCTTTTATTTAAGCCAGCTATCGCAACTGAATTTTGGCTACCAGCCTCAAATTTAGAATAGTGATCACCAGTCATATAGTGATTTAAAGAATCTGATCCAGTACCACCAGAAATCCAGGTATTTAAGCTAATTTTATTATCTAAGCAAATGAATCCTGCTATTCCAAATGTAGCATATAAAGATTTATGCCCATCAAATACAACATAATCCACAATTCCTTTAGAGTTAGTTGGATTCAGAACACCATAGCTTTGAGCACAATCTAAAACGTTAATTGACCCGAATTTAGTTCCTAAGTCAAAAATTTCTTTATATGGAAGAATATAACCAGTTACATTGCTGATATGTGAAAGGAATATCGCCTTTGGTTTATATAAAGAAAACAGGTTCGCAATTTGTGTTAAGTCTGGCTCCCATGTATCTTTGTCAAAGGAAAGAATTCTTATTTCGATATTTATTTTTTTCTTTAATTCATATAGCGGTCGAATGATTGAATTGTGTTCAAAAGGAGAAATATAAACATTGTCTCCTTCAGAAAAATCAATTCCATAAATTATTTGATTTAGAGACTCTGTGGCTGAAGATGAGAAAACGACATTTTCTGGATCGGCATTTATGAGCCTTGCCAATTTAAGCCTAGTATCCTCAATCATCGAAAACGAAGCATGCGCTGCCTTATACTTCCCTCTTCCAGCATTAAAGGCTAAATTCCTATTAGCAAAATCAACCGCTTTATAAACATCTTCTGGTTTTGGATAGGTCGTTGCAGCATTATCTAGATAAATCATATTTTTCCCCCTTCTGTTCACGTCTATATTAATGTTCTCAAAATACTAGAGAGAATAGCTATTTTCTCCTCATTAGAGATACTTTCAGAAAAATCATCAATAGAATCTTTTATACTTCTCTCAAGCATCTTTCCATAAGAAGAGAAATCTCCTTCATAAGAAGCGTGTATTAAATCATCTAAGTCTTTATAGGAAACCAACTTCTTATTTTTCTCTAAAAACTGCTTGAACAAACCTAAAGAGGTTAAAATTTCATTGGAATTATCTTTTGACCAGTCTTCTATAAAAGTACCATTTATAACTTTCGACAATTTATTGAGAGCTTCCAAATCATCAAAGGTAATCTCTGATGAAATGCATTTGAATATATTCTTCATAATTGATGATGTGAAAATTGGCGTCTTACCTTTGATTTTTTCATTCATCCAAGATGAAAAACCCATTTTAAGACTGGTTTTACTATCTATATTAAACAACTCTTTTATTCTAGAAGTTAAATCCTCTTTATATTTGGAAACTCTAACCAAAACTTCATCTTTAAAAGTTTTAATAGAGTCAAAAGCCGATTGATAATCTCCAAATAAAGAAATAGGTTTTTGAATGATCAACTCATAAGGATTGATATTAAAGAGAAGGCATTCATTCCTGTACAAGCAAACATTCGAATCTAATTTCAAGTAATTATTACTTATGGAATTACTACGCACAATTTGAGGTAATCCAAGGAAATATTTTCTTAATGCGATACTCAGTTCTTTAATATCCTGTCTAAAATTATCGTGGTATGGAGCGTCAAAAACACCACACAAGTTTTTAAGGAAAGTAATCTGTTGTTTAGTTTCTTTTGAAGCTGAGATATAAAAGTCTTTAGGCGAATAAACGCACTTAAATATGTTTTCAGCATTTAAATCTATCTCTTTATTTTGGAGGTAAAGAATAACACTTTCTGTTAATTCACTAATAGCTTTGGAGATTAAAACAGGAATAACGCCTTTCCTAATTCCATAAGGGGCTCTAACCAGCTCATTAACAATACTATCTACCGATATTTTCTTACCATCACTATTTATAATTTCTTTCTTTATTATGTTAATTACTGAAATAAACTTAGATTCATCCGCATTGGAATCAAGAATTGCCCATTTAATCGAATTTTCGGCACTAGTTTCAGAGTAATTAAATTCATCATTATGACTAAGCAAAAACTCATCAACATGGTTGATTGCTTTCTCATATTGCTTTGATACATTTGTTTTATTAATGAGTTCATTGTTAAAAGTTGGCATTTCAGTGAATTCATCATACATTACTTCCGATAAAACCGAAGGGAAATCACAATTTGGTTTACTATTCCAAAATGCTTGACTAAGACATGAAAAGCTATTACTAAGAATAATTCTTAAGTCATCAACGCATTCCTCAAAAAGTGAATTTATATCACCAAAAGAGATGTCATCATCATTGGTCTTTCGTCTCATTTCCTTCAAACAGGCATATTGCAAAGCTAGTTTGTTTAGATCTTTAGTCATAGGCTTAACAGGCAAGAGCGAAACAATTCTTTTGTTACTCTTTTCCTTTAAAAGAGATTCTATTTTATTATTGGATAGTGATTGCACTAACACGCATAGCACAATTCCATCACTAAACATTCCATCAGTAAATAATGACAAATCTTTAGAATTGATAAGTGTATTCTCATCAATGAATCTAGTGGAGAAGAAACGAGTAATTTTCTTCTCTTCATTGTATCTTCTAGGGAGGAAATACTTCCTGTCATATACTTCATTACACACATTAATCAAGCTAAAATTCTTGCTTATTTCAGATCTAATTAAATCAAGTTGTTCATCAATCTTTTTGCTATTTAACGATGCAAAGCTATAAGAATTAGAAATAAATCCTTTCCTTATAAAATGCATATTCTCAAATTTTCTTAAGGCCTCTTCGACACAATTAATCTTTAAGTTAGCACTATAAGAAATTACTGGCAAAGTAGCGGGCAATCTATCCGAATCATTAATCATGAGTATTATGCTTAATGTTTTGATGATATTCCTATCATCAGTTTCTCGGATTTTATTAAGTACTACCTGTGATCTATACCAAATATTCCTAATGGTTAAATCATCGCTAGTTTTCAATATTGGCGAGAAATAATCATATAGCTTGTATACATTTAATAGGCCGGTCTCATTGTTATGGATGAATGAATTTAATGAGTTTTCATCGCTATCAGATAAGAAGGTAAATAACGTTCTTTCGTTTTGGGCAATCTTCTCCGAAAGTTGAACAAGGCAAAATGCAGTAAATGGATTTAATGGGAAGCAGCCTTCGAAAGTTTTATTTATATTTTGGAAGGAATTAAAGGTAGGAACTGAAAGGGAGTCGGAATCATCAAAATTAGATTTGTGAATTTCATCCAAGATTTCTTTTTTATACTTCGAATCTTTATTTATAGCTAAGGAAATTAATTGATAATTTTCTTCTATTCCTCTATTGAACTTAATCTCTTTAAATCTTCCCTCAACAGTCTTAAATGTATCTTTTCTGCTTTGATCTTCAAAACTAGAATACAAGTTTAAACTCTTATGGGTTACACAACAAAAATTGATTTGCTCGTCCGTTGTACTTCTGTTACTTTTTTCAGCAAAGTCTTGAATTAACTTTAAATTAGAGAAAATGTCACTTCTATTATCCTCTAAGAATTTAGAGAACTCGTCAAAGATGATAAATACACCATTGAATTTGTATTTTTTTATCTCATGGACAACCGCAGAATAAATTTCTGGTATGTTAGTACCGATAAGCGGATTAAATTCAAATCCACTTATACACTTATACAACCTCTTAAATGCTTCAAACGATTTACTGGAATAATTCTTTAATCCCTTTTTCAACTCAGAATATGTAGTTCTTTCCTTTTTCAAGCAATTGACAAACAGATTCTCTCTAAGAGTTTTTCCGTTTTGCCAATTCTCAAGAAATTTAATACACTCAGAGAAAATAGTTTCTGGGACAATATCTGTTATTTTTTCGCTTTCTAGTGCATTCTTTAGACCAATTAAAAAGCTTTGCTTTAAGTCCGGATCAGAATTGTTGATAAGAACAGGCAACAATCTCCTGCCATTTTTACGAAACTCGCGAATTAAGTTGAATAATTCCGTATCTACCCATTTAATTTTTTGAATAAGCTTGTTATACGCTTTATTTTTTATATCAGAAGATACTAAAAAGGAAAGAACTAATAATAAGAAAGACTTACCCTTTCCATAAGGGCCGACTAATGTGGTTGATTTATCCTTATCAATACCTAAAAAGGTTTTGAAATATACTTTCAATATAGAGCAAATATCAGTTGTCGGGATATACTCTTCGATTTTCTTTTCATTTCCTAAGTCAAAAGCGAGATTGATTGAAGAAAGGAAATTCTTATTTATAGAAATATATTTACTATACATTTTAATTGCCCCCTTCAAAATACATTTTGAATAATTCAGGTAAATCTAATTTCTTTTCAAAATATATGGTATTAATATTTGCTGTTCTATTGATGCTTATTAAGCCTCGCTCGCCACATTCTGACATATATTGCATAAATAAATTTTTATCTATATTAAACAAACTCAATGGACTATTTCTAAAAGAAGATATGTCATCAATGTTAATTGAATCGGAATCTATCGATTTTAATAAAGCATAATAGGCAATATAAGGCGACATAACGGAAGTCCTAATTTTGCATCTTTTCAAGATCTTCCCATCTTTTTTAATTAGCTTTAAATCAGAGAGTGGACAATGATTATTATCTTCTGGGTTAATTATTGCTTCGTCTTCAACATAAGTTTTTAAAAAAGTTGTAGTATCGTCTTCGATATAGGATTTCAAAACATTCTTTTCTAATTTCTCATTAAAAACTTGATTGTAATAGGCTGTTAAGCTCTCCTTCGTGAAAGTCTTTAGATCACTATTAAAGAAAAAATAGAACAGAGGACAAAAGATTTCGTTTGTAGCTAAGTGATAATGTATTAATAACCAAACAAAGTTAGATTCACAGTATTGGTCATATTCTAAAACCAACTTCCCAAATTCAGTTAAATTCACTTTATTTGTCTTCGCCTCAATCAATCCTGAAGCAGTTAGCCAATATTTAAGACCTTTAACCATATTAGAACCTATTCCGAGTTGATGAACTCCATTATTTTTAGAGAATAGATCACTGCGCTCCTTGATGGCATTTAAAGCTTTCTCAAACCACCCTTCACGTATGTAGAAGGATTCGCTTTTTTTAAATTTATATTTGCTTTCCATTTGACCTATTCTCCTTTTTTAACCCTAAGAATTTTCTTCATATAACACCCTCCATCAAAGTGGGTAACACATTCTAAACAGCCGACGCACTTACTATCATCTATAGTGTAGCTTATCTCTCCACTTGGCATTTTAGACACCTTCAGGGCACCAAACCTACAAACGCTTTGACAATATAGACAGCCCAAGCACATTTGAAATTTAGTAATTTGATTTTTTATGAGCATTTCAGCTTCTTTTTTTATTTTGAAGGGACCTATGCTATTTATAACAGTAACCTTTAAAGCAGTATTTCCTATTTTTCCTGAAAGCTTTAGCAACGGCTGCTGAGTTTTTCTATCCAAAACATATACCTCTCCAAGACGTTTGTTTCCTATATCAAAATTTAAAATTCCAAATGGCTTAAATAATGTATAAAGAACAGGTGAAATTGGTTTTATTAAATCAAAATTCAGAGAATTCTCATCAAAAGCGCAAGGCTTAAACTCTACATTGGTCTTTCTACTGTATTCAAGACCATTTCCACCCTGTCGAGCCTTCCAATTGCCACTATCAACATATTCTTTCCAATCTTCTTTTCCAACAGTTTTAGCGAACATATACAATATATTTCTAAACTTATTGTATTCGTCATTCATGTATATTTCAGACAGGAATTCTGACCTTTCGCTATTATTGGGACAACACCAGCAACCAACTCTAGAAAATCCTTGTCTATAAGCAAAATTAAAGCCAACTTTATTCCCCAACAAATAAAGCCAATCATCAAAATCTAGCCAATCAATAATAGGAGATGCAACTAGCTGTTTAGCTATTTTTGGACTGTTAGTATCCCTATCATATTTACTTCTAGAAATCGATTCAGACCTACGGATTCCTTGGAAAGACAGCAAGCGTTTTTTATCACCAAAAGTTTGTTCTATTTTCTTAGCTATTGCACCTGTTTTAAATATTGTACAACACCAACGCATAACACGACTAGGAGGTCCTACTATCGAGCATAAATCAGTGAAATTCTGTTCTTTGTTTTTAGCGATTAGAACAGGTGTTTGTGGATGCTCTTTTCTAAACGATTTAATGTATTCTGTTGAAGTTGGATACTCTAAAGTTGTATCGCCATATATGTGAATAACACTCTCAGTTCCTAAGGCTCTCATAACTAAATCACTTGTAACCGTAGAGTCTTTACCACCACTAAAAGAGACAAACATTGATGAAGAATCAAAGCCTTTAGATATTTTTTTTATATAGGAAATAGCCTCATCAGTTATTGAGTTCAATCTCATTTTGTTGCAATTAACAAATTTTATGATGGAATCATTACAAAGATCCTTATCTACAAATTGCTGATTCTCGGCATCAAATTTTTTTAAGTTTTCAAATATAGATGCCAGCTTTACTTTCTTCATACCAGCCATCGTTAAGCTTATCTTCTCACCAGACACAAAAAACTTCTGAGGTCCCACATTCCACATTTGCTTTCCAGCGTATTTCATAGGGGTCCCTAAAATGATTTCGATAAGTAATCTTTCTTTAGCAAAAACAGGACGAATATCTGAACCAATTCTTTCACAATGACTACCGCAAACCTGACATTCTTCATAAAAAGAAGGGCAATCGCAATTTTTGCAATAAAAAATGCTACTACTTACAAGTGTAGTTCTTTTATGACAAACAGGACAAATGCTTGTCTCACAAGATAAATCGTTGCTGTTAGTGCATTTATAGGTAATCATATTTTCTTTGGGTCAATTTTAATGAATCAGCATTATTAACCCAACGACTTTTATTATAGCATCTAGCAGCTTAGTATTGCATAAATTTCTTAAGCCTCAAGATGTTAGAGTCACTATCATTTACATTAGCAACTATTAATATAGCAAATTTGATTATTTTTTAGTAAAATAGAAGCAGATTTAATCATATAAGAGCTTCCAAATAGGCTAAAGGTAGTTTTAGATTTTCAATTTGAGATTACTTTTCTATTGTTTTGTCTTTGCTTTTTACTTAATTTTTCACAATTTTCATTTTAGGTAAGCGTTCTCATAGAAAATAGAGTTAGTCGATTTGATCAAGAGAGGACATATATGAAAGCAAGCAAAGGAATCACTTCTTCTATGCAACACACCTAACGACGTTTTAGTGGACTTTTGAGTCCGCCCTTTTTCATTTTTCTGGGCTTATTTCAACGAAAAGTCCCTTGTTGGCCAAGTTGGCTGATAGGAGGGCTTTTCAAATGAAGCCAAAAACAATTAAGGTAGCTCCACCGGAAGAGAGCAAGAAGCCAGTTCCCGAAGGGTATGTGCTAGTCAGACTCGACAGGAAGACTGGAAGAGGATTCTATGAAATCCTAGTCTCAAAGGATGAATTCAATCCGAATCCTAGCTTTGCTAAAACCCATAACGCAATGGTCAGGAAGCAGAAAAGAGACCTGAAGAAGACTCAAGACAACTCATGTGCCATGCCTAACGAGCCTGCCGACCATTCATACATCGATGACTATGATAAGGCAAATGAGAAAGCGAAGATGATGAGGTTCATCAAAAGAGTCATCAAAAACATGAAGAGCAAGGAAATGCGAAGAAATATCAAGGTATCCATCACCGTTCTTCTAACCAAGAAGAATGTGAATCCTCTCCTCGACAGCTTCATCCCTGACGAGGAAAGGGAGAATGACGACAAGGCTATCGACCTAAAGATCATGGAGTCTAAGGAGGTCGCAAGCAAAGGAAAGGACTTTGTTCTTTATCGAATCGAAGCCGACTCAAGGAAGAGCGTCTATGACCTCTTCTACAAGGGCCTTTCCACCAAGAAGGAGGACTATGAACACATCGGTCTTATCGAGATGCTCTCTCGCTTCAACATCAAGGAATTCAAGGCTCTTGGATTCAACATGCTCACAGGAGAGCAGGAAAGACTCGACTATGCCGAGAATCAGGTCACTAGCTATGTTTCAACTATCGCTACCGACTTCTGGTCAAAACAAAAGGTCGAATCAGACCTCGGCTATGTCGGTCTCATGAAGATTTTCAAAAATAAGGAGGTAAATGACAATGCCTAATTGGGTTAGAAACAGACTTTTCTTCGACGATCCCCACTCCAAGGAAATCGCCGACGAGTACATCGTCAAGGACGAGAACGGGAACTACAACTTCTCTTTGAACAAGATCATCCCCATGCCCGAAGAGCTCAACATCGAGTTAGGAAGCCGTTCAGATGACGGACTCAAGCTCTACTTCACCAAGATCCAAAAGGAGCTTCCTGCTGAGGAAGTCGAAAGAAAGCTCAAGCTCGTCGAGCCAAACATCATCTACAACGACCGAAGCGAGATCTTCCTAAGCGATGAGAAGATCAACGAGCTTAAGGAAAAGTATGGTCAAGACTTTGGAAAGATTGAAGAGCTTGGCAAGAAGCAGGTCGACAACGTCGAGAAGTACGGCTACATAAACTGGTACAAGTTCTGCGTCGACAAATGGGGCTGTAAGTGGGATGGCTCCAACACCACCTATGACGGAAGGATAATCACCTTCGATACTCCGTGGTCTCCTCCCATTCCCGCAATCAAGGCTTTGGCGGAGAAGTTCCCGAATCTACGCATAGGCCTCATCTATTCCGATGAATGCTTGGAAAACGGAGTTGGCTACTATCTCATGGATAAAGGAAAACTTTATCAAGAGGGCATGTTCCCAGACCAGTCCAAATAGGCGATGGAATTCGCAATCGACCTCTGGGACAGAAAGGACGACTTCCGCTTTGACCACAACCTCGATAACTTCGTCTTGAGAAAGAAGCGTAATCACCACGAGAACGAGAAGCCCAGAAACGAAATGGAGGCAAGCTAATGGATAACAAGAAGAAATCGGTTTGGAAGAAGGTATTGCTAGGACTTCTAGCAGTCCTTCTCTTCTCAGGGGCATGCGCTAGCTTCTATTACATCGGGACAATCTTTGGAATAACTGAAGCCCAAAACGCTATGAAGGATAGCTCTAACAAAGAAAATTAAGCCTTCCGCTGTTCTTCTAATTGAGGAATCCTAGGAGGTGAAAGATGCCTACTAAATGTGCGATAGGCTACGAGGAAGGCGGTAAGTTCATCTATTCCACTTCCAACATGGATGGTTATCCTAGCTACACAGATGCAATTCTGGTCGATTCCTATTCTTCCATCGAAAGAGCTCGTGCCCTTGTCTCGATGGGAGACATGGATGTGATTGGTCTAAACATCACACCTGAGCCAAAGATAACCCATAACTGGGACTATAGGCAGCAAAGGGTCTGCGTCTTCTACAAGGGGGACAAGAAGGAAAAGAAACATGAATCCAAGACGATGGACATGTCAAAGTTCTCTTCCTTGGCCGATAAGTACCCTTACGTCTATAAGTTCACAGGCGATGGCTGGGAGGTAAACTACAAGGAGAAGGATTCCATCATAACCAAGCCAGTTCCCGAAGCGATTGACGATTACTTCAAGGGAATCGGTGTAAACAAGCCCGAAAGCTACTATGGCTACATGGATGAGACCGAGATTAAGGTCTACAAGAGCAAGGACATCGAAAACGCCCTCTATCTCGAAAGAAAAAGAAGGAGGAGGCATCAAGGACCAGAGTTTCTACTAAAAGGAGGTAACGAACATAACAGAACAAGCTAATGCCAATCTCCACTTCGCCTTCACTCCTGCCCAAAGAAACTTGGTCACCTCTCTCATGCTTAAAAAAGTGACTAAGGTCATGAACAACAAGGAATGCAGAAGCTTCCTAGACAAAGCTTCGGTCCTTAAGAAGGAAGGAAAGACAAGGGAGGAAATCGTGCAGATCCTCAAAGACGACTACATCAAGGCCTGGAAGTCTTTGGAGATAAGCTAAAAAGAAAGAGGCAATCGACTCAAAATCGGTTGCCTTTTATCATTAGCAATCTTTTTCGATATACTGCTTCCACTGATTATAGATGTTATTAATTGCTTCGTTGAATAGCTGGAACGAGCATTTTTCCGGATCGCCATTATTATTCTTAAGCTTTAGATACTCATTACTTAAATCGGATAATAATGAGCAACCTTCAGCATAATAATATGGATATTCACCATCTGTAGATTCATAGTCATCATCAACAGGTTCTTCATCTAATCCAGCATTGTCACCAACATTATCATTTAGCCATTCAAACTTTTCGGCCGCCTCGTCATTCTTACCGCCACGAATTGACCAGCAATAAGTTCCGTTGTCATTCTTTCTTGCGTATTTCTCTACCAAGTTACCATTTTTATCTGAAATTTGTTGAAAAATTGCGAAATCACAAGAATGTTCGATGGTTTTATTCTTCTTATATAAAAACTTTACCCTTATGACTGAAGTCCTATCTTCAGGATGCTTGTATCCCATCGGAAAGAAAACTTTATCGATAGCTCTATAAAAGACATTTCTAACATAATCAGGATACCACTCAATATCTTCTTGTGTTCTATTCAAATAGATATTGATATCTAAGTCAAAACCTTTGTTTCCGCCTACTTCTCTGGTTATAAAAACTTCTCCATATCGATTGGCGCTACCGACGAAACCCCAGCTGAATTTTATTTGGGGTTCATTTCCATCTTCCAACTCAATTTCTTTGATAGCTTCAGCTACTTTCTTCATGCAAGAACAAAATCTCTGCATAACTGGACGATATTCACCAGTAGGAACATACTCAAAACTTTTGGGCATAAAACCCTCCTTTCATTATTTTCCCTAACCTACCAACCAAAGTATGAGTTCCTCTTTAGTTCGAAATATAGTATCAAAATACATGAAAATGTGCAAGAAAAAATGAAGTGCCTCCATTCATCGAACTAAGCTTGTCCAATGAACGGGGAACGCATCAATCTCCGATGGCTTTTTTCGACTCTATTTTCTTTCTCCAATTCGACAGAACATAGCAAGGTATTGATATAGCCTGTGCGCTTTCTGAAACGATGACCAATGCCAGAGGAGCCCAATCATACAGGACTCCCATCAGCCAGCTTCCAAAGAAGGCGAGCACGCCGAAGGAAAGCTCGAACACTCCGTATCCAGTCGCCCTGCTGTCCTTAGGAACCATGCTTGTTACGGCCGCCTTAAGAATGGATTCCTGGGCTCCCATCCCTATTCCCCATAAGGCGACTCCGATGAAAAGAGTCGGAAGGGTGTTGAATTCAAAGACAAATATGGAGAAGAGGCTTGAGAAGACAGTCGCCAACACAAGGGAAAGGACTCCGAATCTATCGTAAAGCTTTCCAAATAAAACGGCTGCGATGGCATCGATGATCATCGCCCCTGAGTAGACCAATGGCAAAGTTGCCGAAGTTATGATTGCGTTTCCTTTGTCGACGAAGGCTTTTCCGATATGCATGCCAACCAGGGAGTAATCGGTAAAACCTAAGGCAAAGAGGCTGATTCCCACAATGTAAAGGATGAAACTTGGCTTCATTTTGAATTTCTCATGCTTCTTGGGCTCCGGTTCAAACTTATCTGGATTCAGAAACTTGTGCTTGGAGAAGAAAAGAAGGCCAATAGTTGCGATGGCAGGAATCAACAAAAACAGGAAACAGAAGGCATAAGTTTTATATGTATCTCCATCTGTTCTGAAGAGCATGATTATGTAAAGGAAGAGAGGACCGAGGAAGGCGCCAATCTGGTCGAGCATTTCCTGGATTCCGAAGCTCCTTCCCACTTTCTCCTGTGTGGCGGCAAAAGAAAGGATTGTGTCCTTGGCAGGCTTTTTCACCGCCTTACCTATCCTTTGGATACTAAGCAAAACACACGCCCATATCCAGCCATGCGGTCCTACAAAGGCAAGAAGTGGAACGGTTATCGTATCTATAAGATAGCCGATTATGGTTAAAGTCCAATACTTTTTAGTCTTGTCAGCGATTCTTCCGAAGACGAATCGGAGAGAATAACCTAACAATTCTCCAAGCCCCGATATGAACCCGATGGTTGCAGCCGAGGCCCCAATCATCGAGAGATAGGGACCTTGGATGCTATTTGCTCCCTCATGGGTCATGTCGGAGAGAAGACTCACGACTCCGAAGAGAAGGAGGAAGCCCATCGCCTGTGACAGGCGTCTTTTTCCGTTTTCCTTCATTCTGCATTGCCTTCTTCTATTCTCTTAGTGATGTTTGGAAATCCAGCCTTACTCTCTTCCTTCGAACGAAGATAGAGCTTGTTAAGAAGCATGGAAAAATTTTCCTTCTCCTCATCATTCAAAGCTTCCAGAAGATATTCGTAATAGGCAGTCTCGACATGCCTCTTAGAAATCTTCAGTTCCTCCGCTTTTTCAGTCGGATAGACGAGGGATGACCTTCCGTCAGCAGGATTTTTCTTCTTGGTCAGATATCCTCTCTTGATAAGGCTTGTCACTTCCCTGGCCACGGCTGCTTTATCCGTTCCTAGAATTTGGCATATCTCGGCTTGTGTTATTCCGTTGTGCTTTCTCACAACATGGATGAGATCGAACTCCGATGTTCCTATCCCGTCCTTCTTTAAAGTCTTTACAGCAAGCTTATTGACCTCTCTTGCAATCTTTGTGATCTGTGCCTTCGTAATGTCCATATTATTCTCCTCATTATATTGGTTGATATATCAACTATAATAGATGATACCACAACCAAGTCGGAGGGCACAAAAAAATCTCAGGAAATTCCCTGAGACTTTATGCTTTAACCGCGCTTATGACCTACGAATATTGATTTGCCAGGATGGATTGTCATCCCGAAGCAATTCCCTACGAGGTATAAGTTCGGCAATAAACCGAGTGGTGACCCAAACGGGATTCGAACCCATGAATAATGCCTTGAGAGGGCACCGAGTTAAACCGCTTCTCCACTGGGCCAGCGATAAACTATTTAATCATAATTGCTTTTTTATTTCAACTGGTTTTTATCGCTTTCTTCATCATAGTCAGGATTGCTATCTTCTTTTTTAGCACGAGGAAAAGTTTTCTCGTATGTTTCCTTCATATTTTCATAAGCGACATGAGTATAAATGGATGTAGTTTCAATAGAAGAATGACCCAATAATTCTTGTATCGTTCTTAAATCCGCACCTCTATTTAACATCTTAGTAGCAAAAGAATGTCGAAGCATATGGGGATGAATTTTTCCATACAATCCTGTTTTAGCTTCGATTTCATCCAATATGTATTCCAACCCTCTAACAGTCATCTTATTTCCTTTGGAGTTCAAAAATATATATTTAGTGTCTTCTTTTAACAAGTCCTTTCTAAGACCATTTATATAATTAAGCATTGCTTCCTTAGCTGAATTAGTGAAAGGAACTAGTCTATCCTTGTTTCCTTTTCCTGACACCTTCATTATCCTGTTGCCGAAGTCAACTTGATTAAATGTCAGATTGACAACTTCACTAGCCCTAAGACCAGAAGCAAACATTAACATTAACAAGGCTTGATCACGATCTTTCAATTTATCAGTTCTTTTTTCATTTGCAGTTAATAAAGCATCTATTTCTTTTTCAGAAAAGAAATCAGGTAAAGCATGAGTTGCTTTAGGAGAATGAACATACTCAAATGGATCTGAATCCACTTTCTTTTGAAGATACATCCAAGCATAGAAAGATTTCAAAGAAGACATCTTTCTTTTTATAGATCTCTTTCCTATCTGTCTTTCAGTTAAATCTAAAATCCAAGATTTAACATCGTCGACTTTAATATCTTTGAATATCTTACCTAAGCCTCTAATAAATTTTGTGAAATCACAAATATCGAAAGAATAAGAGCTGACTGTATTGGATGAATACCTTCTTACATTCAAAAGATAATCTTGAAATTCAGAAAGTTCTTTTGAATTACCATCTTCTATTATATATGAAGATTTTTCTTTACCCATTCATCTAATTTTCCTAACGATTCATCTCTCAATAATTGATGATCTTTACGGCTATGTGTCGTTGCTATAATTCCAAAGGTAGCATTCATCGGTGCAAAATGATTTGGTGAAGACATAACCAAATAATTAGCTAAGCTTCCCATCAAAGTATTTACAGGAATATATTCCACTTTATCATTTGATAATCTTTGATAAACATAACAAGCAGCCAATAAACCCATAGCTGCACTTTCACAATACCCTTCCACTCCACTCAATTGACCAGCTATATAAATATTAGGATCATTTTTCAAACGAAGTGTTCTATCCAAACAAGAAGGAGCATTAACATATGTATTTCTATGCATAAGACCAAATCTAGCATATTTAGCATTTTCTAATCCAGGAATAAGGCCAAAGACTCTCTTTTGCTCTGGAAAAGTTAAATTTGTTTGAAATCCAACAGGACTATAAAGGCTTCCTGCCACATCATCTTGTCTCAACTGAACTACAGCATATGTATCAGGTGGACAATTGAGTCCAACTGTTTTTAAAGGACCATATCTAAGAGTCATAGGTCCTCTTTTAGCCATCACTTCCAAAGGCAAACAACCTTCAAAATGATCGAAATCATGCAATATAGCTCTTTGAGCATTGATCAATTCATTATTGAATTTCTCATATTGCTCCTTGCTCATAGGAATATTCAAATACTTTCCTTCACCTTTTCCGTATCTAGATTCTTCAAACATCCTTGAAGTATCGATGGAAGATTTAAATATTAAAGGAGCTGCAGCATCAAAGAAAGAAAGCATAGATTTTCCAATCTTTTCAGCTAAGAAATTTGATAATCCATCCGAAGTCAAAGGCCCAGTACATACTATTGTTAATATTCCATCATCTGGAATAGATTGAACATCTTCATCGACAATCTCTATATTCTTATTAGACTTAATAGCATCAGTTATATACTTGCTAAAAACATCTCTGTCTACTGCTAAATCTTGACCAGAGGGAACCTTTGCTATTTTGCTAGCTTCAATGACAACACTTCCTAATCTTTCCATCTCACCTTTAAGTATTCCAGGGGCAGAAAGAGGATCTTCTGATTTTAAAGAATTCGAGCAAACAAGTTCAGCGAGGTGATCTTTATCGTGATGAGCCTTGCTCAATTTAGAAGGCTTCATATCGATGAGCTTTACTTTTATTCCTAAACGTGCCAAAAGGAGGCTGGCCTCACTTCCGGCCAAACCTCCTCCGATGACACGAACATATGATTTATCGATGTTCATCGCCATATCTATTTTTATTCCTCTTCTTTTTTAGCTTTCTTTGTCTTTTGAATATATCTACAACTTGGATAATTAGAGCAAGCTATAAACTCACCAAATCTTCCATGCTTAGAGATCAATTTACCTTTGTGACACTTAGGACATTCAGGTGCATCTTCAGGAATAACAACTTGTTTTTTAGCTTTTTCTTCCTGGCCTTCTATATATTTACACTTGGGATATGAAGAACAACCAATGAATTCTTTTCCTCCATAACCTTTACGTTTTACCAAAGGAGAGCCACATTTAGGGCAAATCTTTCCTTCGACAATCTCAGGTTTTTCCTTTTGAATAAACTTACATGTAGGATAATTTGAGCAAGCGACAAATTGACCATACCTTCCTTTTCTAATAACTAAATCCGCTCCACAGTTAGGGCATTTCTCGCCTGTCTTAACATCAGGAAGCTTCTCCATATCTTTTTCAGCTTTATCCATACAAGTGGAGAAGTCACTGTAGAATGAAGTCAACAAATCATGTCTAGATGAATTTCCTTCACTGATAGCATCAAGTTTGTCTTCCATATCAGCTGTATATTTAGCATCCATAAATTGAGGGAAGAAATCTTCAAGCTTCTTGACTGTCAACTCTCCTTGCTCAGTAGGAGAAAGAACACCTTTTTCAACTGTGACATATCCTCTTTCTTCCAAGGTTGAAATCGTAGAAGAATAAGTTGAAGGTCTTCCAATTCCTTTCTCTTCCATCAATTTAACAATTTTAGCTTCGGTGTATCTAGCTGGAGCCTTGGTAAAGTGTTGAGTCTTAGAAATCTTATTACAAGCTATAGTATCTCCTTCCTTCAAACTAGAGAAATCTATGGCTTTAGCAGTCTTACTCTCATATTGTCCATAAACCTTTGAATAACCTTCAAACTGTGTAGTAACTGAATCCGTCGAGAAAATATATCCGTTTCCATTCAATTTCAAAGTGACTAGCTTTTCAATTCTTGGAGCCATTAAAGAAGCTATTGCTCTGTTATAAATCAAAGAATAAACATTATATTCATCCTTAGATAAATATGGTTTAACTCTCTCAGGTGTCATATTTACATCAGTAGGACGAATGGCTTCATGAGCATCTTGAACCATTTCGGATTTCTTTGATGTTACATGAGCATGTCCGACAAATGAAGCACCATATTTTTCTTTGATGAATCCTTCGCCTGCAGCTATGAATTCAGGTGCCAAACGATTGGCATCAGTACGCATATAAGTGATTAAACCCACAGCATTTCCTTCGATTTCCTTACCTTCGTAAAGATGCTGAGCAATCAATTGAGTCTTCTTTGTAGAATAACGGAATTGGTTAAACGACTCTTGTTGCATAGTTGAGGTTGTAAATGCAGGCTTAGGCTCTCTACTTCTAGAAGATTCTACAATAGAATTAATGATGAAGTCTTTAGGTAAAGCAGCTTCTATAGCATCGGCTTGCTCTTGATTTGTAATCTTGACAGGCTTGTCTTGATAAGAACTCAAATTAGCTTCTAAGTTCTTAGGTCCAAAAGAACCTGCAATCTCCCAGTACTCTTCCGGTTTGAAGTTTCTAATTTCGTTCTCTCGATCGACGATAAATCTAAGAGTTACAGATTGAACTCTTCCGGCTGAACGAGATTTAATCTTCTTATGAAGAAGATAGGAAAGACGAAATCCCATGATTCTATCAATAATACGTCTTGTCTCTTGTGATTCGACCAAGCTCATATTTATCAATCCAGGATTTTGACTAGCTAATTTTATAGCGTTTTTTGTGATTTCGTGGAACTGCCAACGAGGTGTGGATTCCACGGGAAGTTTAAATTCATTTGCTAAATGCCAAGCTATAGCTTCTCCTTCGCGGTCAGGGTCGGTTGCCAATATGACTTCATCTGACTTGCTAATAGCTTTTTTCAATTCTTTGACTACTTCTACCTTGTCTGGCTGAACTACATAAGTTGGCTTGAAATCATTCTTTACGTCTACTCCTAAACCACCAGGACCGGTGGTGGCAAGGTCTGAAATATGACCGACACAAGCCATAACTTTATAGTCAGGTCCTAAAAATTTACCTATAGTTTTTGATTTTGTTGGAGACTCAACAATCACTAGTTTCATAAGTTATCCCCCTAAAAAGCCTACCTATTATTTAAATATAAGCCCCTTTAGTCAAGAGGTAATTTTTCATATATCATCCTTAATACCTATAAGGTATTAGAAATTTTTATTAAATTTCATTTACCAACAAATCTGCTATATCTTGTCCACAAAGGACAGGATTTGCTCCATCTCTTATCAACTTATTAGTCAATTGTTTTTCTGCGCTTATATCTCTAGGGACAGCCATTATCGTTTTTCCTTGATCTATTCCATAACCGACAGAAATGGAAGTTCCACTTCTTTCATCACCTTCTATGACTAATATCGCATCACATATCCCGCTAATCAATCTATTACGCATCGGAAAATGTTTACTCTCTGGGGGCTCTAAGCAAGGGTATTCACTCAAAAGTAATCCATTATTCGTTTTACAATAGTCATAGATATCTTTTAATGACAAAGGATAAACTGATTCAATTCCAGCACCTGATACACCAATGACTTTTCCACCTTTATTAATCGCTTGTCTCATAGCAATACTATCTATTCCCATAGCACAGCCTGATACTATAACGATATCAGGCATTATATCCAACAATTCATTTATGAGTTTTTTGCAGATATAATCTCCATATTGACTTACTTTCCTAGACCCTATCACTGCTAAAATCTTTGGACTTGATAATAGCTTCTTATTTCCATGTGTATATACACAAAGAGGTGGATTAACAATATGATTCCATTTGTCGGGATAGTCTTGATCCTTGAACAGTATTAAATCTCCTTTAACCTTACTATAGCATTTATAAATTTCTTCAGAATTAACCTCTTTTTTATCTTTCATCTCTTTCAATATTCCAGACCAATCTCCTTTTTCTCTCATCGATAAAGCTAACAAAAATTCATTACGCATTAAAAATCTCCTCTCATAAGAAATGAGAAGGAGATTGTCGTTTTCATAAGTGAATTCTAAATTTATTGATGATAGCCTTTCTTTTCCAAAGCTAATTTAACTGGTTTATAACTTTCTCTATAGAGTCCTTTTATAACACCGTTAGACATCAGCACTTCCATATGAGCTTTGGTAGGATAACCTTTATGTTTCTTAAAAAGATATTCTGGATATTGTTTATCCAATTCTTCCATATAATGATCTCTAGTTACTTTAGCCAAGATTGAAGCAGCTGCAACACATTGAGAAGTAGCATCTCCTTTAGGAATAGCTAAAACTGGAATATCAGTATGAAGTTTCATATAGTCTGTAACTATATAATCGACATTCAATTGTTTTTTAATATCTTCTAGACATAATTCCATTCCTAATCTAGAAGCTTCCAAAATATTAATCTCATCTATTTTTTCTGGACTTATAAGTTGAACGCTATATGCCAAAGCTACTCTTTTTATCTCTTCAAACGCTTTTTCTCTTTCTTTGGGAGTAAGTTTTTTTGAATCATCTATAAAAGGAAAATAATAATCTCTGGGTAGGACACATCCACCACATGCTACAGGTCCACATAGTGGACCTCTTCCAGCTTCGTCAAATCCAGCTATATTAACCACATTGTTTTTAATTCTTATATCTTCATCAAATTGTTCTAAAGAATGTCTATCCTTGTTCATCTAAAGTGATTCCTCCTAGCTTCCCGTCCTTGAATTCCTGAAGCAAGCAATGAAGTGCTCTATCTATATCAGGTCTATCCTTAGATAGAACAAATCCTCTTTTGTCAGCTAAATCTATCAAAGCTTGTGTGGGATTAGGTGATTGAGGTATTCCATAACGTTTCTCAAATGCATCAGGATAAAGCTTTGAGAGCATCTCCAATAATTTTTTAGCCAAATAATCATGAGGCAAAATATCGTCTTTCACAGAGCCTAACAAGGCTAGTTTTATCATACTGTCCCTATCGTGAACATTCGGTTCTAGAATTCCCGGAGTATCATAGAGCCAAATCCTTGGTGTTGCCCTAAACATAGTTGTCTTCCTAGTCTTACCAGGGACATTCTCAGTTGCTGCTCTATTCTTTCCACCTAAAACATTGATTGTTGTGCTCTTTCCGACATTTGGAATTCCTAAAACCAAACACTTAACTGGTGGAAGTGGAAGATTGAGTTTGATAAATTTATTATCTCTTGAAGTTCTAATTCTACCCAATTCATTTTTTACCCTACTAGCTTCCTTGGGGTTCTTCAAATTAGCATCAAATGCTAAATAGCCTTTATTATTGAAATATTCAATAAATTCTTTAGTTTTAATCGGATCTGCTAGATCTCTTTTACTCAATAGTATGACTTTGGGCTTATCACCGATTATTTTTTCTAGTCCATATGGAAAAGATGCTAAAGGAGCTCTGCTATCCAAGATTAAAATAGCTGCATCTGCATTATGAACTGTATCCTTAATTTGATACAGAGCTTTGTTCATATGACCAGGAAAATAATTAATGGCAGGTTCTTTTTCTATAGGTTCCATAAAATCTTTATTTTATCTTTACAATTATAATTGCATTATTCATTGTTAATACGCTAAAACCAAACAAACATTTTTAATATTGCTTTAAAATGTTATTAATACGCTGAGAAAAGCTGAAAGAAAAGGAGCAAAGATTATGGAAGAAGAGAAAGTTAGAATTCAAGATGACTTGTATGAAGCTGTTAACGGCGAATGGATTGCCAAAGCTGAAATTCCTGCTGATCGCACATCAGTAGGTGGATTTGCTGACCTCGACATCGGTGTCGAAAAGACCTTGATGAATGATTTTAAGGAGATGGCTGACGGAACTAAGAAGATTCCTAACCATTACATTCGTTCTGCTATCGATTTGTACAAAGTCGCATTAGACTTTGATAGAAGAGATAAAGAAGGATTAGAGCCAGTTCAAAAAGATCTCGATAAAATATTAGCTTTGAAAGATATAAACGATTTAAATGAGCATTCCGCTGAGTTATTCAAGGATGACATATTACTTCCTTTCAACATGGGTGTCGAAGCCGATATGAAGAACACTAAGAAGCACTCCATCTTGATCACTGGTCCTTCTACAATTTTGCCCGACACAACCTACTATGCCGATGACAACCCACAAGGTCCCAAGCTCATCGCCATGTGGTCTACTATGGTCAAACAAATTTTAGCAAAGACAAATTTATCAGAAGAAGATCAAGCTAAGTTCTTAAATGATACTTTGGCTTACGATAAATTAATTGCTGCTAGAGTAAAGAGCCAAGAGGAATGGGCCGACTATCCTGCAATGTACAATCCCATGCTCGCAACTGTCGTCGCCAAGAAGACCGGAGCATTTGCATTTAAGAAGTTCTTATTTGATGTCTTTGGATTCAATCCTCAAACAGTCATCGTCGCCGATCCTCGTTTCTTCGATGAATTTGAAGGATTATTCAACGAAAATACATTTGAATTGTTCAAGCATTGGGCTTATGTAAAGACATTATTATCTGCCACCAGCTACCTTTCTGATGAATTGAGAATTCTCGGTGGAAGCTATGGCCGTGCATTGTCCGGACAAAGAGAGGCTGCTTCAAAAGAAAAAGCAGCATATCGTTTAGCTTCAGATAGGATCTTCTCCGAACCCGTAGGAATCTATTACGGACGTACTTATTTTGGAAGAAAAGCTAAGAAAGATACAGTTTCAATTGTTAAGGAAGTAATCGCAACTTATAAGAAACGCTTAGCCACTAACACCATTCTTTCCCCAGCCACAAGAGAAAGAGCAATCTTGAAGTTATCTAAGATCGTCATCAAGATGGGTTATCCCGATAAGCCTGGAAAGATCTACGACAAGTTTATCGTAGACACTTCTAAGTCCTTATACGACATTCTTAAAGATATTTCTAAAGCTAAAATCGCCTATAACATTCAAGACATCGAAAGACCTGTCGATAGAAATGAATGGCCTATGCCTGGACATATGGTCAACGCCTGCTACAACCCTTATGTCAACGATATAACATTCCCTGCAGCAATTCTCCAAGCTCCTTTCTATTCATTGAATCAAACCAAGGCTCAAAACTTAGGTGGAATAGGAACTGTAATAGGCCATGAAATCTCTCACGCATTCGACAACAATGGCGCTCAATGCGATGAAAGAGGAAACCTTAACAACTGGTGGACCGAAGAAGATTTCAAGAAGTTCAAAGAATTGACCCAAAAAATGATTGAAGAATTCGATGGAATTGAAATGGAAGGTGGAAAGGTCAATGGAAAGTTGATCGTATCTGAAAACATTGCTGATAACGGTGGTGTCGGATGCGCACTCGAAATCGAATCTCATGAAGAGCATCCAGATTATCAATCATTCTTCAAACAATTTGGTAGAATTTGGGGATCTAAGATGCGTCCCGAATATGAGAAGCTCTTGCTTTCTATCGATGTTCACGCACCTCATAAGCTCCGTGCAAACATTCAGCCTAGAAACTTTGCTGAATGGTACGAGGCCTTCGATGTCAAGCCTACCGACAAGATGTATATCGAACCTAGCAAGCGTATAACCATTTGGTAATTTAGTCGATTGAGTAAAAAAGTAGAGAGATTCCTCTACTTTTTTTGTTTATCTATAATCCTACAGAATGTACTAAAGCATCATAATTTATATATCTATTTAATCACTTTCCTATTAGAAAGCAATTCAGCTAATCGATTATACTCTCCGTTTTCCATTAAAAGATTGTAATTAATTGCAAAAGATTGATCATTGATATGAAAGTCTTTGGTTGATAAAACAAGCTTTAAAGACGTAAAAGCAATGTCTACATAAGAAGCAGGTCTTCTAGTAATGAAATCTTAGACGATTCGAATCTTTCCTTATATCTCGTTTCAATTTCCTTTTTTACAGAAAAATAGTACAATCAAATCATTATGAACAAAATAGAGACCATTACTAAAAAAGTGAGCAAAGAAATAATAAGTTGTATCGCCCTTATAGGATGTATCTTTGCTATAAGTTATGTTTTCTTTAACAATGGAATGCCAAGTGGTGATGACATACATTTCCATCTATCTGAAATTTATGACGTTTACAATGCCACAATCAATGGTTTGAACCCATTCGGTCCAAATACGATAGCAATGGGAAACGTAGCATACAATGCACATATGTTCTATGCTCCTTTACCGCATTTATTTGCTGGCGGATTGATGTACTTATTTCACAGCATAGGAATGACAGCTGTAGTAGCTATGAAAACTACAGATATCATATTCATTGCAATCAGTGGTTTTTATTCTTATGCATTAGGTAAAAGAATGACTAAGAGCAATATAGGCGGAATCATTTTAGGAATAGCCTATATCTTCCATCCATATCGAATCTTTTGCATGATATGTAGGTGTGCATTCTCTGAATCAATTGCGATATCGTTGATACCTGTAATATTCTATGGTGTCTATAGTCTATTAAACGAAAAAGAAATAAGAATTTGGCACTATATATCCACTATAGTAGGTGTTACTGGAATCGTTCTTTCTCATCCTTTCACAGCATTAGTAACTTGCTTATTTGCAATACTTTATATGTTGTTCAACATAAAGAAACTTTATTTCTTTATTAAAGATTGGAAGAAAGATATTTATGCATGCGTATCTATAGTTTTAATAGTCTTATTCGTACTTCCTTATTTGCTTCCTATGTTAGAAGCTACCAAAAGTGACTTATACATAGTCTGCGATGGTGAAGTAATGTGGACAAACTTAAAACATATTCAAGATAGCATAGCCTCAACAAATTCATTCAGTGGACTTCTTCACTTGGATTGGATCTCAGGTCAACTATATTACAACCTATGGAATCCATTAGAAACTGTCGATTCATACGAGTATTCAATAGCATTCTATCTATTTGCAATAGGATTAGTTATCACAGCTGACGAGCTATTAGATTTAACATTCTTGAATAAGAAATCAACACTATTGATTGAATTTTTTGTATTAGTTTTAGTTTCAAATCTTGTCTACCAGCCTTTTGAAATGTGTATTGCTATGTTTGTTTTCTATGTCACCTTTGCTTACTACAAAGTCACAGGCGGAAGAAGAAATTTAATTGTGGATGATGAAACAAAGCCAATCAAATTATTTAAAGATATTGATTTGTATTATGCCATCATATCGATAGTATTATTAGGATTGCTTCTCTATGTTCCAGAAGTATGGTCAATCCTTCCATCGATTATGTACAATGCGCAGTTTGCTTGGCGCGTATGGTCATTATTCTATTTCATGTGTTTCTTCTTAGTCGGTGTATTGTTACGTTATCTAAAGAAAGTACCTGCTATAACACCTGTTGCAATCGCTGGTGCAGCATTACTGATCGGCGTAAGCCAGGCTTTGCCAGAGAAAAGAAACGCGTATGTCTATCAGCCTGATTCTATTTGGCAAAACGATAGTATGGAATATGATGGAGTGATGAAAGTTTGGGCTTTAGGTGCTCAAGATGAATACCTACCAAAAGTATTCAACGATTCGAGTTATAAGCCAGCGAAGTATTTGAATTCTTTGTATTACAAAGTACACAATTCATTATGGAGTGGAAAGCCTAGACATGGAATAGATGAATACATCCAACCTGTATTTCTTGAAGGATCGGGTGAATTAAAAGTTACTAGAGTTAAAACACCAGAAGTCGATTTTCATGTCATCATCTCGACTGAAGAAGCTTTTATTCAAATCCCACAGCTCTATTATGATGGATATGTCGTAGATATAGTCAAAGATGAAAATAATTTTTCTTTGAATTCAGAAACAACACCTGAATATGTGGACGGATTAGTAGCATTTAAAGTACCCGAAGGTGAGTATGACATTAAAGTTCACTACGAAGGAACCAAATCATTCCGAATAACGATATTTGGATTCTTTATAGGTGCCACTGGATTATTAGTACTAGCAGCAATAGATTTATTCTATTTCGGTCAAAGAAATAGAAAATATATTAACGATATCAATACTTTTGTTTCGGATAAATTCTATATACGTTAATATAGAATTTATCATCTCCATAAAAAGGAAGATAAATGATATTGCCTTCTTTATTATATAAAGCTGGATAAAATCCTCTCAAATATGTTGGTACTCCATGTTTTTTCATACATAACCAACCATCTTTACACTCTAAATCAGTAGAAATCATATCGCCTTTTTTAACTGCTTTTATA